>OGJJ01000008.1_pt1 | contig 165488 bp, 163 predicted proteins | sample 1572081 | NCBI WGS metagenome assembly OGJJ01 (sample SAMEA2582122, study PRJEB24529) | metagenome | biome: Human gut stool | place: China | collected 2011
GATCTCTTTTTATAATATTCCACCAATAATTTCCGTCTTCAAACTACAAATCACAATTTCATTGCACGTATAGAGTTTATTACGCATAGCATTGCAACTCCGCTATCTGCGAACACAGCCATCCACATATTTGCGAATCCAAGCAGTCCAAGGATCATTACTAATGCCTTGATCGCCAATGCAAATACAACATTCTGCCAAGCAATCTTACAAGCTTTTTTGCCGATAGAGATTGCCTGTGGAATTGCTTCAACGTTTGAGGTCATGAATACAACATCTGCTGCTTCGATTGCAGCATCAGCACCGCTTCCCATGGCAGCACCGCAATCAGCACCAGCTAATACAGGGGCATCGTTGATACCGTCACCAACAAACATAACAGCTCCATGTTTGCTTCTCTGTTCCTGAAGTTTGGCAAGTTTTTCATCAGGAAGAAGTCTTGAGTAAACTTCGTCAATTCCAGTTTCTTTTGCAATCGCATTTGCAGTTGTTTCGGAATCTCCAGTTAACATAACCGTGTGAAGATTCTGTGCTTTTAAGGAAGCAATGGCGGATTTCGCATCGTCTTTTAATGTATCTGCAATAACGATCGCACCAATTAACACACCATCTTTTGCAAGAAAAACTTCAGTTCCATAAGAAGTTGTTTCTGGATAGTCTCCAGTTACATGATACTGAGCCATCAATTTTTTATTGCCAGCTAAGATTTCTGAGTTATCAATTGTGATAACAGAACCATGTCCAGCGATTTCTTTTGCGTTTTCAGGTGTTTTATAAGTTACATTTTCATCTTTGGCAGCTTCCATGATACTCTTTCCGATTGGATGAGTAGAAGATTCTTCGCAGGAAGCAGCAAGTGATAATATTTCATGTTTGGTTGCATTTCCGAGAGGGATCACATCCTGAACTTTGAAGTTTCCTTTTGTGATCGTTCCAGTCTTATCCATGACAACAGAAGTAATATCTTTTAATGTTTCAAGTGCAGCTCCGCCTTTAAATAAGATACCGATCTTAGATCCAGCCCCGATTCCAGAGAAGAATGCAAGAGGTACACTTAATACAAGGGCACAAGGACAGCTGATTACAAGGAAAGTTAAAGCTGTGTATATCCAGTGTGTCCAGTTTCCTGTCACTAAAGAAGGAATGATCGCAGTTGCAAGGGAAAGAAGTACGACAAATGGAGTATATACACGAGAAAAACGTGTGATAAAACGATCCATCTTTGGTTTGCTTGCGGCTGCATTTTCTACGGAATCCATGATTCTTGTGACCATAGATTCTTCCAGTACTTTTTCTACCTTGATCTTGATAACACCAGAAGTATTTAAACATCCAGAAGTTACATCTGTTCCGATAGAGGCAGAAACAGGAATAGGTTCTCCGGTAACAGGAGAAGTATCGATCATCGTTTCCCCATCTGTGATGATACCATCTAATGGAATACGGTCACCAGGACGTACTAATAAGATATCTCCGATTTCAGCTTCTTCGGCATCAATTACAGTGACATCTCCATGATCATCAACAAGGTTGACAACTTCAGGTCGCATATCAATGACATCCATGATCTGGGAACGGCTTCGTTCCACAGCTTTTTCTTCAAATAATTCACCAATACGATAAAACATCATAACACCGACCGCTTCCGCAAATTCTCCGACGCCGAAAGCACCGATCGTTGCGATACTCATTAAGAAGTTTTCATCAAAAACCTGACCTTTAGAGATATTTTTAAGAGCGGTCCATACGATCTTAATTCCTAAGATTAAATATGCAAGGATAAAACATACCATACTGTATACAGGCTTGGAAGATTCCAATGCTTTTCCGGCAATAAATAAAACGATACCAGCACCAAGTTCCCAGAATTCTCTGTTATCTTCAGAATTCTCTTTGGCTTTTTTCGCTTCTTTTTGTGCACGGACAGTATTTTCACGGACAACGACTTTGACATCTGGTTCGATGGAAGTACAAATATCTTGAATCTGAGGCAATAATGTTTTGGCATCATCAGACCATACACGTAACTGCTTTGTTGCAAATGTCAGATTGACGGCTTCAACACCGGGAAGATGAGAAATCTGTTCTTCCATTTTACCTGCACAATGAGCACAGCCTAATTTCTCGACAATAAATACGGTTGCCTGACCATTTCCTTCACGATTTGCAGCAGCTGCAATTGATTCATCATCGTCATCGTCATCATCACAGCAGCCACAATCGCAGTGGTCATCATGATGGTGATGATGTTTGTGGTGTTCATGTTCTTCGTGATCGTGTTCACACCCGCAGTCGCAGTGGTCATCATGATGGTGATGATGTTCGAGGTGCTCATGTTCATTATGGTTGTGATCACATCCACAGTCACAGTGGTCATCGTGATGGTGATGATGTTCATGACTTTCATGAGAATCTTCTTCCACATGTTTTCTCCGTTTAGATGATTTTTTCGTAACTTCCGTCACAATAACATCCGGTTCAATATCCGTACAAATCTTTTGAATCTCAGGAAGCAGATCTTCACGAGAAGTTTCAACATACATTTTTTTCATAGGAAATGAAAGATTTACACTTTTAACATCAGGAAGTTTCCCGATTTTTTCTTCCATTTTACCTGCACAATGAGCACAGCCAAGATTCTCAAACTCATAAGTCTTCTTCATAAATACCCCTCCTTTCAAATACAGTCTTTAACAGATCAGATACAAGCTCTCCGTCAGCAGTGTCTGCGATCGTATAATGAACTTCTTTCCCAATTCGTCTGCTTGTGATCACACCTAATTGCTTCAAAGAGCGAAGATGATGAGACACTGCTGGTGGGCTCATTTCAATCGCTTCTGCGATATTTCTAACACAGACTTCACGGTGGTATAAAAGATACAAAATACGAAGTCTGGTACTGTCACTTAACAGACCAAATAAACTGGCAGTTTCAATGGCAAATTCTTCTGGTGGAAGAACATGTTTTAATTCTGTAACATCACATCCATGACCATGGATATCTATGGAAGCAATGTTATATTTCTCCGTTTTATCCATAGAAATCTCCTTTTTATAAGATTAAATGATTGCTTAATTGTTTATGTTTTAAATATAATACTTTTAAATATTGATGTCAACAGAAATGAGAAAAATAGTTAATAGACGTATTGTTTGGTGTAATCTTGGAATTATACATAATAGTTTTTCCTAACTAGAAATTAAAAAAATATAGGATAATCAAAAAAAATATGATATACTAAAAACTACTTATACGAATTTATTAGATCAAAAAATCACATTTCGATAAAAGCAAAGATAAACAAAAACAGAAAAGGAAGTGTATCATGGAAGAGTTAAAGAACATCAAAGTAGCCCTCCTTGGTTCTGGAACTGTCGGAACAGGAGTATACAAACTGATCGAACGCCAGAGAGAAGAATTACCTCACAAAGTTGGTGCAGGTCTGACTGTCAGCAAAGTTCTAGTTAGAGACAAGAACAAGAAGAGAGAAGGAATTGACCCTTCTGTATTAACTGACCAGTGGGAAGATATTATCACAGATGATGAGATTCAGATCGTAGTGGAAGTTATGGGGGGAATCGAACCCGCCCGTACTTATATTACAGAAGCTCTTCAGGCAGGTAAGAATGTTGTCACAGCGAACAAAGACTTAATGGCAGTGCATGGTGGTGAATTATTAGATATCGCTTCCCATAATGGATGTGACTTATTATTTGAAGCATCTGTTGCAGGTGGAATTCCAATTATCCGTCCATTAAAACAGTGTCTGGCAGGAAACTATATTTCAGAAGCAATGGGTATTGTCAATGGAACAACAAACTTCATTCTGACAAAGATGACACACGAAGGAATGGAATTTGATGAAGCTTTGGCACTCGCAACAGAATTAGGATATGCAGAAGCAGATCCAACAGCTGATATCGAAGGATATGATGCAGGACGTAAGATGGCGATCATGGCATCCATTGCGTTTAACTCTAGAGTCACATTTGATGATGTATACACAGAAGGAATCACAAATATCACAGCAAAAGATATCAAATATGCAGAAGCAATGGGATGTACGATCAAATTGTTAGGGGTAGCAAAGAACACAGAATCTGGAATTGAAGTACGTGTTCATCCAATGCTGATTCCAAGTGATCATCCATTGGCAACTGTCAATGATTCATTTAACGCAGTTTTTGTACATGGAGATGCAGTTGACGATGCAATGTTCTATGGAAGAGGAGCAGGAGAATTCCCAACAGCAAGTGCAGTTATGGGAGATATCATTGATGTCGCACGTAATATTCAGTTCTATTGCACAGGAAGAATCCATTGTACATGCTACAAAGACCTTCCAATCAAGAAGATCACAGAGATTGAAAGCAAATATTTCATGAGATTGTTAGTTGATGACAAACCAGGAGTTCTTGCTCGAATCGCAGATACGTTAGGAAAGAATCAAGTAAGTATCGCACAGGTGATTCAGAAGAACAAGGTTAATGATATGGCAGAATTAGTTGTTATCACGGATCTTGTACTGGAGCAGAACTTTGCAGATGCTTTGGTCGAGATTAAGGGAATGGAACATACTCGTGAGATTTCTACAGTAATCAGAGTGTATTAAATTTTAATTGTAGTTGGCCAACTGTAGATTTTGAGTATATGATAAAAAATAAATAAACGATCGGAAGAGCAGCTAGAGAATTTTCCTCACGTTTTTTACAGATCGCTGATCCGCCGGCTTTCCTTGCGTAACTCGCCTTCAAGGGTATTGAAAACAGAACTCTTTGAGGCTCAAACAACGCACCAAGCCGGCTGCGAATCCGTAAAAAACGTGGCAAAATTCTAATGCTGCTCTTCCGATCGTTTATTTATTTTTTATCATATACCAGAAGTCTAGAGTGTGGACAATTTAAGATTGAAAAATTCAAGAGGGTGTGTATGGAGGACTACTATAGTAGTAAATTTCAATTCCATGTGATAGAATTAAGTAAAATAGAAACAACAAAAGGAAAAGCAAGAACTTTACCGATGGGCGAGATTAATTTCAGCTAGTACTTGGGAAGAAATCAGAGAAGAATCTGAAGGAAATTATTACATGGAAAAGGCGAGGGATGAGATGATTAAGATGAGTCGGGATGAAAGTGAAAGATAATCTTCTGTTAGCGAATACAAAAATGATTAGCCAATACCGTTAAACATACACACAGTGTAGTGGTTTGAATAACGTAAATTATTTGAATATTATAAAAAGAAATCATGTGTTGGCAACCGTACGGACACATGATTTCTTTTTATAATATTCCACCAATAATTTCCGTCATCAAACTACAAATCACAATATATGATTCCGTATGATCAACCGAATTGACTGATACAAATAAGGCTTCAATTCATTAACCGAAACAGGCTCCCCAGTCAAAATAACATTATAGCAAGATCCAGCGACCATCTCGATAATCATATAGATCATAACTTCCGGATGATCAAATTCATGACCAGAATTATTCAAAAGATCCATATAGATATCATAAATATTTCTCTGGGCATCATCGATCGGTTCCACCAAGGAATTTTTAAACATTCCCCAGCTTAGATGCTTTGAGATCAGTTTTAACAGAGTCGGATTAGCATTTAATGCTCCGATGACCTGGTCAACGATAAAGATCAGTTGGTCTTCAAAATGATCAATGGATTGTTTTTGAAGTTCCTGATAGGCGTGTTTAAATACTTCTGCAGATTTTTTGGCGATTAATTTATATCGGATGTCTAATTTATCTTTAAAATACAAATAAAAAGTACCCTTAGCAACGCCAGCTTCATTTACGATATCGGAGATGGAGGTCTTCTGGAATCCCTTTTCTGTAAACAGTTGGTATGCCGTATTCAAAAGGGCATCTTGTTTCTTTTTCTTATTTAATTCGACCTTTTTCATAGTAATTTCTCCTTTCATCTTCTTTAGTATAACGAAAAAATGACCAAAAGTCAAAAACTTTTAAGAAGTTTATTGACTTTTAGTCATTTTTGGTGTATACCATTATATAGATTAAAAAATGACTATTCGTCATAAATGTAAATGGGAGGATGCTATGATACAATTTGCAAAGAAATTAGTACATCATCGAAAATTCATCGTCTTCCTGGCTTTCATTTTATTGATTCCATCAACCATTGGAATCGTGAAGACAAGGATCAATTATGACATCTTAAGTTACCTTCCAGACTCTTTGGAGACGGTGAAGGGGCAGGATATCATGGTAGATCAGTTTGGAGCCGGAGCCTATTCGATGATCATTGTCGAAGATATGAATCTTCATGACGTACAGAAATTAAAACAGAAACTAGAGAAAGTCAATCACGTTGATAAGATCATCTGGTATGATGACATCGCTGATCTAAGTGTTCCCAAAGAGATGCTTCCTGAGAAAGTAAGGAAAGTTTTCTTTAATAAGAACGCAACAATGATGATCGCAATGTTTAAAGAAACGACATCATCTGATAACACGATGGAAGCAGTCACACAGATGCGTAAGATTGTTGGAAAACAGTGTTTTATCAGTGGTATGTCAGGGGTAGTTACCGATATTAAGAACCTGGTTATGCAGGAGATTCCTATCTACGTAACGATCGCAGCAGTACTTTCTTTGATCGTATTATTTGCTACAATGGAATCCTTTGCCGTTGCCTTTTTATTCCTGTTAAGTATCGGAATGGCAATTCTTTATAACCTGGGAACGAATATTTTCTTAAGCGATGTGTCCTATCTTACAATGGCATTGACTGCGATCTTGCAGTTAGGAGTTACGATGGATTATTCGATTTTCCTTCTGCATAGTTATGAGAGTAATAAGATCAGATTTGAAGGTGACAAAGAACGTGCGATGGCACATGCGATTTCGAATACATTTAAGTCCATCACAGGAAGTTCCGTTACAACGGTTGCTGGATTCGCAGCACTGTGCTTTATGACATTTGCATTAGGAGCTAACTTAGGTATCGTTATGGCGAAAGGTGTTATTATCGGAGTTATCTGTTGTGTAACAGTTTTGCCATCATTGATCCTGATCTGTGATAAATTAATTGAGAAGACACACCATCGTTCACTGATGCCAGATCTTACGAATGCATCACACTTTATTACAAAACATTATAAAACAACGATTGTAGTATTTTTGATTTTGTTGTTCCCAGCAATTTATGGAAATAATCACACAGAGATTTACTATAATATTGATAAATCACTCCCACAAAGCTTACCAAGTAATGTGGCGAATAAGAAATTAAGTGATGAATTTGGAATGAGTAACATCCATATGGTCATGATCAAGAACGGCATGAGTCAGAAGGAATTAAGCAATATGCAGAAAGAAATCGATAAAGTCGACGGAGTTGAATGGTGTCTTGGAATGAACTCCGTGATCGGTTCTAGTATTCCATCTGATATGATTCCTTCTTCTATGAAAGAGATGTTGCAAAGTGATGAGTATGAGATGCAGTTTATCTGTTCAAATTACAAATCAGCAACCGAGAAAGTAAATAAACAGATCAACGAGATCAACAACATTGTGAAGAAATACAGTCCAGGTTCTATGGTCATTGGAGAAGCACCATTGATGAATGATTTGGAGACAGTAACCAATGTTGACCTTAGAAATGTAAATATCGCGTCGATTGCGGCAATCTTTGTGATCATTTTAATTGTATTTAAATCCATTTCCTTACCGGTGATCCTAGTAGCCGTAATCGAATTTGCAATCTGTGTCAATATGGCAGTTCCATATTACACGGGATTATCACTGCCGTTTGTTGCAAGTATCGTTATCGGAACGATTCAGTTAGGTGCAACCGTTGACTATGCGATCCTGATGACAAGCCGTTATCAGAAGGAACGTATAAATGGCAAGAAGAAAATGGAAGCGATCCGTATTGCACATGAAACATCCATGCAGTCTATCATTACAAGTGGATTAAGTTTCTTCGCAGCAACGATCGGTATTGCGATTTATTCAAATATTGATATGATTAGTGCGATCTGTACCTTACTTGCACGAGGAGCTGTGATCAGTACCGTTGCCGTAATCTTCATTCTGCCGGCAATGTTTATGATATTTGATAAATTGATCTGTAAAACAACCCTCAAGATGGGTCATTTAGAATAGGAGAGCGATTGTTATGAGAAAAAGAAGATTATCGAAAGCATTAGCAATGTTTCTCGCTGCAGCTCTTACGATTCCGGCAGCAGTACCGGTAGCAGCCAGCGAGTCCACTGCAGATAAGGAAGAAACCGTATACGTAAAAACAGATGCAAATGGAGAAGAGAAAACAGTTATTGTCAGTGACTGGTTAAAGAATTTTTCAGGTGAAGCAAAGATCAAAGATGCTACAGACCTGACAGACGTTGAGAACGTTAAGGGAAATGAGACATACAAACGAGGCAAAAAGGACAGTATTACATGGAATGCCAATGGAAAAGATATTTACTATCAGGGAACAAGTGACAAAAATCTGCCAGTATCCATGAAAGTCACATACTATCTGGATGGAAAAGAAATTTCACCAAAGAAATTGGTTGGTAAATCAGGAAAAGTAAAGATTCGTTATGAATATGAAAATCATTCCGCCGTAACCAAAACGATCAATGGAAAACAGACAACAGTCTATACACCATTTACAATGATCACAGCAGCGATCTTAAATACAGATAACTTCTCTAATGTCAAAGCAACAAACGGAAAAGTTATCTCCGATGGTAACAAACATATCGTTATCGGAGTTGCAATGCCAGGATTAGCAGACAGCTTAAACCTTAAGAATACAAGTATTGGGTCAAACTTCGATATTCCAGAAGATTTCGAGATCACAGCTGATGTAGAAGACTTCCAGATGACAGTCACAGCGACAGTTGCGAATTCCGATACATTATCAGAGTTCGGTTTAGATGATGCAGGAGATTTAAGTGAATTAACAGATTCCTTAAAGGACCTTGAAAATGCGACAGATAAGTTATGTGATGGTTCTGGAGATTTAGTAAAGGGAATTGAAAAATTAGTCACAGCCTCTGGAAAATTAAAATCAGGAACAAAACAGATTGCAGTCAGTTCCAAACAGTTAGCAACAGGACTTGACAAACTGGTCAATGGATCTACAACATTAAAGAATGGAACCAGTCAGTTAGCGAAAGGAACCAGTGCTTTACCATCATCTACAGAGAAGTTAGATAATGGAGTGAGACAGATTCTCAAAGAACTGCAGAATAGTACACCAAGCGAAAGTGATCAGGCAAAATTACAGTCTAACTTACAGAGTGCACAGACAGGAATCACAAAAGAATTAATGAATATTAAGACACAGACAGAAAGTGTTGGTGTGTCAGCGAAGACATTAGGTGCATTAGCAGAGTCTATTGGAGCATCAGCAACAGATGTTGGAGATCAGGCAGGAGCAATTGGAGAATTTATCAAGAATAATTATAGTTCTCTTACAGATGAGCAGAAAGCACAGCTTACAACGATTGCAGGTTCTTTAAAGACAGATGCAGAAAACTTAGGCGGTTATGCACAATCCGTAGGAGGTCAGGCAAAGAATTTAGGAACCTACGCAGGATCTATCGGAACAAGCTTGCAAGAAACACAGACAGACCTTCAGATCGTATCAGGATGCTTAACCCAGATTCAAAATCTGCTAACAAAGACAAAGACATCCACAGCACAGTTAGAATCTGCATTAAAACAGATCGCGGAAGGAACTGGGCAGTTAAAGACATCATCTAAGACACTGGCATCTTCCATCAAGAAGTTAGATGAAGGAGCTAAGACATTAAACAGTGGAACAAAAACAGCAGCAAATGGAGCGAAGAAGTTAAGCAAAGGTGCCAAAACACTGGATAATGGAATGGGACAGATGACAACAGGAATTGCAACTCTGAAAAATGGAGCTGTTACCTTGAACAAAGGAATGTTAACCTTTAGAAAAGACGGTATTGAGAAACTTGTCAATACGATCAATGATGATGCAAAAGAGATCTTAGACAGAGCTGATGCAGTGATGGATGAAGGAGAAAACTATCAGACATTTACGAAGAAGGCTAGTGGAACGAAGGGTAGTGTGAAGTTTATTATTGAGACGGAAGAACTGGAAAAATAAAAGTGTGTAGGATATAATGATGTGTGTTAGGACAGGAGTTTATTTGGCTCCTGTCTTTTTATATAACCAAATATTACAAATTTTTACAAAAAATAATTGACAATCAATAAAGATTTGATAAAATACTTACATGACACGAATTTACATAAATTGTAATATAAGGAGAAAATATGAATAACAACGAGGGAAGTTTTAATGACGAAGAGTTAAGAAAAAGAGCAGCTAGCAATGAGGAATTAAATATACGCTTAACAAATAATTATGCCTTTCAAAAAATATTTAAAAATGAAGAAATTGTAAAAGGATTTTTAATGGCATTATTGCATTTGAAAGAAACAGATATTGAAACGTTAGAAGTTGCAGATCCATTTGTGGAAGGTGAAGTTAAAGAGGAAAAAGAGGGAATCTTAGATGTAAAGATGGTATTAAACGGTGGCAAAAAGATTAACATTGAAATGCAAAATACATATCAGGAAGATTGGGCAGAGCGAAGCTTATTTTATAATTGCAGAATGTTTACAGAAGGATTGAAAAAAGGGGAGTCATATTATGAACTTCCACCATGTATTCATGTAGGAATTCTTGATTTTAATTATTTGAAAAGTCCCGGATTTTATCATAGAATTTTACTGTAAGACGATAAAACAGGTGAATTGTATAGTAGTAAATTTCAATTCCATGTGATAGAATTAAGTAAAATAAGAAGTACAAAAGGAAAGGCAAGGAAGCAAGAATTATATCGATGGGCAAAATTAATTTCAGCCAGTACTTGGGAAGAAGTCAGAGAAGAATCTGAAGGAAATCATTACATGGAAAAGGTGAGGGATGAAATGATTAAGATGAGTCGAGATGAGAGTGAAAGATATTTATATCTGAGAGAACAAATGGCAATCAGGGATAAGGAAAGCCAGTTGCGAAGCGCGGAAAATCGTGGGAGACGAGAAGGAAGAGAAGAAGGAAGAAAAGAAGGAAGAAAACAGGGAGAAATTTTAAAATTAATAACGATGGTAAAGAAAAAGATTGAAAATGGCGATTCTATAGCGAAGATAGCAGATGATTTGTTAGAAGATGCAGATGTGATTGAGAAAATCTATGATATCGTAAAGGAAAATCCAGAGAAGACCAGAGAGGAGATTTGTGAAATTTTAATGAATCAAAAAATATAATCAGAAAATTCTTGACAAATAAAAAATCGACTCATATAATATAAACAAATATTTAACAAGTTAAAGTGATAAATCCGATGAACAAAAGTAAGTAGCTCATCAAACAGTCTTACAGAGAGTGACCGGTTGCTGGAAGGTCATAGATATGTGATAAGCGAATGGATTTGTGAGGAGCACAGAGAACTGTTTATGAAACTTAGTAACTGTCGCCGTTATCCCACGTTACGGGAACGAGATATAAAAGCTTTTTATTATCGAACAAAGCGGAGTATCTTAAGTGAGGAGAGATATTTTCTAAGATATTTTAACAAGAAGAGAAGATCAGAAGATATTTCTTGAATATGGGTGGCACCACGGTCTATCGTCCCTAGCAATAGGAACGATGGGCCTTTTTTATTTCATAGGAAATTTCGATGAAATCCCCCAATATGAACAAAGTCACCATTCATGCAAAACGGTCCTATCTATAAATCATAGTATACAGATATATAAACTATGAAAAATGAAACCACGGCGATAAATTTTGATCAGGAGGCAGATATGTTATATCCGACATTAAACAAAGTTGAAGAACTATTAAAAGAATATCAGATGGTACCTGTATTTTACGAAGTACTGGCAGATTATATGACACCGATCCGTATGTTCCAGGCACTGAGAAAAGAAGGAACGCCATGTTTCATGCTTGAGAGTGTGGAAAATAAAGACCAGTGGGGAAGATATTCCTTTATCGGGATCAATCCTAAGTCAGAGATCAAGATTTCAGGAAAAGAATTAGAAGTCGATGGAGTAAAGCAGGAAGAAGAATTCAAGATGAGTTATCTAAGTGATCTGATTAAGAAATATAAATCTCCAGTTATGGAAGATTATCCAAAATTAACTGGAGGGTTGATCGGATATTTTGGATATGACATGATCCGTCAAGTGGAAAAGAAATTAACAAATGTACCAGAAGATGATCTGAAGATGCCAGAATGCCACTTATGCATGTACGATGAGATCATCGCATTCGATCATTTAGCAAACAAAGCTGTGATCATCCAGAACATCCACAAAGGTGATAATATCAAACAAAAATATGAAGAATTAGAAGATAAAGCAGAATTGATCCTTCACAAGATGGAACGTCCGGTATCACTTTCCAAAGACAGATTTACACCTGCGAAGGCAGAAGTAACATCGAATCTTACAAAAGAACAATACGAAGCGAACGTAAAGAAAGCTAAAGAATATATCAAAAACGGTGACATTTTCCAGGTGGTCTTATCCCAGAGATTTGAGGTAGAGACAGATGTTGATCCATTTGATGTCTATCGATGCTTAAGAACATCAAACCCATCTCCATACCTTTACTTCTTTGATTTCATTGACTATCAGGTGGTTGGAGCTTCACCAGAGAAGTTAGTCAGTGTCTTAAATGGAATTGTAGCAACCAAACCGATCGCAGGAACGGTTCCAAGAGGAAAGACAAAAGAAGAAGATGATATGTTGGTAAGACAGTTAGTCAATGATCCAAAGGAAAGAGCAGAACATACGATGTTAGTCGATCTTGGAAGAAATGATGTCGGAAAAGTCAGTAAGTTTGGAACTGTAGAAGTAAAAAACTTTATGACCGTTGAAAAATATTCCAAAGTTACACATTTAGTTAGTGATGTACAGGGAGAATTAAGAGATGATGAAAATCCGATCAACGCACTGATGAGTGTTCTTCCGGCAGGAACATTATCCGGAGCACCAAAAGTAAGGGCCATGGAGATCATTGATGAGCTGGAAAATAAAAAACGAGGTGTTTACGGTGGAACCGTTGGATATCTTGGATTTGATGGAAATATTGATACCTGTATTGCAATCCGGACCGTCGTATTTAAAGATGGAAAAGGATATGTGCAGGCAGGAGCAGGAATCGTCAATGACTCTGTTCCAGAGAAAGAATTTATGGAGACAAAGAATAAAGCATTAGCCGTTGTAAATGCAGTGAAGGAGGCAGCAAGGTTATGATTTTAATGATAGATAATTACGATTCATTTACCTATAACGTATATCAGTACATTGGATCTTTGTATCCACAGATTCAGGTTGTAAGAAACGATGAAATAACGATTGATGAGATCAGAAACTTACAAAATCTAGAAGCACTTGTTATCTCACCAGGACCTGGATATCCAGACAGTGCAGGGATTTCAAAAGAGGCAATTAAAACATTCGGAAAAGAAATCCCAGTCTTGGGAATCTGTCTGGGACATCAGGCGATCGGAGAAGTATATGGCGGAAAAGTCGTTCCAGCAAAAGAATTGATGCATGGAAAAATGAGTGAGATCACAATCAATAACAAGAATCCTTTATTTGAAGGATTAGAAGATAAAATATATGCAGCAAGATATCATTCACTGATCATCGACGATGAGACATTTCCAGAAGATTTAAAAGTTATCGGAAGAGATGAAAAAGGACAGATCATGGCAGTATGTCATAAAGAATATCCAGTCTATGGAATTCAGTTCCATCCAGAATCGATCTTAACTGAAATGGGAATGAGGATCTTAGAAAACTTTTTAACAAACATCGCAGGAATCAGACTTGGAGATTCTAAAAAGGAGGAAACTATGAGCGCAGTCAATCAGGAAACATTAAAACCATTTTTAACAAAGATCGTGGAAGGAAATCATTTAACAGAAGAAGAAGCTTATAAGGCCATGGACTGCATCATGTCTGGAAATGCGACAGATGCTCAGATGGGAAGTTTCCTGACGGGTCTTCGTATGAATCATGAAACACCAGAAGAGATCACAGGATTTGCCAAAGTGATGAGAGCAAAAGCAGCGATCGTGCCAGAAGAAACAGAAGCGATCGATATCGTAGGAACTGGAGGAGACCTTGCAAACAGCTTTAATATTTCCACAACATCTGCATTTGTCATTGCAGCAGCAGGAGCAAAAGTTGCGAAACATGGAAATAGAAGTGTATCCTCAAAGAGTGGTGCAGCCGATGTCCTAGAAGCATTAGGAGCAAAAATCGGATTAACACCAGAAGAAAGCAAGAAATGTTTGGATGAAGTTGGAGCAGCCTTCTTATTTGCACAGACACATCACGGATCTATGAAATATGCCGGACCAGTCAGAGCACAGCTTGGGGTAAGATCTGTATTTAATATCTTAGGACCTTTAGCAAACCCAGCAATGACAAACTATATTGTTCTCGGTGTTTATGAAAAAGAGCTGGTTCGTCCGATGGCAGATGTTATGAAGAATCTTGGAGTTAAAAGAGCCCTGATCGTATATGGAGACGACGGATTAGATGAAATCTCAATCTCATCAACAACAAGTGTCTGTGAGATCAATGGAGATGAGATCAAAGAATATACGATCGATCCAGAAGAATTAGGATTAACACTTGCCAAGAAAGAAGATATTGTTGGTGGAACAGCAGATGAAAATGCGATCATTACAAAAGATATCCTAACTGGAAAAGAACAGGGAGCAAAACGAGACATCGTTTTATTAAATGCAGGAGCAGCCCTTTATACGATCGGAAAAGCAGAGACGATCAAAGATGGAGTGAAACTGGCAGCCGAGATGATCGATTCTGGAAAGGCAAATGAGAAATTAGAACAGTTTATTGCATACACAAATGTAAAATAAATGAGGTGGAACATGATCTTAGATGATATCGTAGAAAAAAGAAAAGAACAATTACAAAGAGAAAAAGACAATATCGAGCCGCAGGATATGAAAGAGATGGCATTAAATTCTAAGAATAAAAATCATGGATTTAAAGAGGTCTTAAAGAAATCTGGATTATCCGTGATCTCAGAAGTTAAAAAAGCATCTCCATCCAAAGGTGTGATCGCAGAAGATTTTCGCCCAGTAGAGACAGCCATTGCCTATGAAGATGCAGGGGCAGCATCCATTTCCTGCTTGACTGAAGAACATTATTTTAAAGGTGGCAGCAAATATTTTGCGGATATCAGAGCTAAGGTAGATATCCCAATGTTAAGAAAAGATTTTATTTTCGATGAATATCAGATTTATGAAGCAAAAGTCTTAGGAGCCGATGCAATCCTTCTGATCGCAGCAATTCTTTCTGAAGAAAAGATAAAGGAATTTTATGATCTGGCAAAAAGTTTAGAGATTGATTGTCTGGTAGAAGTTCATAACGAAAAAGAATTAAAGAAAGTCGTTGCATGTGGATGCGATATTATCGGAATCAATAATCGGAATTTAAAAACATTTGATGTTGATCTAAATACAACAAGTAAACTTGCTCCACTTATTCCATACGAAGCAGTATTAGTTTCCGAAAGTGGAATGAAGGATGAAAATGATATGAAAAATGTCAAAGAGCAAGGAGCCGATGCAGTTTTGATTGGTGAAACATTTATGAGATCCGATAACATCAAAGAAACAATGAAACAGTTACGGAGCTGCCTATGATACAAAATCAGATTAAAGAACAAAGTCTGAAAGTGAAGATGTGCGGCATGCGCAGAAAAGAAGATATCGCATATGCAAATGAAGTAAAACCAGATGCAATTGGATATATTTTCTTTTCAAAAAGCAAGCGTTATGTCACAGGCCAGCAGGCAAGAGAACTTGATCAAAACTTAGATCAAAAGATCTTAAGTGTCGGAGTATTCGTCAATGAAACAATTGAGAAAGTTACAGAAATCGCCAATGAAGTTCCATTAGACGTGATCCAGTTACATGGCGATGAAGATGTTATTTATATTGAACAGTTAAGACAGCAGACAGATAAAGAAATCTGGAAAGCGGTCAGAGTGAAAGATACAAAAGACATCAAGGAAGCCCAACAGTTTCCAGTTGATAAACTGTTACTGGATACATTTACAGAAGAAAAAGATATGTATGGAGGTACCGGAAAAGTAATGAATTACGACCTGATTCCAAAAGAAGGAATCAGAAAACCATTTTTCATTGCAGGCGGGCTTCACAGTAAAAATATAAAAGAAATCACAAAAAAAGTTCATCCATACGGGATCGACATTTCCAGTGGAATCGAAACGGATGGATACAAAGATTTGAAAAAAATGAAAGAAATCATGCAGATAACAGGAGGAAGACATGAATAAAATAGGAAGATTTGGAGAGTACGGTGGACAGTATGTACCAGAAATTGTAATGAACGCGGTAAACGAGTTAAATGAGGCTTATGAAACATACAAAAATGACCCAGAATTCTTAGCTCAATTACGTCAGTTATACAGAGATTACGCAAACCGTCCATCTCTTTTATACTACGCAGAGAAGATGACAAAAGATCTTGGAGGGGCAAAAGTATATTTAAAACGAGAAGATTTGAATCATACAGGTGCCCATAAGATCAACAATGTATTAGGTCAGATCTTACTTGCAAAGAGAATGGGGAAAAAAAGAATCATCGCAGAGACAGGTGCAGGACAGCACGGAGTTGCTACAGCGACTGTTGCAGCATTATTTGATATGGAATGTGTTGTATATATGGGAGCAGAAGACGTGGAACGCCAGAGTCTGAATGCATACCGTATGGAACTTCTTGGAGCGAAAGTTCATGCTGTAGAGAGTGGAACAAGAACTTTAAAAGATGCCATTAACGAGGCAATGAGAGACTGGGCTACAAATATTGAGACAACATTTTACTGCATCGGTTCTGTTATGGGACCTCATCCATATCCAACGATGGTTCGTGATTTCCAGAAGATCATCGGAGAAGAGACAAAAGAACAGATGAAAGAAATCGAAGGAAAACTTCCAGATGCTGTATTTGCTTGTGTAGGAGGCGGATCGAATGCAATGGGAATGTTTTATGACTTTATCCCAGATGAAAGTGTCAGACTGATCGGGGTAGAAGCAGCTGGAAGAGGGATTGATACGTTAGATCATGCAGCAACGATCGCAAAAGGAAGTAAAGGTATTTTTCATGGAATGAAGAGTTTGTTCTTACAGAACGAAGAAGGCCAGATCGATCCTGTATACTCTATTTCAGCAGGACTTGATTATCCGGGAATCGGACCAGAACATGCACATCTTCATGAAATCGGAAGAGCAGAATATGTGAGTATCACAGATGAACAGGCAGTCAAAGCCTTTGAATATTTATCCAAAACAGAAGGAGTGATCCCAGCGATCGAATCATCTCATGCAGTTGCAGCGGCAATGGAGATCGTTCCAACAATGAGTAAAGACCAGTCAGTCGTTATCTGTCTGTCTGGCCGTGGAGACAAAGATGTTTATCAGGTAGCAAGATACAGAGGAGTGCAGTTAGATGAAAATTAGAGAAACATTTGAGAATAGAAAAAAGAATGGGCAAAAAGCATTAGTAACTTACATCGTATCTGGAGATTATGGGTACGAAACAACAAAAGAAAATATCAGAGCTATGGTAAAAGCCGGAGCAGATGTGATTGAGATCGGTATTCCATTCTCAGATCCGATCGCTGAGGGTGTTGTCATTCAGGAAGCCAGCCAGCATTCACTTGCAGGTGGTACAACACTAAAGGGAATCTTTCAGATGGTAAAAGAATTAAGAGAAGAGATCAAAGAAACACCATTTGTCATGATGATGTATCTCAATACGATCTATCGTTTTGGAACCGAAAGATTCTTTGATCTTTGTAATGAATGTGGGATTCAGGGTGTCATCGTGCCTGATATGCCATACGAAGAAAAAGACGAGATTCAGGGCGTGGCAACAGCTCACGGAGTTGACAATATCAGTCTTGTAACACCGACATCTCATGACCGTATCGCAATGATCGCAAAAGAAGCAGAAGGATTCTTATACTGTGTATCCTCCATCGGAGTTACAGGAACAAGAAGTGAATTTACAACAGATTTTGATGAATTCTTCGGTGTGATCAAGAAGAATGCAACAATTCCTTGTGCAGTGGGATTTGGTATTTCAGGACCAGAACAGGCAAAGAAAATGAGTACATACTGTGATGGTGTCATTGTCGGAAGTGCGATCGTCAAATTGATCAGTCAATATGGTAAAGAAAGTCCTGAAAAGGTTTATGAGTTTACAAAGAGCTTAAGAGATGTATTAGATGAATAAAATGATCGTCAAATGATATTACGTGAAAATTACAGCAATCAGCGAGGGTTGTTGTAATTTTCTGCATTTTTTTGTAAAATAAAACTAATGGCAAAGAAAGGAAGAGATAGATCATGTTATCAAAAGAAGTAGTAGAATTATCGAAACAGCATTCTATTATCCGTGATATTTTCGAATATGGAATGAAGAGAGCAAAAGAAGTCGGAGCAGAAAATGTATTTGATTTCAGTATCGGGAATCCAAGTGTTCCAGCACCAAAAGAAATTGATGAGACAGCACTTCGCCTGTTAAAAACAGCAGATCCAGTGGATATTCATGGATATACAAGCAATGCTGGAGTACTGGAAGTAAGAGAAAACATTGCCAAGTCTTTAAATAAAAGATTTGATACAAATTATACAGCAGCGAATATTTTTATGACGATCGGAGCGGCAGCAGCCCTTGGTATCTGCTTTAAGACATTAGTTGATGGGCCAGAAGATGAAGTTATCACATTCGCACCACATTTCCCAGAATATGCAGTATATGCACAGGGAGCAGGATGCAGATTAAAGGTCATTTCTGCAGATACCAGAGCATTTCAGATTAATTTCGAAGAATTAGAAGAAACGATCAGTGAGCATACCAAAGCAATCTTGATCAACTCTCCAAACAACCCATCCGGAGTTGTTTATTCCAGAGAGACGATTGAGAAATTAGCTGCATTATTAGAGAAGAAACAAAAAGAATATGGACACAGCATTTACATTATTTCCGATGAACCATACAGAGAGATTGCGTATGATGGATTTGAAGTGCCATATGTTCCACATTTTTATAACAATACATTAGTAGCATATTCTTTTAGTAAATCCTTATCACTGCCGGGAGAACGTATCGGTTATATCGTAGCACCAAATGAAGCAGAAGATTTTGAACAGTTACTGCCAGCGTTTATCGCATCTGCACGTTTACTTTCTTATGTCTGTGTGCCAACCTTATATCAGAAAGTTGTTGGAGAATGTGTAGATTTAACTTCTGACCTTTCAATCTATCAGAAGAACAAAGATTTATTCTATAATGCATTAGTGGATATGGGATATGAATGTGTAGAACCAGGTGGAGCTTTTTATTTATTCCCGAAAGCATTAGAAGAAGATGCCAATGCATTTTGCGAGAAGGCGAAAGAATATGATCTGTTGATCGTACCTGGGGACAGCTTTGGATGCCCAGGATATGTGCGTATTTCTTACTGTGTACCAACAGAACGTATCGAAAAAGCCCTTCCATTATTTAAGAAACTGATCGATGACTATCGCAAATAAGCCAATATAGATAAAGGAGACTTTCAATGAACAGCTGGAGAGACAATGTACGAAAAGTAGAACCTTACACACCGGGTGAACAGCCAAAAGAAGAAGGTGTGATCAAGTTAAATACAAATGAAAACCCTTATCCGCCATCCGATAAGATCAAGGAAGCGATGAGTGGGATCAAGAATCTGCGCAAATATCCTGATCCTGCAGCAACTAAATTGGTAGAAGCGATCGCTTCTTATCATGGATTTGATAAAGAAGAAGTATTTGTCGGAGTTGGATCTGATGATGTGCTTGCCGTTGCATTTATGACATTTTTTAACGGTAAGAAACCAATCTTCTTCCCAGATATCACATATTCCTTCTATCCTGTATGGGCAGAATTATTCGGAATACCATACGAGAAGAAAGCAGTCAATGATGCATTTGAGATTCAGAAAGAAGATTATTACGCTGAAAATGGCGGGGTGGTATTCCCAAATCCTAATGCACCAACAGGCGCATTTTTATCTTTAGAGGTTGTGGAAGATATCATCCAACACAATCAGGATGTTGTTGTGATCGTTGATGAAGCCTATATTGATTTTGGCGGCGACACAGCGAAAGAACTGACAAGAAAATATGATAACGTTTTAGTCGTTCAGACGTATTCCAAATCAAGATCTTTAGCAGGACTTCGTATCGGATATGCGATCGGTAACAAGGAACTGATCAAGGCAATGAATGATGTGAAATATTCCTACAACTCTTATACGATGAATGAGCCATCTATTGTTCTTGGAACAGCTGTCTTAGAAGATGAAGAATATTTCCAGGAGACAAGAAATAAGATCATTGATACAAGGGAATGGTTCCAGACTGAGATGAGAAAGATCGGATTTAGTTTCGCAGACTCCAAAGCAAACTTTATCTTTGCGACACATGAAAGCGTACCTGCCAAAGAGATTTTTGAAGCAGCGAAGAAAGCAAAGATTTATGTCCGTTATTTTGATCAGCCAAGAATCAATAATTATTTAAGGATTACAATCGGTACGAGAGAAGAAATGGAAACATTACTTGATTTCTTAAAAGAATTTACAGCAACAAAATAGAGATTGAATAAAAAAAGAAATTTTGAAAAATAAATTTCTTTTTTTATTGCAATTAACTGGAAAATATTGTATGATGATATGGAAATTATTTACATATGAAGACAAATGAGGGAAACAAATAAAATGGGGTTATGGCATGCGTTTTCATCCACAGAAAAGGAGAAGACCATGTTGAATGAGAAAGAATTTTATCAGTATGTAGAAGCGAATATTTTAAACTATCTTCCAGAGATGGAAGGAAAGAAAGTTATGGTGCAGAGGGTTAAGAGGAATAATCAGATATCGATGATGGGGTTGTCGATCGGAGAGACCAAGAATTATCTGGTACCAGTGTTGTATCTGGAGATATTTTATCGAAATTATTTAAGGGGACAGGAATTATCAGATACGATGAAAGATATCGCCAGAATTTATCGAGGACATCAGGTTGGATTTTATCTGGATGAGGATAAAGTTTCAGATTATGAGCATATTAAGAAGAATCTGTTTTATCGTGTGGTTAATTATGAGAAGAATAAAGAGATGTTAAAGTATACACCATACGAGCGGTTCTTAGATCTGGCAGTTACATATCGTTGGGCAGCATACCGGAATCATGACGGGATGGCGAGTGCATTAGTGAGGAACAAAGAGTTGCTGTTATGGGGTGTGACAAAGGAACAGATGATGAAGGATGCAAAGGAGAACACGGAGAAGATCTTCCCACCAGTGATGCGCAAGATTCAGTCTGTGATACCAGTAAAGATCACGGATATGGAGATTCCATTGTTTGTATTATCAAATGGAGATTATATGAATGGAGCATCCGTCATGCTTTATAAAGATCCACTGAGAGATTTCGCGAATTATATGGGATATGATCTTTATATTCTTCCAAGCAGTATTCATGAAGTGATCCTTTTACTGGATGATGAATATGTGCAAAGTTCAGAGGAACTACGAGAAATGGTTAGAGAGACAAACCGTATGGTTGTGGATCAGGAAGAAGTTTTATCAGATCACATATATCATTACGACAGAGAGAAAGATGAGATTAGAATTGCCAAGTAATAATTTGTAACGTATAATAGTTCATTAAGAGATGGAAAATGGTATGAAAATTCAAGAATATACTAATTACATCAGGGAGTGAAAAAATTATGAAACGTTGGGAAATTTATCTGGATATTATCATGGAACTGTTGGTCATATTAGCAGGTGCATTGCTTTTGATTTTTGTATTACCAAAAGCAATCGTATTTTTATGGCCATTTGTAGCAGGATGGATTATTTCAATGATGGCCCACCCAGTGATCGAATATCTGGAGAAGAAGGTAAAATTACCGAAGAAGTTCGGTTCTGCGATCTTGATCGCGGCAGTTATCACAGGAATCATAGTGGTTCTTTATTTTGCAGTCAGAGGTATCGCACTGCAGGTCATCGGATTTATACAGGATGCACCAGATATCCGTCATGAGATCATGAGACAAGGAATGATCTTTCAGAAGAAGATAGAGCAATTTTTAAGTATTCTTCCACCATCTTTTGGAAAACAGTTTGATCAGTGGAGCGGATCGATCGGAGAGCTTTTCAAGAAAGCGGCATCTTCTGCAGGAGATTATGGGGTAGCACATGCAGGTGGTGTTGCAAAGGGTGTGACAAGCGGTCTGTTAGGGCTTGTTGTTATGTTATTTGCAGCTTATATGTTTTCACTGGAACGAGAAAAACTCATAGCATGGTATGAAAAATGTATTCCAGGATTTGTGAAGCATAAGATCAATGTATTTATGAAGAACTCAGTTGGAGTCTTAGTAAGTTACTGCCTTGCGCAGTTAAAGATCATGATAGTGATCATAGCGATCCTTTGGATCGGATTTTTTATTGCAGGGATTGGACATTCTTTTATCTATTCGGTATTAGTAGGAATTGTCGATATATTTCCAATCCTTGGAACAGGGACTGTGATCATTCCATGGGCAATATTTAAGCTGATCACAGGAGATATCAAAACAGCAGTTATCTTACTGATCATTTATGCAATCTGTCTGGTATTGAAACAGGTCTTACAGCCAAAGATGATGGGAGACAGTATGGGAATCTCAGCACTGACAACGATCTTTTTGATCTACGTTGGTCTGAAATTCGGAGGATTAGGAGGAATGTTATTAGCCCTGATCCTTGGAATGTTTGTGATCAATTTATACCGATTAGGAGTGTTTGACCGTAAGATCGCATTTTTTAAACGAAGATTTGAGATGCTTACGATCAACAGTGAGGAAGAAGAAAAGGAGAACAAGAAAGAATGAGTTATGCAGATCAGGTATTTATATCTATGTGCGAAGATATTTTAGAGAATGGAACTAGTACAGAGGGAGAGAAAGTCCGTCCGCATTGGCCAGATGGAGAGTCTGCCTATACGATCAAACAGTTTGGTGTTGTAAATCGTTACGATCTGTCCAAAGAATTTCCAGCATTGACTTTAAGAAAGACATATATTAAGTCAGCTATTGATGAATTATTATGGATCTGGCAGAAGAAATCAAATAATGTAAATGATCTGAAGAGTCATATCTGGGATGAATGGGCAGATGAAGATGGTTCGATCGGAAAGGCTTATGGATATCAGATGGGTGTAAAGCACCAATACAAAGAAGGAATGATGGATCAGGTAGATCGTGTGCTCTATGATCTGAAACACAACCCATACAGTAGAAGAATCATGACAAATATTTATGTCCACCAAGATCTTCATGAGATGAATCTTTATCCATGTGCGTATAGTGTGACATTTAATGTAACAAAGAAACCAGGACATGATAAGCTCACATTGAATGCAATCTTGAACCAGCGTTCTCAGGATATTTTAGCAGCAAATAACTGGAATGTTGTACAGTATGCAGCATTAGTTTATATGATGGCACAAGTATGTGATATGGAACCAGGAGAGTTAGTTCATGTGATCGCAGATGCACATATTTATGATCGCCATATTCCAATCATCAAAGAGATGATCAAACGAGAGACATATCCTGCACCGAAAGTAACGCTTAATCCAGAAGTCAAAGATTTCTATGAATTCACAACAGATGACTTTAAGATCGAAGACTATCAGGCGGGAGAACAGATCAAAGATATTCCAATCGCAATATAAGAAGGAGAAGGTAAGATGAATCTTATTGTAAATGCAGATAAGAACTGGGGAATTGGAAAGAACAATGAACTTTTAGTCCATATTCCAAATGATATGAAGATGTTTCGTCAGATGACAACAGGAAAAGTCGTTGTCATGGGAAGAAAAACATTAGAAAGCTTTCCAAATGGAATGCCGCTTCCAAAGAGAACGAATATTGTATTAACACATGATAAAGACTACGATGCAAAAGGAGCGATCGTAGTTGGAAGTAAAGAAGAATTGTTAGATGAGCTGGAAGAATATAAGGATGAAGATATTTTTATCATCGGTGGAGAGAGCATTTACCGCATGATGCTTCCTTATTGTGATACAGCTTATGTTACAAGAACAGACTTCGCATATGATGCAGATACTTATTTTCCAGATCTGGATGAGATGCCAGAGTGGAAACTTGTGAAAGAGAGTGAAGAAGAGACTTACTTTGATATTGAATATCAATTTCTTGTATATCAAAAATAATTCACTCTTTCAATGAATATTTTAAATCATAATTGCCCAGTGACCCATTCGCATTCGGATTCTCACGCAGCTGTACTAAGTTCGTGACAGGTCTTACGACCAGCCACTCACTAAGTGCAGGCGTGTTCATACGGTCACTGGGCAATTATGATTTAAAATATTCTTTATACAAGAGGATATTGAATTGTTGTTTTGAAATGCTTCAAGGTATGGAGTGTGGGGTTTTGGAATATATGTTATAATGAAACCGATTAAGATAAATGATTGAAGTTTTGGAAAGGATGAGAATAAATGAATCGATCAAAATTGAAATTAACTACGATAATTGCATTGACAGCGTTTACAGTTGCTGTGATTCCAGTTTGTTTACAGAGAAAATCTGCGAATGCAGCTTCGAAATATACTTATAAAAAAGGCTTTACTTATGAGAAGATTTCTCCGAACATTGAAAAAAGAATCACGGGAAAATCTTATCGTAAGAATAATAATATTAAATTGTCTGATTTAAGATATGTACAGGTTCTTCATTATGGTTTTGATGGGAAGGTAAAAGAGGGTGAGTTGATCGTTAACAAGAAGATCGCGAAGAAAACGGTCAAGGTCTTTTATGCTCTTTATCAGAAGAGGTACAGAATTGAGAGAATGAGATTGATCGATGATTATGGTGCGAATGATGAGAAGTCTATGGCTGCAAATAATACCTCTGCGTTTAATTATCGTGTGATCAGTGGAACAACAAAGCTGTCCAACCATTCTTATGGAATGGCTATCGATATCAATCCAAGGATCAATCCGTGGGTCAAAGGAAATAAGGTATCACCGGCAAATGGGAAGGTGTATAAACAGAGAAAGACGTCAAAATGTAAAGGAAAATATAAGAGATATATGATCCATAAGAATGATACAGCTTATAAGATCTTTAAGAAATATGGATTCAGCTGGGGTGGTGAGTGGAGAAGCTCTAAGGATTATCAGCATTTCGAAGTGAATAAATAGAAATGAATCAATATCCAACATTGTTTTTGGCATTAAAAGATGTGGATGGAACAACTTTTGAGAATGCATTTAATATGCTGAAATTTGTAATTTCGTCATTGTGCAGTCAGAATTCCTATTTAGAAACAGGAGAAAATATAAGAGAAAATGAAAAAGATATATTTTCAAGATTGAGAAGTCAAACAGCATCGATTACAGATATAAAGGGATCAATTGTAACGATTATGAATATGATGCAGAGTTACTATGAAAAGCCGGTGATTCTTTTGATCGATGAATATGATGTGCCGATTGTGAAGGCAAGTAATAATGGGTACTACAAAGAAATGTTAGAAGTTATAAAAGGCATGTTAAGTACGGCATTAAAAGATAATTCCTCATTAAAGTTTGCAGTGATCACAGGATGCCTAAAGATTGCAAAAGAGAGTATCTTCACTGGAACAAATAACTTTGTATCAGATACGATTTCATCTACAAGATACAATGAATATTATGGATTTACACAACAGGATGTAGATAAGCTTTTAGCAGATGTGGAGATTGAAGAGAAAGCGGATCTGATTAAAGAATGGTATGATGGATATAATTTTGGAGAGTTTGAAGTTTATTGCCCATGGGATGTCATGAATTATCTAAGAGATCTTCAAAATGATCTGAATGCAAGACCAGTCAGCTACTGGAAGAATACCAGTGATAATGCGATCATCCGTTCATTTATTGATTATGCGGGAGCTGCTATACGAAAAAAACTGGAAGTGTTGATCGCTGGTGGAAGCATCTGCCAGAAAATAGAAGAAGACCTCACATATGATTATCTACATTCATCAGAAGATAATTTATGGAGTATTCTCTATCTTACTGGATATCTTACAAAAGTCGGAGAACGTGATAAGGATGGTCAGATAGAATTAAGAATTCCAAACAAAGAAGTAAAAGAAATTTTCGAATCAACCGTAAGGAAATGGTTTGAAGACAGTGCAAGAGTTACGAATCGGAAAGATTTATTTGATGCAGTGTGGAACAAAGATGCGGATAAGGCAACAAAAGAAATCAGCACATTACTGCGAATGACGATCAGTTATTATGATTACCGAGAAAATTTCTATCATGCATTTCTTGCAGGAATCTTTGCAGGAGCAGGTTATAGTGTAGAGTCGAATAGAGAGCATGGAGAAGGACGAAGTGATATTGTAATCTACAATGATGTAACAGGACAAGTTGCAGTATTTGAAGCAAAGTATTCAAGGAAATTAGAAGATTTGGAAAAAGACTGTCAAAAGGCGTTAGATCAGATCAACACAAAGATGTATGCAAAAGAGTTTGAAGATGCTTATGAGGAAGTATTGTGTTATGGAATTGCTTTTTATAAAAAGCGGTGTTTGGTGAAGAGTAAATAGAATAAGAAATGAAAAAAAGCTCCACAAGGATGAACTTTGTGGGGCTTTTGTTGTATCTAAGATTTCAATTCAACTCCGCAATCCGGCTAACTCCAACATAGATCTCACTGATCTTATACCAAGTAGGGTAATCAACAATCCCAGTCTGTGGCAGTCCAAAAACATTCTGGAATTTCCGAACAGCATTCGCAGTAGATTCTCCATAAACACCATCCACAGCAATCGTAGGCAGAGAAGGATAATCTTTAGCAATACGATTCAATTGTTGTTGTATTTGTCGAACCTTATCTCCTCTGCTGCCGATCGTCAGATCATATCCCGGCCAGGAAGAAGGAATTCCTGAAATCTGTTCTGCGGTATTGATGTACATACCCTCTCCATAATAATATCTCAGGATTTCAATCGGAGCATATCCCTGATCGCCTAAGTATTTAGAACCCCACTGCGTCATCCATTCTGCAAGTGCGTATAAAGTAAATAAGAAAAGGCTAAAAATTATGTAGCTATATGAATTAAGTATAGCACAAAAAATACTTTTGTGATAACATATCAATGTTGTCGCACCCAATCTGGCAACAGAAAGGGGGTTTCAGCTTGGAAAATTTGCTATCATTTATTATGTCTGTATTGGCTAGCGTAGTTGCCTACTACCTATGCAAATGGTTAGACAGGCATAAATAGCGTACAACCTAACCGTGGATCTTGTCCCATTATAGACAAGAAAAAACCCCAGTATTGCCGTACTGAGGTTTTTTTCTTTTTTGTTTCAACTTGAAACATTGCTATCATTTTGCCTACTGGCATTATAGCATATGTATCTCGGAAAAACAATATACATGATTTCTAAAAAATCTGAAATGATCTAATCTTCTTTTATGTAATAGTGAAAATCTAATGTTTTATTCTCTTTGTCAAATACAATTTTTTTCACGATCGAACGGATTGCAGCTTGCTTTTCATCCTTACTGCATTGATCAGATACCAGTATATCATAAACACCGCGAATTTTATTGGGAAGTTCGTTAGATTCCTTTTCCGTTTTGTTATGATCCTGTGATTGCTGAAGAAGAAACTCACGTTCTTTTTGAATTTCTTCCTTGTTAGCCTTATATTCTGCCAAAGAATCAATACCATTCAAATATGCTTCTTTAATTCGTGCTTCTCTGGTAGCCAAACGTTTCAACTGAACATCTAGGATATCCTGTTGATTTTCAACAACCTTTTCTATACGTTCGCACTCTATGTAAGATTTACTCATATCTTCTTTCAAGACATTTAAAACCAATGGAACAAGCTTCTTTTCAGAAATTCCATGAGAAACCAGGCATTTTCCTTTAAGGTATTTGTAGCATTGAAAATTAATGTAGGTGCGATCATGACGGTATTGCACAGATGTAGAAAGAGAAGCGCCGCAGGAAGAACACTTAACAAGCCCGGACAGCCAATGTCGATGCTTTGATACAGGTTTTCCGTTTTTAGGACGATACTCATTTTTTAAACGTTCGTTTGCCCGATCCCAAAGTTCTTCAGACACAATTATAGGAACTAGTGGAGATTTTACAATAATCCATTCGCTTTCATCATTAACAACACGTGTAGTACCATTTGCATAGTTCCATCTAAGATATCCTTTATAGATCGGATTTTGGATAATATATCTAATTGTGCGAGTTTCAAAGGCTCCACCCTTCTTAGTTTTATAGCCTAAGCGATTCAAATGACGTGCGATTTCATAAAATCCCATCATAGTATTGGCATATAAATTAAAAATCATGCGAACGATATTTGCCTGATCTTCAACGATGACAAGACCTTGTCCTTTTTCTACCTTATATCCAAAAGCAGGAGATGACTGAAAATTTCCGCGAAGGGCGTTTTCTGTCATACCACGAAAAACGTCTTCCCCTAACTGGATAGAATAAAATTCATCAGTCCATTCGATGATACGCTCAATAAGATCTCCATAAATGTCTTTTGTTGTTTGCTGAGTAGTACTGATTACATCAACATTGCATTTTTTGCGTAACATAGATTTATAAACAATGCTTTCTTCTTGGTTTCGTGCAAAACGATTAAATTTCCAAAGAAGTATTGCTTCAAAAGGAGAAGCAGGCTTCGTTTTTGCCAATCCGATCATTCGCAAGAAATCATGACGCTTTTTTGCTTTTCTTCCAGAAATTCCATTATCGATAAAAACATATTCGTCTGGTATATAATAACCATGCACATTTCCCCAGTCTCTAATACATCTAAGCTGTGCATCAGGAGACAGCTCTTCTTGCATATGCGTGCTGACTCTTATATAAGCAGCTGCAATTTTTTTCATGTTATCACCTTTTCCTTTTTATAAAATATTAAAAATTTGTACAAAAAATACACCTCTTGCGAAGTGCCAAGAAAAAATGATATACTTTACTTGTTGAGGGAAAAGTATTTCATCTGTTCTTGACAGGTGCAAGTGTTTTTCTGAATACCGCCTAGTTACCAGCTGGGCGGTATTTTTTTACCATTTTCCCGATATCAGCAAAATGGTTAATATTAAATTACAATACTGTACACTCTAAAGACATACCAGGAGATACAGACTTGAATGTTAAAATTGAATATCATCTTTACCAGATCCGATCTGATAAAGGAATCAGCAGCAGGAAACTTGCTGAATTATCCGGAGTCAGTAAAAGTACGATCAACAATATCGAAAACAATCGTTATGAACCGACATTATTAACGATCTGCATGCTTGCAGAAGCACTGAATGTGTCTCCAGAAGATTTGTATTCATATAAAGTTACGCCATAATGTCCAACATATTGGACATATCATCCCAACATCTTCCAGTTTCTTTTGAAAAGATTATAATAAAAGAAAGAGGAGGATAAAGAGATGAAAGAATGGTATAGACAACAGATCAATCAAATGATCATGCACATCAATGATGAATTATTCTTGAAAAGAATCTTTATCATCATCAGAAATCACATCAAGAGGGAAGGCTAATCGTCTTCCTTCTTTTCTTTTTGCCATTCTTTCTGCAACTGTACTAACATAATCACAAATAACTGTTTTTTCATTATCATCAAGCTCATTAAATGATGTAACTATGTCTAAAATCAAATCATGAATAGGGATGGATACATCTGATAATAGAGAAACTTCATCTCCAATAGGCAAGAACATTTCACCTTTTCCATCTCGAAGCCATGTTTCGTTAACATTGTAAGTTTTACACATTAAAGAAATTACAGCGTCGATAGGTTGATTTCGACCAATTTCATAATTTGCAATAGATCCACGCTTTATACTTAATTTATCAGCAAACTCTTGTTGTGTTAAATCTAAAGACATTCTAAGAAATTTAATACGCTCATTCATATTATTTTCTGATTTTATAAAGGGATAATTGTTATATTCAATTTCACCGCATAACCATTCTTGACGAACATTATATTCTCGACAAATTGCTAAAATCATTTGTTTTGTAAGATTACGAGTTCCGTTTTCCAACCTACTGATAGATGCACCTGTTACGCCAAGAGGCTTTCCAAAGTCTTCTTGACTTAATTTTAATAATTTTCGCAAATGATGCAAACGAGTATTCATAAGTATCTACCTCCAATTGGATGAATAAAAAATTAATTTTTGTTCTTTGTGATTATTTTAGCTATTTCTTCGATGATTGGATATAAAATTTCTTTTTGCTCATCATCAAGTTGATTTAAAAAAGTCATAATATCTAAAAGCATATTATTGAATTTTGAAGAACTATTATCACAGGAGTTAGCTCTAGAATTGAATGTTTTGTTTTTAGAAAACATTTCTCCTTTTCCGAACCTAAGCCAATTTTCACTTACATTAAATTCTATACATATTGAGTGTATAACAGCATTGGAAGGATTACGCAATGATAGTTCATAATTGCCAATGGTGTTTGCTTTAATACCAATACGATTACCAAAATCATTTTGAGTTAACTTTAAATATTTTCGAAGTACTTTAATACGTGAACCAATTTGGGAAGACACAAACATTTTTTCCTTACCATTTTTTAACCATTCTTCATTTACGTTAAATTCACGACAAATTAATGATATAACAGCAGTGCTTGGTGCATTGACTCCTGTTTCATATTTAGCTATTGTATTGCGTTTGCTTCCAATTCTATCAGCAAATTCTTGCTGAGTTAAATTTAAATATTTTCGAAGCTCTTTAATGTGTAAACCGATTTGTGGGGATGAAAACATATCCCCTTTACCAGATCGGAGCCATTCTTCGTTAACGTTGAATTCCTTACAAATTAGAAGTATAACTGAGTCCAGAGGAATGCGATTTCCAGTTTCATAACCAGTAATGGTAGATTGTTTAAGACCAACTCTTTTGCCAAAAGTAGTTTGGCTCATGTTTAATGTTTTGCGTAATTTTCGCAATCGTTCGTTCATTAATTCACTCCTTTTTGATGTTTACATATTGCTATGGCTAATCGTTATCTTTTTCTCTTTTTTTAGCTCTTTCTTCAATAGCATTACAGAAAACTTGCTTTCCATTATCATCTAATTTATCAAATGCTTGCATTATATCCAAAATAAGATCGTAGAAAGGATTCGAGTCTTCTAATAAACGAGAAACAATTTCTGCCACCTCGTCTTCAACAGGAAGATACATATCTCCATCTCCAAACCTAAGCCAATTTTCGTTAACATTAAACTCGCGACAAATTGATTCAAGCATACGATCAGTAAGGGAATTTTCACCTTTTTCGATTTTGTAAATAGCGGTTTTCCCAACACCTAGTTTTTTTCCGAAATTCTCTAGGGTAAGTGAGAGATCCTTTCTTACTATTCGAACACGTTCACCTTGTGTCATTTATTATTTCCTCCTTTCAAGTAATACAATAGCATTAAAAATAACAAAAATCAATAAAAAAGTGACTTAAAGGAACAAATATATTGACAAAGTTCCTTAAATGAAATACAATGTGATTGTAAGGAACAAGAAAGATGATATACAGAAACAAGTAAACAGGCAGCAGATGGATGGATACTCCGTCCGAAACTGTATAAACCCCGTACAGTATAAAGAAAAATCCTCAAATACGTTAACAACGTATCCTCCCCTGGATAAAAGGAATGAACAATGATGATCGGGCGGAGTATCAATCTATCTGCGCCAGGAACAAAAGGAAAGAAGGTGAAAGATATGAAAGAAAAAGATAAAGAGCTGTATGAAAAGACAGTGGAAGATTTAAAGAAATTAGACAGAAATACATTAGTAATGCTTAATGTGAGCATTAAGATGTTGGTTGCCAGACAGGAGATGGATGAAAACAAACCAACAACAGCAGCATAAAAGACAAGCAGGAATAAATAAACTGGAAAGAAAGGTGAAAGGAAATAGAAAAAACAGAACTAACAGAAAAGGACATTTATTGCATTGCAAGAATTATTCAAAGTTCTGTATTTGCAGGCGGATGGATATTTTATGGATGCCAATATTGTAAATACTGGAAAGAATGCGAAAAGTCTTTTGAAAATGAAAATGGGAAAATGCATTATGACGTGATTATGAACAAACTCCAACAGATTACTGGCTTGGATATGGGATTGAATGCAAGTAATCTGCCAGAGAAATTTCAACGTAATCTTAACCAGGAAAGAAGGTGAAACATTGACAGAGCAAGAGATCAGAGACATAGGAATCAGATGTGCATTAAGGCATATGGATTCTCTGAGAATACAGGCAGCAGAAGGAAAGAAAGCAGATTTTGCAGAACCATGCGAAAACTGTCCAGATATAGAATTATGTGACTGTAATTGGAGCATAACGACAAAAAAGATTGCAGACGAAGCAGGATATAACGTTGATTTAGTAGGCGGAACAATAAAACTGTACCGTATGAAAAGCATGAGCGTTATTGTGGATGAGAATGAAAATGGGATCTCGTTGGATATTAAAACAAAATACCCAGTAAAACTAAGAGAACCAGGACGATTAATAAGAGGCATATATAAAGCTCGTTTAAAAGTAGCTAAAAAAATTATACGCAAAGAAAAGGAGAAGGCAAAAAAAGAAAATAAAGAAGAAGAGTTTAAAAATAAAGTGCAGCAAATTATAAACATAATGAATGTATGTGGGAATTTGGTGTTGGTACAGGATGAAGGAAAAATATTAAAGTTTGTATGCAGTGGACTAATTGGATCTGAGGAAGAATTCTTTGAGAATATAAAAAGAGAACTCTCCGAAGCAATATCGGAGAGTTGAGAAATTATAAAACAAAATTATTTAAGAATTCAGTGATAATTTTTAAAGCTTGATCAATCAAAACGTCAGAAATCTTTTCTGCTATTGCTACCAATAAAGATTCAAGAATAACAGAAATGATGTAATTCTTTGGCTTTGGAGCTTCTGGATATTGATCATATAACTTATCAAGCTTATCAGCTATAGATTGAGGTACTGACATATTAGCTTGTTCTACAGTAAGGTCAGCTTTTAATTTAGCAATTTTCAACTCAAAGTTTCGATATTCAGATAACTTCTCATTCGTGAAATTAGATAACTCTTTATGTGTTGCCAAAATAGTGTTCTCCTTCCTTATTTACTTGGACGTGGCAGTGTCCTGTAAGTTCATTATAGGAAGAAAGATGTAAATAGACAAGGAGAATACTATTTTGGCAACACAGGAAAAAAGTAAATAGCAAATAAGACAACAGATGGATTGACACTCCGTCCGATCGAGATGCAGGCGATTCCTGACTGCGATCCAAAAAGAAATCCTTAGCTCCGAAACCACGCGGAGCCTCCCCAATTAATCGTTTATCTATATGTGAATAAATCGGGCGGAGTGTCAATCCATCTGAACAACGAAACAAAAGAAAGAAGGTGAAAAATATGACAGAGAAAAGAAAAGACATGTTTGAAAGAACAGTGGAGAATCTTAAGAAACTGGACAAGGAATCCTTGGCGATCGTAAAGGCGAGCATCGAGATCTTGGCTGCACGTCAGCAGATGGATGAGAACACCCCAACGAATGCTGCATAACAGACAAGCAGATACAAATAGACTGAGAAGAGAGGAGGGAACGCTATGGAAGAGTATAAAGTAAGACGATTTGTAAATGACAAAGAAGTAAGAGAACTGACACCAGAACAGAAAAAAATGATGGCAGTGACAGTGATCAGAGCCATCGGAGCAAAAGAAAAGAAAACAGCCCGGTGAGATTCCGGGCAGGAAGGACAAGCATAAAATGGGACAAATGCAAAAGAAATTATTAAACGAGATAGAGAAGTCAATGAGATTGAAGGAAAATGGAATGAATATAGCATCGGTGGTAACGCTGCAGGAAGCATGTGTAGAAGCAGCAAGAGATGTAAACGAGTACATATCTCCGTTATGTGACGCAACAGTACACATTACGATTGGAGTATTAAGATATGTTGCAGATCTCCTGGAAGAGGAGGGGGGGCTAGATGAATCAGGAAAAGAAATGGCAAAAAAAGTGCAAGAAGCCCTACATAGCTCAACGACAGTAGAAGCATACAAGTATAAAGAGGAGAAAAAATAGTGATGAGTGAAAATAAAAAAGGCCCAGGAAGTAGCCTAGCTAACTCCCAAGGCACAAATAAAAGTTCAAACAAATTATATCATGAAAGAAACGAAGAAAGCAAGATGAATATCAGTACAGCTGTGAGCGTGCTGAAAAATAATCTCGAAAGATATGATGAGCAAATGAAGATGCACGGAATAATGGGAGGAGATTTATTGGGTGAAAATCCGACAATCTCTGCAATGAGAAAAGCAGTTGAAATACTGGAAAACATTAAAATAGTATATCAAAAAACTGTGATTCCAAATGAATTATATAGAGATGGAAACATTGAGCACATAAAGAAAGGCTCTGCTATAGGAATGGCAGATGAGCTGATTAATTATATAGAGTTTAAAGACAGGTATATCTTTGAGCTTGATCAAAAAGAAATCGTAGGAAAATTGATGATTGTAGATATGCGTAAAGGAGCAAAAAATGAGTGATAAGACAGGGAAAATGATTCTGATCAAGGATGGAGTAAATATTGACATCTTTGATGATAAAAATATGAGCGATAAAGTATTGATGCTTGATTATCCAGAAGGAACGAATATGGAGCAGCTACATAAGTTTTATAAGCTAATAGGAAAAGAATGTGAAATTGTAGAAGCTGTGCATCCAAAAAGGCTGTACACACTAACAGAAGAACAGTATCCAGTGATGATGCTTGTAGATGAAGAGTATTTGTATCATAAAACAGCGCAGGTCAATCCAATTGCGTCATATCTATATGAAACGGATGTTCATGGGCATCCAATCAATGGAAATGTTCTGATTATCGGAATGAAAGAAGGATTAGATGGAATGGAATTTTGCGGAATAAATGCAGAGCAAGCTATAGAACTACGTGAACGACTAATAACGATCAGACAGCATTTAGAATAAGGAGATCAAGATGAGATTGACGATGAGAAATCATAAATCTTATACATACAGAGCGTCTTTGATCCGAGTAGATAATAACTGCGCGATCGGGGACATTGTGGACAAGCTTGGAAAATACGAGGACATATGTGATGATCCGGAGAGATTGGAAGAAATGGTAAAAGAAAAAAGCATCCCGGAACAGTAAATCGGGATGCTTTTTCAATGCCATATTGTGGATTAAAAACCACAAATATATTGTAACAAATTGAAGATAAAAAAGCAAGGAAGTAAGCGGTTCGAATCCGCTTTTCCGACTTGATAAAAGTATTAAGTTTGAGTAAATACTAATAGATTAAACGAACAGTACCAAGAGGAGAGACAAGATGCCATATTGGATTAGGAGAGTGTACGCAGGTAAGACAGTAGAGATAAAGAAATACTATAGCCGAAAGCATAAACCAAAGGAGAAGAGAGCAAAAACTGGAGAGCCAAGTAGACCAGAGCAAGAAGAAGTAAACATCAGAAGACAAACAGAGCAGCTGAGATGGAAATTAAACTGCAACTTCCAAGCAGGAGACATGTTCATAACATTCTCTTACAGAAAGGACGAAAGACCAGACACATACAAAGAGATGTTAAAGCAAAAGGACAAGCTGATCAGAGATCTAAGGAAGCAGTATAAAAAGATTGGAAAAGAATTTAAGTATGTGTATGTACTGGAAACAGGAGATAAAGGTGCAAGACATATACACATGGTAATCGAAAGCATGGATACAAAAACAATAAAAAAATGCTGGGATCGTGGACGAATCCATATCAGGCTTCTTGACGACACAGGGCAATATGGGAAACTAGCATCCTACCTGGTAAAAGAAAAAGGACGTAAAAAAATGGAGAAATACGGGGGTAAGACATACTCCCCCATCCAGGAATTTAAAACAGCCACATATTGAGAAAGATGTGATTTGGGAATGTGATTTCTTCAGAGAGGATGCAAAAAGTCCAAAAGGATACTACATAGATAAGCGCCACGATGAAAACAACGGTGGAGTGCGAAAAGGAAGTACAGAAAGAGGATATAAATTTGTAGAGTACATTTTAGTTCAAAACGGATACAGATCCTGGAACATAGACGATGGAGGGTAAAGAATGAACAGAGCAAGAAGACAACAGTACATGCTAAGAACAGAAGCAAGTGAACAAGAAGCAGTGATCACAATTTGTAAGTTCATGGAGAATCGTTATCCAGAGCTGAAACTATTGCATCACTGCCCGAATGGCGGGAAGCGTGATCACGTAAGTGCAGCAGTCCTGAAACGACAGGGAGTAAAGGCAGGCGTACCTGATCTGCATCTTCCAGTGCCGAAAGGGCAGTATGCATCTTTGTACATCGAAATGAAATATGGAGACGGGAAGCTGTCAAAAGAACAGAAGGAATTTCTGAGACGGGCAGCAGAATATGGTAACTTCGTTGCGGTCTGCTACAGCCAGGAGATTGCGCTCAAAGTAATTGAAGAATATGTGAAGCTAAATCAACAGGACGCCATGCCGATCGAGAACAACAAAGTGATCAAAACAATGGCAGAAATGGAGTAAAAGATGGCAAAAACAATCAAATTTATAGGGATGCTAGATTATTCGGACAGGATGGAAGAAGTAATGTCTGTCGAAGAATATATCGAAAAAGCCACAGAAAAAGGATACAAGATAGAAGTGAAAAGGATACCAGGAAGCATAATGACAGAAATGAGGTTTTACAAAGAAACCGATTACAAGAAAGAGGAGCGATAGAATGATAGCAAGGAAATGTGATATATGTGGTGAATTCTTTACGCCTTATTTAGTGTCAAATACTATTAGCGGAAAAAGAGACTCGTATTACCAAATAAAGGTAACGGAAAACAATTTTACCATCAGGGATGTAAGAACCAGACATGAATATGATGTTTGTATGGAATGCAAAAAGAAATTCATCAACTGGGTAAAAGATGAAAAAAGAAAAGCAAAAAAATAAATAGCCATATTAGGAGGAAAAAACCATGAAAGTAATTGGAGTTGGAAATTTAAAAGGTGGAGTTGGAAAAACGACCACATCAACGTCACTGGCGTATCTCCTGGGAAGATACGGAAAGAAAGTGCTAATGGTGGATGCAGATGCGCAGGGCAATGCTTCCAGGACGATGGGGGTCTATGAACCAAATGAAAAAGGACTCGCAGGAATCTTATTAGAGCAGCAGAGCGTAGAAGAAACGATCAGGCACACACGGTATGAGAATGTTGACATTATCCCGGCAAACATGTGGCTCATGCAGGCAAATGCTCAGCTATTATACAGCATGGATAATCAAATAGATCGAATTGAAGAGATGCTTAATTCAGAAGCTATCCACAATAAATATGATTACGTAATATGCGATTGTGGATTATTACTAGATGTAACAGTACTAAATGTGGTTAAAGCATCAGAACTGTTGATAATTCCAGTGAAGGCAGGCGGTTATGGAATCGAAGCAATTGAAAATATGATTGAACAGGCAAAAGGAATTCACGAAGGGCAGCAGATCAGGATACTAATGACCATGAAGACAGGAAACCAAACCAATAAGGATACAGCTAAATGGCTAAGAGACACATACAAGGAAAAAATGTTTCAGACGGAAATAAGAAGGTCGGTCGTTGCAGAAAAGGCAGAAACAGCATTTAGACCGCTTTCAGAGATGTCAAAGAGCAGTAATGCAGCAAAGGATTATAACAACGTGATCAAAGAGATTATGACGGAAGAAGAGTGGAACGAAGCCCAAGAGTACATTGAATCAAAGAGAAGAAATAAGAAGACTGGAAGATTTCAGAAGGTTGACTAAGAAAGGAGGGAAGAAACATGGCAGGATTTAACGTCATGGACATGTTGAATAAGACAAGCAAAGAAGGGATAGAAGAGAAGCCCAAGGCACGATTCAGAACAAAAGATATAGACATCTACAATATCTACGCCAATGAGGATAACATAAGCGATCAGATCGGCATTGACGAAAAGGCAGCAGAGATTAAGCTGCTTGGACTGCTACAGCCGTTAGAAGTTATGTATGAGCCTAACCAGAGCGGAGAAGAATACAAGCTGATCGGTGGCGAACGAAGATGGAGAGCATTAAAGAAACTGGTAGAGGAAGAAGATCTCCAGGAATTTAGGGAAGCAACATGCCAGATCAGAAAGCCACGAAGCAAAAATGAAGAGATCATAGAGCTATGCATCTCCAACAGTTACAGAAAAGCAACACCAGAAAAAGAACTGGAAAGAATCAAATTATTGACGGATGCACTGAAAGATGCAAAGGCAGCAGGAGAGAAGATAATGGGCTACGATCTAGAATCTGGAAGACTGAGAGACATAGCAGCAAAGATTCTTGGAAAAAAACCGACACAGATCGCAAATGCAATGAGCATCAACAATAATTTGATTCCAGAGCTGAGAAAACTGTTAGAAAAACAGGAAATTAGTTTTTCTGTAGCTGTAGAGATCGCAGGACTGGAAGAAGATGAACAGGAAGAGATCTACAGCTGGTATCCGGATAAGATCATAACTGTCAAGAAGATAAGAGAGTACAAACAACACATCCTGGAAGAACAACAAGAAGCAGATCTAAAGGAATCAAGGCAGGAAGCAGAAGCGGATGAAACCGAAGAAGAGGAAGAAACGCAAATTGAAGGACAGATGGAACTGGAAAGAGACTTTCCAGAATATTGTCCGGAGCAAGATGAATTAGAAAAACAGGCATTAGAAGCATTTGCAGAGAGAATTCAAAGACAAGTTCGTAGTGAAGGAATAAAGAATTTATCCGAATTAAAAGAATACATGAAGACTTGGTATAAACACTCTGGCGGAACGTTATGTGGATCAAATGGGTTCGACGGGTGGTATAGCTGTGAAAAAGGTCATATAAAACTATGCAAAAATAACTTCGAGGAAATTGTTAAAAAGACAGTTAACAAAATGGCAGATGTGATCAGCGAAATGATTCAATTCGATGTTGATGCAGCGGAAGAACAAAAGACGGAACGTGTGGAGATTCCGCAAACAAACAAAGTAGAAGTGCCAGAAATCAGATCAGATGAGCGAAGACACCGCTTAAAACTTGCAAGCATGTTTTTCGATGCAGTAGACACAGGAAAGAAATCGTTTGAGCTACAAAAAAATGATAGAAACTATAAGATCGGGGATATCATAGAACTGCACGAAATGAATGACGGAGAAGAGACAGGAAGAGTAACAGAAAAGCAAGTGATCTATGTCCTGGAAGGATTTAAAGGGCTGGAAGAAGGCTACTGCATTTTAGGATTGGATGAAAAGGAGAGATAAACATGGATATAAGAGATAAAGTTCAGATAGATGCAATTAAAGACCGCGAAGAATATAGTATCTGCGAGTATGGGACACATGTATTGATTTATAACGGAACATATGGAGTGTATGTTCCGGAGGAAATATTGATGCTAAATCCAAAGCGATATGAAAAAATGAGGACCTGGCAAAACTGAATCCATATGACGTAGTAGATGAAACAAGAAGTGCCACGATCATAAAGGAATCAATCACATTTAGTGGAGAGATCGCAAATGCTGTAATTGACTTCGGAAGAGAAAAAACGTGGATATGGCAGAGTGCGATAAAGAAATTCGGAAAGAGACGTATGTACGGAGTCGCAGATGTGCATATGGAAGGAGAAGAGAAAAAGATAGTCGTGGTAATGGATGCAGAAGGAAATGCAATCGGGATCATTAAGACGATGGCAGATATAGAAGCACAGAAGAATGATACATACACGATTTAGGAGGTTGCATGAACAAAGTAATACTAATGGGCAGATTAACCAGGAAGCCTGAGATAAGCTGGAACGAGGAAGATCTATGTATAGCAAGGTTCACACTTGCAGTAGATCGCAGATTTAAGCGAGAAGGGCAGCAGGACGCAGATTTTATCGGATGTGTTGCATTTGGAAAAAACGCAGAATTTGCAGATAAGTATTTGAATCAAGGAACTAAGATCGCACTGGAAGGGAGAATCCAGACAGGAAGCTACATAAAAACGGACGGAACAAAAGTATACACGACAGAGATTGTGGCGGAGAACATGGAATTTGCAGAAAGGAAGGAACAATGATTGAAGGGATAAAGAAGATAAGAGAAGCGTTTAGAAAGATAACAGCAGGACTCAGAAAAGATGGAACGATCAATGCGCGTCCAGGATATGAAAGCTATATAAAAGAGAAACTGAAAGAAAAAGAGGAAGTGCCAGGAAAAGCAATAATGTTTGTAGATGGAGAAAAAATTGCAGAATTAACGCAAATCAAAAAGGCTGCACTGAAGACGGGAGAAGCAGAGAATGTTTGGGCCGTGTGTGGAATTAGAGGGAAAATACATCCGAAAGTAGTTGAAATTAAATTATGTGCAAACAGAAAGCAAAAGAGAAAACTGCATAACAAGGGGAATAACAAAAGAAAAATGAATGGACAACCACTAAAAAGATTTATAGCAAAGCAAAAGGTCCGAAAAAGAAAGGTGTCCGAATCGGACACAATGAAATAATGCACTACTGGTGGGAACCAGTTGCAATATACCACAAGCAACTATTAACAAACGCATAAGAAACAAAAAGTCATGTATAAGCCATGAGATCTATTAGCCTACTGCCGGGAAAAGGCAGCAGGCGGAAAGGAGAACAGACAGCTTAGTTCTTTACCTGATTAAGATTCTTTTAGTAACTATTAACAACGAGCCAATCACAAACATATTTTTTCAGATTCTATTATGATGTAACTTTTAACGATATACCAGATTTAGTTTTTACAATTATTTTTTTAATACAAAACCTAAAAAGAAAGAATCACAATGAATTATATGATCAGGCAAAAAGAAACAGAACAGTGATCACGAATAATACATTGGTTCAGGCAAAGAACTAAGCTGTCTGAAACGAAACTATGCAATACACAGAAGATTTTAAACGAGGAATCGTAAGAACATTATTAGCGTCAGGGATGACAAGGAAGGAATTTGCCGCGAAAACAAAAATAACAGTACAAGCGTTAAGAAAATGGGTAAAACAATACAAAGACGAAGAAATAAAAAATGTAGATCATAACAATCGCAGCAAATACAGCGAAGAATACAAAAAAAGTATCGTATCGAAAATGCTGTTTGATGGGATCACATATGAAACAATGTCAAAGAAAACAGGAATCAGTAGTCAATTACTAGAGTATTGGGACAACAAATATCGATATATATTGATCGATGAATTTGAAAAAAGGATGGCAAATAGAAGGAAAAAGAAAGTTAAGAAAGAAACAAGATGGCATAGATACGGAGCAGGTGCTGGAAGGTATGAATAGGAGAAAATGGAAGAATGCAAATTACAATTTAATATTAGTGGAGAATGGATAACAGGCTTAGTAAGAGAATGGTTCTATTTAGAAGGAAAGGGATATGATAAGTGCATAGAGATATTGAACGATTGTATGAGCGGAACAGATGAAACAAAAGAACAGATCAGGAGACATGCAGAAGATGTTTTACTTGGACGTGCAGCACTGAAAGGAAATACAGCAGACGGATCATATCATTTAGAAATTTATTCGCCTGAACATCAAGAGAAGATGCCACATGATATGAATGTGTGGGAAATTGTAGGAGAGCAAAAGAAAATTAAAGATGAACTAGAGCAATATAAAAGGCGTTGGAAAGTTGCAATGAAGATGATTCCTAGATATCTAAAAGAAGAAATCGGAAATGAACTTGACGAAGATCTTACAGCAACTAGTCCAACAGTATCAAGAACTCTAGACAGTTATATGAAAAGAATGCTTGATACAGAGGAACATACAACGGAAGACTATGGATGGTTAGAACCAAGTGGAAAATTCCACGCAGTGGAATGGGGAGAACATCAGAAATGGGCTTATGAATATTTAAAAAGAAGTTCAACGGAAGAAAAAATGCCAGTACTTTATGAAGCAGGAGACGTCCTAACAAAGAAAGGATGGGTACTGCTTCATAATCCGGCCCAAGGAGTTGCAATGGCGACAATAAATCCTCGTAGAGATTATACAAAAGCACAGAAAGAGTTTTTATTTAGTTATTACATGGAGAGAAACTGCGAAAAAGAAGCTAATGAAATTTGGAGGGAATAAATATAATGGCAACGATTAGAAATAGACTAGGGAAAATTCATATGTTTACACGAGGACGGGACTTCGGAGTTCCGGAATATCTTGCTGAAAAAGGATTGGATGTAAATGTAGAATACGTGAGAAATGGAATGAACGATGAAATGTTAGCAATCGAAGTGTTTGAAACACAAGAAATAGCAAGAGAGAAAGATGATGATAAAAACAAAGACATTGACGTTGATAGAATTAGTAGACTCATGCGAGAAAAGTTGTAGAATGCAATAAAATATTAAAGAGGTGAAAAGCAGAATGATAGAACTTAGTGTCGGAATAATTATCGGAATAATATTAGGTGCAACAGCGATGTCACTTTGCGCAGCAGCAAAAGAGAGGGATAAACGATGACAAAGGAATTACAAAATACTAAAAAACTTACAGAGGATACAAAAGAAGAACACGAGAAAAGCAAAACGGTAACTGACATACTAGAAGAAATAAAGCAGGAGATGTGCGATGAATATTGCAAATATCCAACTCTTGTAGATAGCAGAGAAGATTTATTTGCAGATGACAGCCCTTGTATGAAGTGCCCGTTAACTAGATTATAGGAGAAAATAATGATTGAAAGAGACAAAGAGCAAAATACATGCTTGGTTATGCGATGTGAAAATTGCGGAAGATTGCATGTATATAAAAGAGAAAGAAAAGATGGAGAAGGATGCTTGTGTTGCAGTGGCGGACCAATACGAGCACTGGGGAATGCAATCGTGCATGGAAACAAGACATCAGATGTGAAGGTTAGGGTATCTGTAGAGCGTGAAGAACTAGATAAGTTTATAAAGGATATGGATAGAGTTAATCGGTTGGCGGATGAAACCTATGACAAGATAAGAAAAATGAGCAAAATTAAAATTGAATGTTAGGAGACAAAATGAACGACTTATTAATTAAAGCACTTATTACAGTAATGATAATAGATGCAGGAATGCACTTTTATTATGATTACAAAAAGAATACATACCAAAGCCTAAAGTTTTTGATACTAACGGTATTAATGGCAGTTTCGGTTGGAGCAGCATTAACAAAACAAGAAACAGATAACGTGCAGCAACGAATGAAAATAATAGAACAAAAAATAGAAATGCAAGAAGAAGGAAAGGAGCCAGAAGAGGATGGAACAATTCATGAAATGCGCGTGCATGGTGATGCTGATAATAGACATAATAAAGGACATAAAGAGCAAATTAAAGTATATAAAGAAAGAGGAATAAATGTTAATGACGATAGGGCTAGAGATGAGAAAAGATGTGTTGGAATGCTTTTTAAAACATGGAATATGGGTGGAAATCACTTTGTTTGGTGGAATTGAGGTGGAAGGATATCTGCGAAAAGCAAGTGCAGAAGAATTAAAAGATTATCAACGCTATTATTTGGCATTCGAAGAATGTGAAAAATATTATTATGTAACATATAAAAAAAGTGGAAAACCAGATAAAGAGTTATATTTTGACGAAAGAAGTGTACTGAGTATAACTTGGGCAGGAAAACCATTCGAGAAAATCATAGATGGAGAAAAAAGATGGGATATAGAGATTGTCCGTGCTTGAAATGCGACCACGGCGGAGAAAGAGAAAAGAGAATTGAATGCAGGAGAAAATGCACAGAATTTGTTGCTTGGAAACTAAGCATGCAGGCGGTAAGACAAAAGAAGAAAGAAGACAAGAATAAATTTTATTCGGAAACGAAACTAAAATGCTACAGAAGAAAAGCGATGAAACAAAAAACTGGACGGAAAAGGTAGCAGATCGTCGACTGGAGGAGATAGGATGCAGAATATAAGACCGGTATCAGAAAAGAAATGGGACATAAGCAATCACGCGTTTTATCAAGCGTATCATTTTGCAATGAGATACAAAGAATTTAAGGACATTCTTAGATACAAAACAAATACTGTAGGAAGTCCTAAGTTTGGAGATACGACAGGATCTGGAGTAACAAAGAGTGCAACAGAGGAATTGGCAATCAAAAGAGCATGGGCAAAGAAGAACTACAAGATGATAGAAGAGTCAGCGAAGAAAGCAGATCAGCAACTGTACAAGTACATACTCAAAGCAGTAACAGAAGAAGGGATAACATACAAGTACCTGAAAACGGTGATGAATATACCAGCTGGAAGGAACTACTTCTACGAAAAGAGGAGAAAGTTCTACTACATCTTATCAAAGAAATTAGACAATTAAGAAGGGAGAAGAATATGAACGAAGATATGAAGATTGGAGCTAAAATTGCTCTAGAAGGAGTAAAAGAAGAATTAATAAAAGTAAGAGCAGAATTGAAAAGAAAGGGGTATGACAATAGAAGAGGATTTACGACAATCGAAGCATATATAGACGATTCGATAAAAGAATTAAAATGAAAAGAAATGTAAAATAAAGAAAATAAAGGGAAGAAAGGGACTCACATACAATTCAGAGTGTTATTATAGTAGCATGAATTAAAAAGGGAACGAGAATGTAAGCCATACAGCAGCAGATCTTGTTTCTTTTTTTTTATTATGGACATCTAGCTCAGTAGGTAAGAGCAGTCGGCTCATAACCGATCGGTCCGGGGTTCGAGTCCCTGGATGTCCAGTAAAAGGAAGTGATGCAATGCCAATTTACAAGCGATGCAGCAAATGTGGAAAAAGAATTCCATCCGGTACAACATGTGAATGTATTAAGCAGATCAGACGGCAGCAGAAGAAGGAACGAGATAAAGACTATGATCAGCACCGAAGGAATAAGACAAATGCTGCATTCTATAAGACAAAAGCTTGGGTACTGACAAAGGAAGATGTACTCGCGCATTACATGTACATAGATCTCTATGCATACTATCACGATGGCAAGTTCGTACCAGCAACAATGGTTCATCATATCATTCCAGTTTCAAAGGACTACACGAAGCGATTGGACAGAGACAACCTGATACCATTAAGCGACAAGAGACACGGCATAGTACATAAGCAGATGAAAGAAGGAAGAGAAGAAGAGATCATCCAACTGCTTCTTGAGTACAAAGAGAAATGGAAGAAAAAGGAAAATTCAGAGGTGGGAGGGGTGGTCAAATTGTTTTGAGCGTTCCTATAGACCGCACGCCCTAGATTTCTTTTCACAAAATTCTAAATATAAAATTTGAAAAATGAAAGGAGTGAGAAAATGCCACGCAAACGAAAACCACTTGCAACACAAAAAGGGAATCTGACAGTTGCACAACAGGAAGATAAAAAACTGGAAGAACGACTTGTGCTCACAGGCAAGGAAACCCTAGCAAAACCGCCAACTTGGCTCATTGATGCCAGGGCTAAAAATGAATTTAAAAGACTTGTAAAAGAGTTCGAAAAAATGGAAATTGATGTGATCGGTAACCTGGATGTGAACAACCTGGGGTGCTATTGTAATGCGTTTTCTTACTATATTTCAGTTACAAAACAGCTCAAAAAAGAGAATAAAGTGATTAAAAAACCGACTCAAAATGGCGAAATTTTGGTTAAAAATCCACTGTGTGATCTGCAAAAAATGTATTCAGAGGAGATGAGGAAGTTCGCATCGATGTGTGGACTCACGATAGATTCGAGACTGAAAGCGGCAACGATTGCGAGAGAAGGCATTGATAACGAGATCAATGATGAATTCGGTGACATATGACAGTAAAAAACAGGCTGATCAGGTATGCAACCGACTGCATTAGCGGAAATATAATCTCTTGCAAGAAGCATAAACAGGCATGCAGCAGATTCTTGAGAGATGTGAAAAGGGAAGAAAGTGGGGAAGCCTCTTTTTACTGGGACGACCAGGAAGCACAAAAAATTATCAAATGGTTTAGCTTACTGCGACATTCAAAAGGAGTCCTAGCAGGAAAGCCGATCAAGCTGACAGAATGGCAGCAGTTTCATTTGTGCCAATTGTATGGTTGGAGAAGAAAAGAGGATGGGTATAAGCGGTTTAAGAAAAGTTTTATAGAGGTTGCACGAAAAAACGCAAAGAGCCAGGAAGAAGCAGGCGTTGCATTGTATGAGATTTCTGTGCAGGCAACAAAAAATAAAGAAGTTTATGAATACTATACAGCAGGTGTGAAACGAGATCAGTCTAAGATCGTATTTGAAGAAGCAAAACTGATGCTGAACGGATCGCCATTGAGAAAGAAGTTTAAACTTACAAATAATGCGATCACACATGTAAAAACAGGAAGCTATATAAAAGCATTGTCAAAAGAAGATGGAAAAACTGGAGACGGAACGAACCCAGCCGGGCTGATTGTAGACGAGTACCACCAGCACAAAACAACAGAGTTTCTTGACCTTGGACTTGGATCGAATACAAAAGAATCTTTGTTGATGATCATCACAACAGCTGGAATGGATCTGACGTATCCTTGCTATACACAGGAATACGATTACTGCAGCAAGGTGTTAGATTCTAATATTGATGTTGAAAATGATACATATCTGATTGACATCATGGAAATTGACCAGGGAGATGATATTGGAGATGAAGAAAACTGGAAGAAAGCGAATCCAATCAGAATGTCATATCCGGCCGGGCGAGAAAAAATCCGTGGAGATTACGAGATCGCAAAGGTAATTCCAGAAAAAATGATAGCCTTTTTAACAAAAATGCTGAACATGTGGGTACAACAGAAGGAAAATGGCTACATGAATATGGAAAAATGGAAGAAATGTGAAGTGAAAAAACTTCCGATCGACATCAAAGGGAAGCCAGTTTATGTTGGCTTCGATATGTCTTCCAAAATTGATTTAACGTCAGTAGCGTTTGTGATTCCGTATAGAAATGGGAAACTGGACCAGACAGGAAGAGAAATCACAGAATACATTGTATTATCTCATTCGTTTATTCCAAACCAAGAAAAACTAATGGAAAGAGTATTCAGGGATAAAGTTCCATATGATGCATGGGAGAGACAAGGATTCATAACAATAACAAATAGCGAAATCGTGGACCAAAACGTAGTAATGGATTACGTTCTTAATTTTTGCAAAGAAAATGAACTGGATATCCAGACATTATGCTTTGATCCGGCAAATGCAAGTAAGATCATGATTGATTTATCGAATGAAGGCTATATTGTTGAAGAAGTTTATCAGAGCCACAAATCCTTGAATGAAGCAACAGAGGGATTCAGGGAAGAAGTGTACATGGGAACTGTATGCTATTTGTATAATCCGGTTTTGAATTACTCAATGAGTAATGCGGTGATTAAAAAAAATAATGGACTGATCAAGATCGATAAGGATGCAACATCCAAGAAGATTGATCCAGTAGATGCGACGCTGTGTGGCTATAAATTAGCAAGGTATCACGAATTTAACAATATCAGACAAGAAGCGTTAGATGAATTTTTAGCAAATGAATGGTAGGAAGAAAAATGGGAATAGCAGCAAACATTATAAATAAAATAACAAATTGGTTTAGGGGATCTCCAACAAAGGGAATGTCAGAAGAGGACTTTGCAGAATGGCTTGGAATTGGATACAGAAATAAGAGTGAATTGCGAGAGGTAACTTACTACACTTGCATGAAAATCTTATCGGAAACAATGGGGAAACTGCCAATTAAGGTTTATGAATGGCAAGGGAGCAAAGGAAAGGTTAGAGCAGATCCGGACGATACATCCAAACTACTAAATGAAAGACCGAATCCACATATGACACCATCTATATTCTTTGCAACAGTTGAGAACAATAGAAATCATTATGGGAATGGATATGTATGGATTCAACGAAGAATTTCCAGGAATGGAAGCGAAAACGTAGGCCTTTGGATTATGCAGTCAAATTGCGTGACACCGATCTATGATAACAAGGGAATATTTGCTGGAGAAGGCAAGATCTATTATCAATATACAGATCCGCTGGATGGAGAAATGTATGTATTTCCAGAAATGGATGTGCTGCACTTTAAAACGTCAATGACGTTAGATGGATTAACAGGAATCCCGGTACGAGATATGCTTGGAGATGTGGTAGAAGGGGCATCACAGAGCCAACAGTACATGTCGAATCTGTACAAAGGCGGAATGACTGCATCGATGGCACTACAGTATTCTGGAGAAATTGATGAATCAAGGATCAAATTATTGCAAAAGAAGTATGATAAGTATCTTTCAGGCCCGAAGAATGCCGGAAAGATTGTGCCAGTACCAGCAGGTATGCAGCTACAGCCATTAAATTACAAGCTGACAGATGCACAGTTCTTTGAACTGAAGAAATATACAGCGTTGCAAATTGCAGGAGCGTTCGGAGTCAAGCCGAATCAGATCAATGATTATGAAAAGTCGTCCTATGCAAACAGCGAAATGCAGCAGCTGTCATTCTTAGTTGATACTATGTTATTCCCTCTGAAACAGTACGAAGAGGAATTAACGTACAAATTGTACATAGGAACAGATAAAAGCTGTAAATTCAACGAAAAAGCGATCCTGAGGACAGATTCCAAGACACAGATGGAAATACTTGCTAAGGGAGTTCAAAACGGAATGCGTAAGGTAAATGAAGCACGAGAACTGTTAGATCTTCCAAGAGATCCGGATGGAGACGTGCTTCTTATGAATGGAAACTTTATTCCAGTCAAAATGGCAGGAGAACAATATAAGAAAGGAGAAACGAGTGCTTGAAAGAACTAAAATTTTATAACAAAGATCGTGACGGAAACACAAAAGTTTGTGGATCTATGACGATTAAGAACCAGACAGATTCCTCAGCGGATCTGTTTTTTTATGGGGATATTGTAAGCGAAACATGGCAGAGCGAATGGTATGAAGACGATATGGCACCGGGAGATGTAAAAAAATTCCTTGATCAGTTGGACGGAACTGAAAACATTAACATCCATATCAATTCTGGCGGTGGTTCCGTGTTTGGCGGTATTGCAATCTACAACATGCTACGCCGCAACAATGCACACAAGACAGTGTATGTTGATGGATTAGCAGCAAGCATCGCATCCGTCATTATGATGGCAGGAGATGAGATCGTAATGCCTAAAAATGCAACAGTTATGATCCATAAGCCATCGGCAAGCTATTTTTTTACAACAAAAAATGCGGATGATCTGCGAAAGGATGCAGAATCTCTGGATACTTGCCAGGAAGCGATAATGCAGACATACATGACAAAAGCCAAGGTAGACAAAGAAGAAATTGAACAAAAAGTAAATGATGAAACATGGTTAACCGGAGAAGAGGCAGCAGAGTTATTTGACATAAAAGTCGAAGAAGCAAACGATGCAGTCGCATGTGCCGGAAGCTCCATGTTTTTTTGTTACAAAAATGTCCCAACAAGCCTGACTGCGCAGGGTAAAAATGCCAAGAAAAAGGATGAGCAGAGGCCTTTAAGCAGACAGGATATAAAAGAAATTTTCAACGAATCTTTTAGCGAGTACCAGGCAAGGGAAAAAGAGAAAAAAGAACTATTAGAAAGCTTAAACAAGTATGGAGAAAGGAAACAGAATGGATAAGAGAGAAATTGCAGCAAAAATTACACAGAAGAAAGAAGAGATCAAGAATCTGATCTCCCAGGATAAGTTAGAAGATGCAAAGAATGCAAGAAAAGAAATGCAGGAGCTTCAGGAGAAGTATGATCTTCTTGATGAAATGGAAAAAGAAGAAGGAGATAGTGTAAAGAACCAGGCAGCAGCAGGAAAAGTAAACGAAATCAAAGGAAAGAAAAACGTAGTATCTGCACTTGTAAATGCATTAAGAGCTGGGTTTAAAAAGAAACCAGTTGCAAAGGAAGATATGGAAGTGCTGGATGCTATGAAAGAGGGATCTGACGAAGATGGAGGCTTAACAGTACCAGCGGATATCTCTACAACGATTAGAACACTAAGACGTTCCGAAGATGCCTTAGAAACGATCGTAAGGACAGAACGCACAACAAAGGTAAAAGGCAGCAGAGTGTACGAAGTGAATGCAGATTCAGTTCCATTCGATACAGTAGACGAAGAAAGCCAGTTTCCTGATGTTGCAACTCCAGTTTTAAAGAAAGTTGAGTATGTGATAAAAAAATTCGGTGGAATCTTAAAAGCTACATATGAACTGCTGGAGGATTCCGACGAAAATATTATTTCTTACCTGGAAAACTGGATTGCAAGAAAAGTAAAAGCAACAAGAAATGCACTAATCATTAAAAAATTAGATGAAATGACGGATGGTTTTGAAATTGAAGCAACATCTGTCGATGATCTGAAAAACATCTTTAACGTCGAATTAGATCCGGCATTAGTCGCAGGATCGAAAGTGTTAACAAACCAGAGTGGTTTTAACTGGTTAGACAAATTAAAAGACAAAGAAGGAAATTACATCTTACAGAAAGATGTAACAAATCCGTCCAAAAGATTATTATTCGGCACATATCCGGTTGCAGTTATGTCTAATAAGACGATCAAAAATGGAGCTACTGGAAAGGTGCCGATTTATTGCGGAAACTTTGAAGAAGCGATCACACTGTTTGACAGAGAAAAGCTTACAATCGGAATTTCTACAGAAGCAGGAGATTTATGGAGTAAAGACCAGACTGGAATTAAAGTACGTGAACGATTAGACTGCCAGATCGTCGATGATATGGCGGTATATAAAGCAGAAATTCCGGCAGATCAGATCTCAGAACCAACAAAAAAATACAGAAGATCAGAACTGGAAGCAATGACTGTAGACGAAATTAAACAGCTTGCAACAACTAAGAGCTACACAATTACAAAGACAAAGAAAGATGAGATCATTGAAGAGTTTATCACAGCTCAGAAAGGATGATAAATGGATGCTGATGTACGTTCACAGCTTCTTGAAGAAGCGAGCGAATATCTAAAGGTTGAAGAAGACGATGTCGTATTCAATCTTGCATTTGATGCAGCATGTGAAACAGTGGCGGCAGCAGTTGGAAAGTTTGATGAAAACAGTGCAAGAATGAAACTTGCACTGTTTTTGATCATGCAGCAATTGTATGATAACCGATCTATCCTGGAAACAAAGAATAACGAGAAAATTTCGTACATTGCAAGAACGATCTTATTGCAGTTACAATTGGAAAATTATTCGGAGGATGAAGATGATTAACATCGGAGACATGAATAAAAAAATAGAGATCTATGGTTTTGGATGGGATAAGGATGAACTTGGACAAAAAATCAGAAAAGAAAAGTTAATTGCCAGAGTATGGGCAAAAGTTCGCCTGATCCGATCTTCCGAATCAATCAAGCTTCTGAAAAACGAAGCAACGGAAGAAATGCAATTTACGATCAGATATCGAAAAGGAATTGATAAAAACATGAAAATTCGATACAAGGATCAAATGTATGGAATTGATTCGGTAGAAAATGAAAACGAAGCGGATAGATTTCTGATACTGCATGCGGAGGCTGTAGAAGATGAAAATAAGAGCGAAAACAACATTTGTAGGTACATTTAACATGAAAAAAGATGAGATCAAAGAATGTGACGATCGAAGAGTCGTAAATGATCTGAAAAAACTTGGATTAGTAGAAGATGTACCAGAAGAAAAAGAATCGGTGTCCGATTCGGACACAATGGAGCAAAAAAACGATGTCAGATGAAATTGATTTTGAATTCGACACTGCTACGCTCGATGAATTACGAGAGAGTCTGGAGAAAGTAGCAAAGAGGTATCCGGATTATGCAGAAAAAGAACTAAAAAAAGAAGGAAGAGAATTCAGCAAGGCTGTAAGAAAAGAAGCTTTATCCGCTACAGATAAACACACAGGAAATCTTACAAAAGGATTCCGACTAGGACCAGTAAAGCATATCAATGGTGTAATCCTGGAAGAATTTATGGCAGAGGGAAGAAAAAATCCGCACTGGCATCTGGTTGAAAATGGTCATGAGATCATAACGCCATTTAAAAAGAATGGGAAAAAACTCAAAAATGGTGGTAAATGTGTTGGCTTTGTCCCAGGAAAAAGAATTGTATCAGCAGTTCTGAAAAACTGGGGCGGAAAGCACGAAGAACGACTAAGAAGAGTCTTACAAAGAGTAAAGGATGATGCAGGACTATGATCACGATTGATGATATGAAAAAAGCGGTCGTAGCCGCATTAAATGAGAACTTTGGTTATCCGTGCTATGAATTTGGAGTCGTAGAACAGATGGAATATCCGTGTTTCTTTGTACGTATCACAGAAAATGGAGAGCTGTACACGAAAAACAGGTATCAACAGCGTTACGCTGTAGAAATTGTTCTCATGCATGAAAGAGGCGAGCATGGACAAGAAATCAAAGTATTGAAAGATATTGAAAAAATAAAGCAAATCTTTTTATTTGCGATGCAGACGGAAAAGAAAAAGGTTCCGATAATGAATTTTGAAATGGAATACACCGGAGAACGTGGAAATGTTCCACGGATCACGTTTGATTCAGAATTCCTAGACAACTTATACAAACCATCGGATGCACCGCTAATGAAAGAATTAGAAATGAAGGAGGACTTAAACGATGGGAATGCCAAGCATTAACATTATATTCAGAGAACTTGCAAAGACATTTGAACAGAGAAATGACAACGGAATTGTTGCTTTAGTCCTTGCAAATAATTCTGGAATGAATCCGAAAGAATACAGACCGGGAGATGATCTGGATGCTTCGATTGCAAAAGATGCAAAAATACAAATCCAGTTTGCAATGGAAGGTGGAAGAGAAAAGCCGCAGAAAGTAATCTGCTTTTTTGGACAGTCTGAATATGCAGATCTTGATACGATCCTGGATGAACTAGACAATGTAAAATTCGATTATCTTACATTCGGATCAGCATTACAGGAAGATCAGAAAGCAAAAGTAACGAAATGGATCAAAGAAAAAAGAGAATCAGGAAAGAAAGTAAAGGCAGTTCTTGCAAATACAACAGCGAACGATGAAGGAATTATCAACTACACGACTGAAAGTGTGACGATTAGTGGAGAAGAATATGATGCTGACAAGTTTTGCTCAAGGATTGCAGGAATCCTTGCAGGAACACCGCTTACAATGAGCTGCACGTACACAGTTCTGGAAGATGCAGAAAGCTGTACAAAATTATCCAAAAAAGAAATGGATGAAAAGATTGATGCAGGGGAGTTTATTGTGTTTAGGGATGGTGATTACATCCGTGTTGCAAGGGGCATCAATTCATTAACAACTGTATCAGATACAAAAACAGATGATTTTAAAAAAATAAAGATGATTGATGTGATGGATCACGTTTCGACCGATCTTACAGATACGATCAAAAACAACTGGTTAGGGCAGTATCCGAATAATTATGACAACAAATGCTTACTATTAGCGAATTGCCAAGAATATTTGGATGGACTTGTATCAAGAACAATTTTATCAAGTGCGTCAATCGAAATTGACATCGAAGGAAACAAGAAATACCTAGAGAGCAAAAACGAAGACACTGTGAACATGACAGAAGATCAGATCAAAAAAGCGCTTACTGGGGAAAATGTTTTCTTAAGTTCACAGATGGGAATTCTTGACGCAATGGAAAACTTTAATATAGACATTGTAGTTTAGGAGGTACAAATGAAGACATTTGAAGATAATGACGTAATCAACGGCTCATGGGGAGAAGTATGGGTCGATAATGATTATATGGCACAAGCAACAGCACTGGAAGCAACAATCAAATTTACAAAAACAGACGTACCGCAGACAGGAAGATTGAATTCAGGAAAAAAAGTAACAGGTATCGAAGGAAGCGGAACGCTGAAATTAAATCACGCTTCATCTTATTTCAAAAAAAGAATTCTGACAGATATCAAAAATGGAAAAAACACACCATGCACGATTATTTCGAACTTAGATGATCCGACAGTGAATGGAAATGAGCGAGTTAAATTGACGAATTGTACGTTCGACGAAGTGAAACTTGTTGACTGGGAAGCAAACAAGTTAGGAGAAGAAAGTATTCCATTTACATTTACAACAGCCGAAATGCTGGATACAATCGACGATTAGAAGGAGAAAAAGAATGAATTTAATTGATAAATTATTAAGCGTAGACAAAGAAGAACTGACAAAAGAATGTACAAAAACATATCACAGTAAGAACATGGAACGACTGACTGGAGATGGAGAGATTACGCTGCGAAAAGTCAAAGAAAGAAAGCTGAGAGAACGTGCATTAAATACATTGGACAAGAAAGGAAACTTACTCCTGGTAAATGCACATGATTCAGATCTCCTTGTATTGATGGACGGAGTAAAAGAACCAAACCTAAAAGATGAAAGACTTTTAGAACATTTTGGAGCAGCAACACCAAAAGACTTAGCTGAATTATTGTTTGATGGAGAGATACAGGAGATCTCAGATGCAATCAATAATTTTTACAAGGACCAGGAAGACGAAGCAACAGAGAATGATGTAAAAAACTAATTTACGAAGACGGAGAGATCAATACCATGTACTGGTTATTCCGTCTTCATAATATTTTACCAAGAGATTTTACAGAAATGAGCAGTCATGAGCAAATGATCATGGCTGCTTTTGTGCATCAGGAGATTGAAGATATAAGGAAGGAGAATGAACAACTAAATGGCAAATAGATTTGTAGATGCAACGTTGCGTTTAGTGGATAAGTTCTCCTCTCCGCTTTCCAAAGCAACCGCAGAAATGCAAGCGAAGGGAAGACAGATCCAGAAAACGGCAAATAGCATCAAGCGAACTGGAAAAAACTTAGAATCCGTAGGGACATCGTTGGAAAAAAAGGTAACGGTGCCGATTATCGGAATCATGGCCGCTTCTGGAAAAATGGCGGACACATTTGAAAAGGATATGGGGCAGGTAAACACACTGCTCGATAATCATAATCACTTGAAAAGCTATAAAAACATGGCAATCAAGACATCAAATGAAACAGGCATAGCACTGCATACGATATCCGAAGGAGTTTACCAGATGATTTCCAGTATTGGAGACTCTGGAACAAAAACACAAAAGATTTTCAATGTTGCGGCAAAAGCTGCAAAGGGTGGCGGATCATCTGTACAGGAATCCGTGGCACTGATCAGCTCTGCTATGAAGGGGTATGACAGTGTAAATGTAAAAACAGCACAAAGCATCTCAGACATGGCTTTTCAGACTCAGAAATTAGGGGTCACAACCTATAAAGAATTAGCGGCATCGATGCAACCGCTATTCCCGTTGGGAAAATCATTAAATGTGTCATACCAAGAACTCTTTGGATCTATGGCAACCTTGACAGGTGTTACTGGCAATACTGCGGAAGTTACAACACAGATGAAAGGGTTGTTCACAGGTTTGTTAAAACCAACAGAATCCATGAGCAAACTGATGCAGAAATACGGCTATGAAAATGGTCAGGCTATGATAAAAGCAGAAGGAATGCAGGGAGTGCTGAAAATCTTGCAGAAAGAAACAGGTGGGCAGTCAAATAAGATGGCTCAGCTTTTTAGCAATTCAAGAGCATTAACCGCAGCGTTGGCACTGACTGGAAGCCAGTATGAAACGTTCAAAGAGAAGACTGCAAAGATGGGGAAAGCTCAGGGATCAACGGAAAAAGCTTTACAAGATATGCAGACATCTATGGGTAAGCTTCGAAAAACAATCAATGTTGTAAAAAATTCATTAACTGTATTTGGAAGTGCAGTATTACAGGTAGTAGTACCGCCAGCAACAAAGGCAGCGAACAAGCTCAGCGAGTTGACAGATAGATTTTCGAAGTTGTCTCCAGAAACGCAGAAATTTATTGTGAAAGTAGCATTGATTGTAGCGGCAGTTGGTCCGGCGATCGTGATTATCGCGAAACTAACACAAGGAGTTGGTGCGCTGTATTGGAATGTCGGAAGAATGATAAAAACTGTCCAAGGGGCAGAAAGTTTTGCTTCTTTAATTACTCCGGGTGGAAAAATTGTTTTAATTTTGACAGGAATTGCAATTGCTGCAGTTTTGGTATACAAAAATTGGAATAAAATTACGGCAGCAGCAAAAAATATGCAAAAAACGGCAGTCACAGCACTGAATGCAGCAGGCGTTGATACGAAAAAACTAGGATCAACTGTAAAGAGCATTGCTAAGACAGCTAGTTCAGCATTTGGAACAATAGGAAAAGGAGCAGGAAAGATTATAAGTGGCTTAAGGCCAGTAGCAACATTTCTTTCTGGAGCATTTAAAAAAACGTTTAATATTGTTTTGAGATTTGTAGTAGCAAGATATGCTGGATGGCTGAAATCGACGATTGATGTTGCGCATGGAGTCACAACAGCATTTAAAGGAATTATAGAATTTATTTCAGGCGTATTTACTGGAAACTGGAAAAAGGCATGGAATGGAGTAAAAAATATATTCAAGGGAGCATTTGAAGCACTTGTTGGTATTGCAAAAGCTCCACTTAATACAGTGATTGGACTTGTGAATACAGCAATCAGTGGATTAAACAAGGTTAGTGTAAAAATTCCATCATGGGTGCCTGGAAAATATGGTGGAAAACAATACGGTATCAATATTCCTAAGATTCCAATGCTAGCAAAAGGAACAAATAACTGGAGCGGTGGAATTGTGCAGATCAATGAGAAAGGTGGAGAAATTGTAGATCTTCCAAGAGGAAGCAGAGTTTACCCACACGACGATTCTGTCAGAATGGCACGGAATGAAGGAAAGAAAGTCTACAAGATAGAAAAACTTGCGGACACAATCATCGTAAGAGAAGAAGCTGACATTGATAAAATTGCTGAAAGAATTGCAGACAAACTAGAAGCAGTACCAGCATAAGGAGAACGTTATGGAAATATGGTTAAACAATGGAAATGACAAGATCCGGTTCCCGGTATTGCCATCAAGTTTCAAAATCGGAACGTCACAAAACAACACGTCAGAAAATGTGCATAGAAAAGGAGAAATAAATCTGTTAGGCGAAAGGAACTTAGAAACAGTAGAGCTAAGTTCCTTTTTTCCAGCTCAGGAATATGATTTTTGTCAGTACAAAGGATTTAATACAAATCCATATACGTACATCAATAAGATAAAGGACTGGAAACAGAATAAGATCACTCCGACACTTGTGATAACTGGAAGAGCTGATTTTAACAAGTATGTATCTATAGAATCTTTGGAGTATGGAGAAGAAGATGGATCAGGAGATGCAGCATTTACAATCAGTTTAAAAGAGTACATCACAATATCTTATTCAGGAAAAAAGAAAAAAACATCGGGAGGGAAAAAAGTAAAAAAGAAATCTGGAAAGAAAAGAAACTCAAAGAGTAAAAAGACTATAAAATATACCGTTCGATCTGGAGATACATTAAAAAAGATTGCCAAGAGCAAAACAGGAAAATCTGCCAACGCTTCGAAGATCTATGCAAAAAATAAAAGCGTGATCGAAAAAGCGGCAAAAAAACATGGTAGAAGAAGCAGTAGTAAAGGAAGATATATTTATCAGGGAACGAAGTTGGTGATAACGGTATGAAAATTACATGGAAAGGAAATGACATATCTGATCTGGTTAATACAGTAACGTGGTCAGGAAGTGCTTATTCATCTGCACGATCCTTAGAATTTGCTCTTCCAAATCCAGCAGGAGATCCGAATGTAAAAACGCCAAACATAAAAACAGGCGATCTTATTTGTTTTTATGATGGTTCCAAGAAAAAGTTTCATGGAAAAGTTACAAAAAGAGAACGAAAAGGCGAAGCAGGTACAATAAGCTATACAGCGTACGATTATTTATTGTATCTGACCAGGAGCAAAGGAACGTACAAATTCAAGAAAAAAACGCCTGAACAGATCACAAGACTGATTTGCAAAGATCTGAAAATTAAAGTAAAAAACATTGCAAAAACAAAAGTAAAAATTAAGAAAATGCTTTTTACAGATAAAGAATATTACAACATGATTCTTGCAGCGTATACAAAAGCCCGAAAAAAAACAGGAACAAACTACCAGATCTTAATGGAAGGTGATCAATTATCAGTGATCAAAAAAGGAAAAATGTTAGATGTTACGCTAAATCAAAGCGAAGGCATAACAGAATCAAGTTATGAAGAAACAACTGATAACATGATCAACAAGGTTGCAATTTACAACTCCAAGAACAAAAAAATCGGTACAGTATCTAATAAAAACTGGATCAGCACATATGGAACATTTCAGGATTCTTTATCTGTTGAAAAAGGAAATGGAAAAAAAGAAGCAAAGAATACATTAACAGGATTAGAAAAAACAGCATCTCTAACAGCAATTGGAGATATAAGGTGTATCTCTGGTTATGGAATCAAAATTCACGATGTAGATTCTGGACTTGACGGAAATTTTTGGATTGAAAATGATTCACACACTTTTGAAAATGGAATCCATACAATGACGCTAGAACTGGCGTTTAAAAATATCATGGAAACAGAAAGTGATGATACCGAATCAAGTTCAAGTTCTGGAACTGTAAGTACAGGCATATTAAACGGAAGAAAAGTGAAAGCCTTATTTACAGCATATTATCCGGCATCAAATAAAATGGAGGGTGGACATTATGATTGTAAAGGAAAGAAGCTTGATCCAAGTAAATATACATGTGCTGCACCTGGTTCTGTGAAATATGGAACGCAAATACAAGTGCTTGGAACAAAAACGAGCAGAGATAAAAAAGTTCATAAGGTTAATGATCGTGGTGGCGCAATAAAAATTGTAAATGGCGTGTATCACTTTGACTTGCTCATGAAAACAAAAGCTCAGTGCAACAGATTTGGAAAACGAACAGGATATGCGATCATAGGAAATGGAACAGGATTCAAACAAAAGAAAGTTGATACCAAGCAAGCAGATAAAGTAATATCAAAAGCCAAAAAATACATAGGAAAAGTAAACTATGTATTTGGAGCATCGTCACCTGATTTGGGAAAAAGTGATTGTTCAGGTTTTACGTCATTTGTATTTCGAAAGGCGACAGGGAAGCAGATAGGAAGAAGTGCAAACGTTCAGGCGACAAGAGGAAGTAAGGTACAGAAAAAAGATCTGAGAAAAGGAGATCTTGTAATCTTCCAGGGAACATACAAAGCAGGACCATCGCATGTTGGCATTTACATCGGATCTAATAAATTTATTCATTGTTCTAATGCTGGAGTAAGAATAAGTAGCTTACAAAATGGTTACTATGCAAAACATTGGATGCAGGGAAGGAGAATCTTGTAATGAACGCATATGAAAGAATGTTAGAAGTTATGAGAAAACAAGGAAAAAAAGATAATCCGGCATCAATTGAAATTGCTTATGTCTCAGATGGACAAGTAATCCATCATGGACAGAAATTGGACAAAGATGATTATTTAATTACAGAAGGATTATCTCTGAAAAATGGAGATAAAGTTCTGATCGTACAGATAAACGATGAAGAATATGTAGTTATATGCAAGGTGGTGAGTGCGTAATGTTTCCGTTTGAGAAAGATACAGAAGAATTAGAAGAGGAAGAAGAAATTGAATATTATCCGAAAGAATATGATATTGATTTCTCTTCTGGAAAACTAAATGGGAAAATAGCAGAAGGAGCAAGAGCGTTAGCTGTATGGGCGTATTTTACAATTAAAATTGAAAGATATCGTTTTGTGCAGTATTCGTGGGAATACGGATCAGAAATCAATGATTTGATAGGATATACGCATTCTGATGAATATGTAAAAAGCGAGATAAATCGACTCATAACAGAATGCTTGGAACCGAATGCCTATATCACAGGCATAACAGATCTTGAAGTAGACAGAAGCAAAGAAACAATGAATATAAAATTCAGATTGCTAACAGAGTATGGAGATGAGGAGATGAATATAGATGTATGAAGATATGACAATGGATGTGATCATGGAAGAAATGATGGAAGAAATGCCAGATGGATTGGATACATCTGAGGGATCACTAATTTATCACTCATGTGCAAAACACGGAGCAAGACTGGAAGAAGTATATACAGAATTGTCGGCACTTGTTGATAATCAGTACAGCGACACTGCTGATCTGGATCATTTGGTAAGATTCGGACAAGAAAAAGGTGTGTACATAGAAGAAGCAACACCAGCACAATTTGAAGGTGTATTTAATGCAACTGTACCGATTGGAACGGAATTCAGCGGAGATGATTACAACTACATTGTAACAGATGTGATCAATGAAGAAGAACATAAGTATAGACTGGAATGTGAAGATGCAGGAACAGAACCAAATGGATGGACCGGAGATCTTATGTGCCTGGACGACATCGACGAGTTAGAAGATGCACAGTTGACGAAATTATTGGTTCCAGGAACAGACGAAGAAGATGAAGAATCTTACAGGATGCGAATAGAAGATTCTTTTGGAATTAAACCGTTTGCAGGAAACAAAGCATACTACAAAGAAGAAGTAGAAGCGATCGATGGAGTTGGTGGAGAAAAGACATACAGGAGAAAAGGCAGCAGTATATCAACTGTTATCATATCAAATGAATACAGAAAAGCATCGAAGGAGCTGATAGATTCAGTACAGACGCAAGTAGATCCGGTACAAAATCATGGAGAAGGAATTGGAATTGCTCCGATAGGTCATGCTGTGATCATATCAACCGTAAATGAGTATACAGTAAATGTATCAGCAGTAGCGACTTACGATACTGGATACTCAGCAGAAGGTTTGAAAACGCAGATTGAAGATGCGATCGAAGAATATATGTTATCACTGCGAAAAACATGGGTTGATACAACTTCGATTATTGTGAGAAGGGCAGCAATAGAAAACGCGATATACAATATTGACGGAATTACAGACGTAACAAACGTACTCATAAATGGCGGTACTGAAAACATTACGTTGCAAGAAAATGTAATACCAATAAAGGGGGCGGTGTCATGCAGTTAGAAATCCCGGCAGCAATAGAAAACATAGATGAAATCATGGCAATTTATGCAGCAGAAGAAAAGGTTGGGCAACGCCTGGAAAAAGAAATAAGGGATAGAGATCTTGATACTTGTATTCGCACAGCAACCGAATACGGAATATCGAGACGAGAAAAAATCCTAAAAATACAGCCGCAGGATACAGATAGCCTGGAAGATCGAAGATTTAGAGTGCTAATAAAATGGTACGACGATTATCCATATACATACAACGATCTCTTAAATCGCTTAAATAATCTACTGGGCAATGGAAATTATACACTGGTAGTATTGCCAGAAGAAATGGAACTAAAATGCCTGGTTGAACTGACCAGAAAACAAATGTATGCAGATTTTGAAAAGTTAATGGATGAAATTGTTCCGATGAACATGACGATGGATATAGGACTGCGATACAACCAGCACGAAACACTACATGCATTTACACACGATTATTTGAAAAAATATACACATGAACAGGTTAGAAATACTGTTCTGAAAGGAGAATAAAGATGGCAACAAAGACAACGAACTACGGATTAACAAAACCGGACGGAGCAGATTTCTACGATGTCGATGTGCAGAATGATAACATGGATATTATTGATAAGCAGATGAAAGCAAATGCGAATGATATTGCGCAGCTAAATTCTGACTTAAAAGATGCACTTGTAACTCAATATGCCGAATTGAATGGTACTGGAAACAACTATTTTTATGTTGATCGTAAACAAGGTTATCGCTTGAGTTCTGCGATATTGCATGTATATGATACTGGTTATATACGTGTTGAAGCAATATCTCAGGAAGTTAACAATGAGAATTGTTATGTGTTATGGACAAATAATAGTTATCCACAAAACAAAAAAATTGGCTGTGATCTTGTATGGATCAAAGAAAACTTCCTATGGAATTAAAATATTTTAATTTGACTTATAGCATATAACTTCACAAGGACATCCTTGATATGCAGAAGGGATTTCTATCAAATATAATTCTTTTCCATACAATGCCATGCCTAATACGTTATAACGCCATTGATCATACTTTTTCACTCTTATAGCTACTGGCACCATGTTATCGGGCCAATTGGCATGAATGATACCTTCTGAGTTATTAGGTGTGGTCATATTGCCTAAAAACTGTATTATGCTTTTTGTATCAGAATTTAGTTGTGCTATTGATATTTAATTTTTCATATTTTCTAAACAAATACATGGAGATCTGCTTCTAAATTTAATTTTTTGCATAAAAATAAAATCTCCTTCCCTTTTAAGCAGATTTAATAGTTTATATATTAGATTGATTATTATTCTTTAAGCTGCATAACGAATATATTCATATTCAATCATATCGTCCGAAGCATCATAGTATGTACCGGCAGTCATATTAATGTCTGCATGACCTAACAAAATCGCAACATCCTGAAGCGGCATGCCTCGCTTAATCAATTGCGTACATAACGTCCGTCGGAATTTATGCGGATGTGCATATACATTACATGATTTTCCTAAATCTCTTACAATTCGCTCGATTCCGTCTTTTCTTAATTGATCATATGGATGCCTCTTAGAAACAAAAAGTGAAATGTTATTATCTTGTCTGGCTTCTAAATATCTATTCAGATAAATCATTGCCTGATCTGATATAAACACCGTTCGCTCTTTATCTCCTTTACCAATGATCCGCACTTTCTTTCGAATAAAATCTATATCGTTTAGCTTTATACTGCTTAGTTCTGAGACACGACAACCTGTGGATGCTAACATCTCTATCAACGCCCGATCACGAATATCCTTACATGCTATACGCATACGTTCCATTTCATCAGCTGTAAACGCCTTCTTCTTTTTCTTTGTTACTTTGATTTTCTTAATTTTTCGAGTTGGATCTTTGTCAATGTACTCCTCATCAGCCAGCCAACTAAAAAACGAGGATATCGCTGATCGCTTATTGTTTAATGATAAATTCGATATGCCTCTGCTTTGCTTATACGCATATAAAAATCCCCTAATATCGGTTGCATCTATGTCTTTTGCTTCTTTTCCAGTGAAATAATCTACAAACTGTGTTAGATGTAAATTATACTGTTCAATCGTTCTGTTGGATTTATTTTCTACAATCAGCGTTGCAAGGAACGTATCTTTTAGCTTCTTTAAACTGTCATTGTATTCCGTCAATTCCGTCGATTCTTTCTTAATCTGTACATCTCGGAACTCTTCTACCAGCACATTTTCAAGATAATCTAGCTCTTTTTTCTTGATTCTATTGCCCATTTTAATCAAAACATTGCTTATAATTCTGTCACGCATAATACATTCTCCTTTGTGTGTTATGTGTGCATTATACTCTTTTCCGCTGCGGAGGATTCGTAGACTTCCGCAGCTAAATTCTGACTTAAATAACAGAATAGAATTTACAATTACTAGCATAGATTCAAAATATGCATTCACCGGAAACAGTTATAAACATAATGGAAAAGTATATATAAATGGATATTTCCATTGCAATTCTCCTAGTGTTGGGATTACAACTTGTTTTTTTGTTCCAGAAGGTTTTAGACCTAAAATAAAATGCGGATCGGCTTGCTATACCGATGATGATGTTAATTTTAATAATATTGGTGCTGTTAAAATTGACACAAATGGTGATATAACAATATATTTTCCTACAGTGTACTCAACATGTGTATATACCTCCATAGTATATGATATAGATTAATTTAATTTACGATAAATCATAAAATTAATCCTAACAACACCGTTTGTATCACTGGATAATCCTATGTTTATATTTAAATTTGTATTATCCCATTGTAAAGCAGCACCTGTTACCAGACCTTGATACGCATTCCAATCACCGTTGCAAGCTGCTATATATAACTTTTCGTTATTTATGTCTGATATTTGCATGCCTAATGCTTTTGCAATTTCAGACTGACATCTTTGCCAGTAAATCATTTTGTTGCTTGTTCCAGAAAATACTTTTGATAAAAATGCTCTTTCAGAATTTAGTTGTGCTATTGAATAAAAACAGATAAAAAGGAGAAAAAGATATGGCAGTAAAAACAGTACAAGCGACTATTAACGGTCAAACGTATACGTTAACACTTAACAGTACAAGTGGAAAGTATGAAGCTACGGTAACAGCTCCGTCTAAGAGCTCGTACAATCAATCCGGACATTATTACGGAGTAACAGTAAAAGCAACCGATGTTGCAGGAAACATAACAACAAAAGATGCAGCAGATGCAACTCTTGGAAAATCTTTACGTTTACAAGTAAAAGAAAAAGTTGCACCTATTATTGCGATAACAGCACCGACAGTTGGAACATACTTAACGAATAATAAACCAACGATTACCTGGAAGGTAACAGATGCAGATTCAGGAGTTAATCCGGCAACAATTGGAATTACGATTGATAGTGGAACAAAAATAACAGGAGATTCAATTGCCAAAACGGCAATCACCGAAGGATATCAGTGTACATATACACCGACAACAGCATTATCTGATGGTAGTCACACAATCAAACTTGATGCAAGTGATTATGATGGAAATGCAGCAGCTACAAGCTCAATGTCATTTAAGGTAGATACAGTTCCACCTGTATTAACGTTGTCCAGCCCAACGGACAAACTTGTTACAAATCAGTCTGCATGCACAGTAAAAGGTACAACCAACGATGCAACATCAAGTCCTGTAACAGTTACAGTTAAGCTTAATTCTGGAGCAGCAGAAGCAGTCACAGTTGGAAGCGATGGAAGTTTCAACAAGGCTCTTACTCTTGCAGAAGGTACAAACACAATTATAGTTGTCGCAAAAGATGGTGCTGGTAAGACAACTACAGTAACACGTACCGTTACGTTAAATACAGTGGCACCTACGATTAAGAGCGTAACGATTACACCAAATCCAGTAGATTGTGGAAAAACATTCGTGATCAGTGTAGAAGTTACAAACTAGGAGATGAGTATGGTCAAAAGAGTATTCGGAAAGGTCGATGGCATAGAAGTGAATTATGATCATAGCAAAGGGGACTGGTGGAATGTACCAGTCCCACTTGATATAGATGGAGAATATGTGATCGAAGTAATAGCAGAGGACGAAGCAGGGAACCAAAGCTTTATAACAAGATTATTATATACTGTAAAAGGTGAAAACATTTGCGTGCATCAGTTGCCACTTTCCGGACACTTGTTTGAAAAAGTTGAAAGGAAAATATGCTTCAATAGGATGTACCCAAAATGTAAGGAGGTACAAAGATGATAACTTTCATATTAGGAGAGGACAGACATGTAAAGTATTTTGTTCATTCAATAGGTCAATATGATTATTTTGTGATAAAGGATGCAAAATTTTCGTTGTTGCATAATGGCAAGCAAGAGGCAGCAGGCGTTTGTACAATCGAAAAAGACGAAGAGAAAAATGGTTATTATGTTGATGCAAAAATACAACCAGTGCAAAAAAGCAGGATGTACACCTTAGAAATAGAATTAAAAATTGCAGATGAAATTATAAAAAACAGGGAGAAGATGGAGGTAATTTAATGATAAAAATTGAAAAAGTTGAATTGTCTCCAAATCCCGTTGTTGTAAATGGAAAAGTAAAGATTTCTGTAACGATTGTTACGCATAATTACTTAAACAAAAATTATACACACAAACAGTTAGCGACTTATACACATAAACAGTTGAAAGACAGAGGAACAACATGATAAGAATTAGAGAAAGACCAGGAATGGTCTTATTTTTATGCAAAAATTAAATTTTCTTTAAGGAAAGGAAAGTGAGGTCATGAAGAAAAATATGGAACAGGCAAATTATGTTAAAGCAATCATAACGGGAATATTGGCATTCTTATCGTCTTTGTTAGGAATATTAGCAATTCCATGCGGACTAATGGTATCAAGCAATCTGGTTGATTATGGAACTGGATTGATCGCAAGCAAATTTAGAAACCAGGATATAAATTCTTATAGATCTATTCGTGGAATATTTAAAAAAATTGCAATGTGGTTGCTTGTCGTAGTTGGTGCGATCGTCGATGAAATGATTAAGTATTCAACTGCACAAATAGGAATTGACATAAAGGTTCAGTTTTTGATTGCAAGCATTGTGGCGATCTGGATTACATGTAATGAGGTGATATCAATTTTGGAGAACATCCAAGATATCGGTGTTCCAATTCCAGGATTTTTAAAACCATTAGTGAAAAATATTAGATCACAGGTAGAGCACCAGACGGATATTCTGGAAAATGATGAGGAGGAAGAATAAATGGCAAAAGCAAGCACAATTCTTAAAAAAGCAAAAAGCTACATTGGAACAAAAGAAAACCCAGCAAACAGCAATAATGTAAAATTTAACACAGATTACTATGGGCACAGTGTAAAAGGGAGTTCTTATCCTTGGTGCTGCGCATTTGTATGGGATATCTTTAGGATGTGTAATGCATCCGATCTGTTCTTCGGGGGCAAAAAAACAGCATATTGTCCGGATGTAGAGAATTATTACAAAAAACATGATCGCTGGCACTCAACTGGACAGGCAGGCGATCTCTGCTTGATGGATTTTGGAAAAGGAAGAGCGAGTCATATTGGAATTGTGGAAAAAGCAAACAAGGATGGAACATATACGACAATTGAAGGAAATACATCTAAGAGTAGCGATGATAACGGCGGTGCAGTAATGAGAAGAACAAGAAGCAAGAGTGTAATCCGCGGATTTGCAAGACCAGCGTATGATCCAGAGAAATATACAACAGTAAAGAAGACGTCCGATAAAGGTGCGATCAAATGGATGCAGAAAAAATTGAACGAATTAACACCAGGAACAAATATCGAAGTAGATGGTATTTGGGGAAAAATGACAACTGCACAGCTTAAGAGATATTGGAAACGATTAGGATGGAGCACAGCAGGATCTTACTGTGGCAAGAAGACATGCAAAGCATTGTACGCAAACAGAAAAAAATAATGAAACCGGGGAGAAATCCCTGGTCTTTTTTTTAAATTAAAAAATAATGAAAATTTAGGAAAAACATTGACATATGGTGCACCATATGTTATTATATATACATAAGGAGGTGAGAAGCAGATGAGCAAGAAAAAGAAAAAGCGAAAACTTAAAGAAGCGGTTCTCGTATTCAGCATCATTCAAAGTGTGGTAACTACGATATGCATGATATACGAAGCATTCTTTAAGTAATCGCAAGGTGGTGGGTAAATCCAACTACCCACTGCCTATTTTAAATCATCTGTGAAAAAATGTCTATGGTTAAAGTAATAACAATATCAACCTGGATAACATTTATGTGCTTGTGTTATTTGGCAGTCAAAAATGGATTAGATTTGTTTACAGGTATAGCATTGATTACCAATATTGTAAGTAATGTAATAAATATGATATATCTTTTAAAAGAAAAGGAGTGATAGCGTGCCAGTAGGAAAACCAACACCACAAACAATAGCAACAAAAAAATATGAGAAAAAAGCTGGTTGGATGTCAAAATCTTATAAATTAAAAAGAGAAGTAGTAGAAGAATTTGCGAGAGCTTGTGAAGAAGAAGGCGTCAGTCAGGCAAGCCAGTTAACAAAGATGATGAAAGAGTTTGTTGAAAAGCGAAAATAGTCAGGGATTTCCTGGCTATTTTTCTTATAAAAAACTTTATACGCACTTACAGTAAGGCCATCCATTCCGGACAAGACACCTTCTTCCCATCACAATACTGCGTAAGGATCGGCTGTCTCACATTTGGACGTGACAGATAATCCGCAAAAATCTCATCAACGATCGTATTAATAGAATTATAAGTTGTCTTTCCAGGAATGAATTTATGATCATAAGCTGTAGAAGATGTGATCGTAAAATCATGCCCTTTATTTCTATACCATTCTGTATACACACGATTCAAAGTAAATGACATGATCGCAAGAATATTTGCTTCAAGCGTTGCCCTTGGCCAAGTGGAATAAATCTCACAGGCGGCAACATTTTTGATGTAATCTTTGTAGCGGACATAATAATTTTGCGCAGTTTTATCACCGACAGGACCATCATGAACAATAATATATTCAGGAATCACCACCCTGCTTAAAACGATCTCACCGCTTTCGTTGACTGGCTTGATCTCAGATTCCGCAATCTTGGGAGGATAATTACCCCATAATGTATGCGGACCGATCACGATCGGGTGTTCTTCTGTTGGAGTGTGGGTTTCTTCAGGAATCATGGAAACAGGCTGCAGGCCTTCCACACCAGAAAGAATCTGTGCACCTGAGATCGTGACAGGTTTATATTCATCAGAATGTATTTTTAGATTATATTCAGAATAAGGCTGATTTTCACTCGGAGACATGCTGTATTCCACGGGAGGAGCAGGGAGGTCAACGACAGGTGTCTGCCCATTTTCATCAGTAGATACAGTCTCAAGAACAGAATCAGGATCACCAGTATAAGAAATCTCGATCGTAGCGTTAGGGATCGGGACGGATCTTTGTCCTGAAGTTACCTGTATTTTTAACTGTCCATGATCGACAAGATTGTTAGTTTGTATTTCTGGCATAAAAATATCCTCGGAAGATCTTTTACTCTCACTATATGAGAAAATATGATATAATGTGCACAAGTAGTGTAAAAATGTATGCCAAAGAAATAAAGGAGGCCGCTATGCAGAAAGATTTTATATATGAGAATTATCTAAAAATGCCAGATGATCTTGAATTTGAGCAGGCGATGAAGGTTTATGAAGAACTGTTAGAAGAGAATCTTGAAGAAGATGAGATCTATGACAAGTTATGGGATCATGCACTTCATTGTATGATCGATTATGGAAGCCTCCGCGCACATTGGAAGATCACACCGAAGACAGACAGAAGCAATGATGACAGGACAGTGATGCACGATAGCGTGATCCATTCTTTAGATGAATTGGCAGCATATACAAAAGAGCATGGCAAAGAAGCAAAATGGAGAGAAGAACTTGGATATCAAAGAAAAAGAATCGGAGATTTTGCATGTTATGTTTCTTTGATCTATGGAGTATTTGCAAGGTGAAATATGATGAGAGTGTCAAAAGTAAATTTTGCCAGATAAAACGATCAGTAAGGAGGACATTATAAGATGGCAAAGAAAGAACCAAAAACAAATGCAATGCGGATGCTTGAGAGAGCAAAGATCCCATTTGAAGTACATCGTTATGAATGTAAAGAATTTATTGATGGAATTACCATCGCAGATATGTTAAATGAACCATATGAAAGAGTATTTAAAACCCTCGTGACTGAAGGAAAAGGTGGAGGGTATTTTGTATTTGTCATTCCGATCGATCAGGAATTAGATCTTAAGAAAGCAGCAAAGGCAGCAGGTGAGAAGTCTGTGGAGATGATCCATGTCAAGGATATCAACAAGATCACAGGATATATCCGCGGTGGATGTACAGCAATCGGAATGAAGAAAGACTATCCAACAGTACTTGATGAAAGCGCCAATGCACAGGAGAAGATCATTGTAAGTGGCGGTAAAAATGGAATCCAGATTGAACTTACGACCGAAGATTATTTAAAAGCCTGCAAGGGAAAAACAGCAGATATTACATTGAGGTAGGGAGTAGAAGTTATGATAGATGAAATCTTAAAATATAACAAAGAATTTGTAGAAGAAAAGAAGTATGAACAATACAAGACAAGCAAATATCCAGACAAGAAGATCGCAATTATCACTTGTATGGATACAAGACTGACAGAACTTTTGCCGGCAGCCCTTGGGATCAGGAATGGAGATGTGAAGATCATCAAGAATGCCGGTGGGGTAGTAAGCCATGCCTTCGGAAGTGTGGTACGAAGTGTTTTAGTCGGAATCTTTGAACTTGGAATAGAGGAAGTCATGGTCATTGGACATAGCGACTGTGGGGTACAGCATATTAATAGTGATATGATGATAAAACATATGATGGATCGAGGAGTCGATGAGGAGAAGATTGAGCTGATCCGTCATTGTGGTATTGATTTTGATACATGGCTGGAAGGATTTGACTGTGTGGAAAGTTCTGTAAAAGATTCTGTGGAAATGTTGAGAAAACATCCATTGATCCCAAAAGATGTGAAGATATCTGGATATGTGATGGATTCTGTGACAGGAGAGCTTCATGTTGTAGAGCCATAGAACAACTGCAGCATTATTAATGAGAGGGATAAAAGGTATGAAAAAGATATGGAAGATCATGATCTTATGTATGATCCTTTGTTTTTTCTGTGCTGGATGCAGCAATGATGATGAAATGATCAGTGAAGATCATCCAAAACCAACGACAGAAAAAAGAACAGAGATCATCAAGCAAAAGACAACACAAAAAAAGAATGAAGTAACGATTGATCAGGAACAATCAAAACAACAGGAAGATCGTATAAAGATCGCAATTGATGCAGGACACCAAAAGAAACAGATGAGTGAAAAAGAAGCGATCGGACCTGGTTCTGATAAGACAAAACCGATGGTATCCTCAGGAACCGAAGGTGTTGTCACAAAACGAACAGAATATCAGGTGAATTTGGAAGTTTCGTTAAAGCTAAAAAGTGCATTGATCGCGAGAGGATATGACGTATATATGATTCGTGAGACGAATGATGTGTCACTCAGCAATAAAAAGCGTGCTCTTATGGCAAATGAAAGTGGTTCAGATATTTTATTAAGGATTCATTGCAATAGTGCAGATTCTCAGTCTGCAAATGGGGCGTTGACAATGAGTCCGACATTATCGAATCCATATTGCAGATCGATCGCGGCAGATAGTCAGGAACTTTCAGAATGTGTGGTAAGTACATTATGCAGAAGGACTGGGGTAGTGAACCGCGGTGTAACGCAGACAGATGAGATGACAGGGATCAACTGGAGTAAGATTCCAGTGACGATCGTTGAGATGGGATTTATGTCAAACCCAGAGGAAGACCAGAAGTTATCGGACAATCATTATCAATCAATGCTTGCAGAAGGAATTGCAGATGGTGTTGACCGGTATTACGAGAGAAGAGGAGAAAAGAATGAAGAAAAATGAATTATCGTGATCATCGTATCACTTGTGATCGCAGCACTTGTCATGGGATTAATGAAAGCGGTGGCAGAAGCGGATATCAATTGGTTTCAAAGCTGTCAGATCGCAGGAATGAGATCTTTGGGATTAAGTCTAGGATGGATCCTTGGAATTTTAGGATTGTTTTTAGGAATGTATCAGTTCGCGATTCTGATCATTGTAGTTGGAGGAGTCCTTGGTATGATCTATATGATCGTTGCAATGATGAGTTATCCGAATACGAAGAAAGATATGATCGCATATGTTGTATTGATCCCCATATTGGTTGCAACATTTATATCATATTTTGTTTTGAAAGAGTTTGTTTTATCATCACTGATCAACAATGGCGGGTCTACAACCAATTTTTTAAATAATATTTTATGATATAAGTGACAGAAGTATAAAGACAAAGATATTAGGAGGAAATATTAAGAATCTAAAATAATTAACAAATGTGATTAAATGTATTTAAATATACTCAAAGGAGAGTGCTATAATGAATACATCAAATATCACAAATTATAAGCCAAAAGATTTTGCTGAATTTTTAGGTGTATCTGTTAAGACATTACAACGTTAGGACAGAGAAGGAACTCTAAAAGCAAACCGAACTCCAACTAATAGACGCTATTACACTTATGACCAGTATCTACAATTTAAAGGTATAAATACTGAAAATGATAAGCGTCATGTAGTTATTTATGCTAGAGTGTCTACAAGAAATCAAAAAGATGATTTACTAAATCAAGTTGCATTTTTAAGACAGTTTTGTAACGCAAAAGGAATTATTGTAGACCAGTGTATTGAAGATTATGGAAGTGGTCTTAATTACAACCGTAAAAAGTGGAACAAATTATTAGATGAAGTAATGGAACAAAAAATTAAAACCATAATAGTAACCCATAAAGATAGATTTATTAGATTTAGTTATGATTGGTTTGAAAAATTCTGTATGAAGTTTAATACGACTATAGTGGTAGTAAACAATGAGGAACTATCACCACAAGAAGAACTTGTGCAGGATATTGTTTCAATACTCCATGTGTTCTCTTGTAGGCTGTATGGGCTTCGTAAGTATAAAAAACAAATAGAAAGGGATGAGGAAATTGCTAAAGAGCTTCAAGACAGAAATAAATCCAACAGAGGAGCAGAAAGCCAAAATTCGTAAAACAATAGGAACTTGTAGATATATTTACAACTTCTACCTTGCTCATAATAAAGAGCTTTATAATAAAGGCGAAAAGTTTATGAGCAGTAACCAATTTAGAGTATGGCTTAACAATGAGTATCTTCCAAAGCATCCAGAATGTTTTTGGATTAAGGAAGCTTATTCAAAAGCAGTAACACAAGCAGTAAATAATGGACAGGCCGCATTTATAAGATTTTTTAAACATCAGAGTAGTTTCCCTAGATTCAAAAAGAAGAATAGATCTGATGTGAAAATGTATTTTGTAAAGAACAATCCAAAAGATTGCCGTTGTCAAAGACACAGGATCAATATTCCATCACTTGGTTGGGTTCGCATTAAAGAAAAAGGATATATTCCAACAACAAAAGATGGATATGTAATTAAAAGCGGTCATGTGTCAATAAAAGCTGGTAGATACTATGTTTCAGCTCTTGTAGAAATTCCAAATAACAAGATAGCTAATAGTTTCAATGAAGGAATTGGTATCGACCTAGGGATAAAGGATTTTGCCATTGTTTCCAATGGTAAAATTTATAAGAACATTAATAGATCAGTAAGATTAAAAAAACTTGGAAAACAACTTATTCGAGAACAGAAAAATCTTTCTCGAAAGTATGAAAATTTAAAGAAAGGAGAATCTACTCAAAAAGCAAATATACAAAAACAGAGGCTTAAAGTACAGAAACTTCATCATAAAATTGATAACATTCGTACGGATCACATCAATAAAACAATCGCAGAGATAGTGAAAACCAAACCATCTTATATAACGATAGAAGATTTAAATATATCAGGAATGATGAAGAACAAACATCTTTCAAAGGCAGTTGCTTCGCAGAAGTTTTATGAATTCAGAATAAAGCTTCAGGCGAAATGCAATGAAAACGGAATTGAACTTCGAGTTGTAGACAGATGGTATCCATCATCTAAAACCTGTCACTGTTGCGGAGCAATCAAGAAAGATTTAAAACTTTCAGATAGAATTTTCAAATGTGATTGTGGTTATAGCGAAGATAGAGATTTCAATGCTGCACTTAATTTGAGAGATGCTACGACTTACGAAATTGCATAAATAAATGCAAACGTAGGTATGTACCGAAGGCTATTTCGGGAATTTACGACTATGGAGTGTACAAGAACTTGTGAGTAGATATGATTTCGGTCAATCCAAAGCATACACGATGAAGTAGTAAGTAGAACTCGTGAGAGTCTACATTATCTCGATGTGAGTATGTTTAATCACATTTTGAGTAGCAGACAGACATGATACCAAAAGACCCAGTGATGTTATTAAGCTACATCAATACACAATTACGAGATTTTTATGATTCATATGAAGACCTTTGTAAGTCACTCGATCTCGATCAAAATGAAGTAAAACAAAAGCTTTCCATGATCGGATACGAATATGATGAATCATTAAATCAGTTTAAGTAGCAGACTAGTCGAATCAATGAAAATATGTTAAAATTGTACGTAAAGGAGAACATATTTATGGAGTTGATTCGGTTAGAAAATGTAAAGAAAATATATCAGACAGGAGAGGTGATCACCAAAGCCGTAGATGGGATCGATTTTACGGTGGATCAGGGTGAGTTCGCCTTGATCATTGGCGCCAGTGGTGCAGGAAAAACTACCGTTTTGAACATTTTAGGAGGTATGGATACTGCGACCAGTGGCGCTGTTTATATTGATGGAGAAGATATCTCCAAATGGAATAAAAAACAACTGACAGGATATCGAAGAGATGACATAGGATTTGTATTTCAGTTTTACAATCTGGTGCCCAATCTTACTGCAACAGAGAATGTAGAATTGGCACTTCAGATCAGTAAGAATCCTCTGAAAGCAGAAGAAGTATTAAAAGATGTGGGACTTGGACACCGTCTAAATAATTTCCCTGCGCAGTTATCTGGTGGGGAACAGCAGAGAGTTTCTATTGCACGTGCATTGGCAAAGAATCCAAAGATCTTGCTCTGTGATGAGCCAACTGGTGCCCTGGATTATCAGACAGGAAAATCTATTTTAAAATTATTGCAGGATACCTGTCACAAGAAAGGAAAAACAGTGGTTGTGATCACACATAACCTTGCGATCGCACCGATGGCAGACCGTGTGATCGAGATGAAGAACGGAAAGATCAGCAATATTACGATAAACGAACACCCTCAGCCGGTGGAGACGATTGAATGGTAGGAAATGCGTATGAAGAAAACGGCATTACATAAAGATATATACAGAACGATCACAGGAACCCTTCCGAGATTTTTATCAATCTTTTTTATCGTTGTACTGGGCGTTGCATTCTATTCAGGAATCCGTGTGACACAAAAAGATATGCATATCACAGCAGACCACCAGTTTGATGGAAGTCGGCTGATGGATGTCAAAGTCATGGGAACACTTGGGATTTCAGAAGAGAATCTGACAGCCCTTCGGAAGTTAAAAAATGTGCAGTCAGTCGAAGGAGGACATTCTGTAGATGTGATCGCAAGGAAGCAGGGAAGTGACGAAGAACATGCGATCAAAGTTATGGGGAAGACTGATAAATTAAACCAGATAACGATCATAGATGGAAAACTTCCACAAGCATCGGGAGAATGTCTGGTAGATGAATGGTATGCCCAGCAAAATGATCTGAAAACAGGGGATGTTTTAAATTTATCTTCTGGAAATGAAGATGATCTTAAGGATACTCTGAAAGATACAACCTATAAGATCACAGGAATCGGAAGTTCATCAGAATATCTTTCAAGATCCAGAGGAAGCACTGGCATTGGAACGGGAACGTTGTCAGGCTTTATTGTGGTGCAACCATCAGAATTTTCCTCAGATATCTATACAGAAGTTTATCTGACTGCGAAGGGAGCGAAGCAAGAGAGAGCTTACAGTGATGCTTACAAAAACAAAGTAAAACAGCTGGAAGAAGAGATCAAAAATATTTCCAAAATAGAAAATGAGAAACGGTTAAGATTTGTTCAGAAAGAAGCCGAAGAGAAGATCGACAAGAAAGAAAAGAAATTCAAAAAAGAACGAAAAAAAGCATATAAGAAACTAGATCAGGCCGAGAAAAAGCTAAAGAAGTCCAGACAAAAGATCAAAGATTCCAAAGCAAAATTAGTGAAAAGCAAGAAAGAGATTTCTGATGGAGAGCAGCAGATCAAGAATGCAAAAGCTCAGTATCAGTCAGGGATCAGACAGATTCAGAATGCCAGAAAGCAGTTAAAGACACAGAAACAAACAATTCGGTCAAAAAGCAAAGAATTAAAAACACAGGAGGCAAAGCTAAAGACACAGGAGAAGAATTTACAGGCAAAAGAACAGCAGATTCAGGGTGCCATGCAGACTGGAATGATCTCACAGGAAGAAGCGAAAGCTTCCTTAGCACAGATTAATGCAGGAAAAGAACAGATCAAGACAGCAAGAAGCAAGATCAATGCAGGGAAAAAACAGATCAGCAGGGCAAAGACAAAGATTGCAAAGGCTGAAACAACCTTGGATCAAAAAAGCAGCGAGCTAAAGAAAGCAAAGCAAACGATCAAAACAAATGAAGCAAAATTAGTATCAGCAAGAAAACAGATCACCTCCGGAGAAAAAAAGATTGCAAAAGCAGAATCAAAACTTTCATCCGGGGAGAAAAAATTAAAGAGATCAAGAAAGAAAGCAGAAAAGAAATTCAAGGAAGCCGAGCAGAAGATTGCAGATGCCAGACAGGATGTTAAGGATATCAAGAAAGGGAAATGGTATGTCTTAAACCGTGAGAAGATGCAGTCTTATGTGGAATACGGACAGGAAGCAGACAGAATTGCAGCATTAGGACGAGTGGTACCGGTCATCTTTTTCTTAGTTGCAGCACTGGTAAGCTTAACAGCGATGACACGTATGGTTGAAGAGCAGAGAACACAGATCGGTATGATGAAAGCATTGGGATACAGTGGAGTTCATATTGCAACGAAATATGTGACCTATGCCCTCGCAGCAACGCTTAGTGGAAGTATTCTAGGGGCAGTGATCGGTGAAAAACTGCTTCCATGGATCATCATTAACGCTTATAAAATGATGTATACAGGACTGGGAGATGTCTATACGCCATTAGAGATCGAATATTCTGTGATGGCAGGTGGACTGGCGGTTGGAGTTGTTGTTTTAGCAGTATTATCTGCATGTTATAAAGAATTAAGAGAAAAACCTGCACAGCTGATGCGTCCAGTTGCTCCAAAAGAAGGAAAAAGGATTTTGTTAGAACGGATTCCATTTATCTGGAAACGATTAAGTTTTATCTGGAAAGCAACGATGCGAAACCTCTTCCGCTACAAGAAGAGATTCTTTATGACGATCTTTGGAATCGGCGGATGTATGGCATTATTACTCTTAGGATTTGGAATCAAAGATTCGATTTCAGCAATCTCAGAAAAGCAGTATGGGGAGATCATTACTTATGATTTCTCGATCACACACAAAGACGGGATCAGCGAGACAAAGAAAGAAGATCTGATCCAGTATGCAAAGAAACAAGAACATATGATAGATTTGATAGAAGTAAGCGAATCTGCAGTGACGATCTGTGCTAATGGGAAAAAACAGGATGCAACGATGATCCAGCCAATGTCCAAAAAAGATCTGAATGGCTATATCAGCCTTCAGGATCGAAAGAGTAAAACAAAGTATCAGTTAGATGATGATGGGATCATCTTAACAGAAAAGGCAGCGTCCCTGCTTGGTGTGAAAAAAGGAGATTCGATCAAGATCCAACGGTCTGGAGATAAACAGATCACAGCAAAAATAAGTCAGATCACAGAAAATTACATGCAGCATAAAGTCTACATGACACCAAAACTTTATGAGAAACTGTATCATAAAAAAGCACAAACGACAGGTATATATTGTATTGAAAAGAATATATCTAAGAAAAAGATGCAGGAAAATGGAAAACAGATTCTTGCAAGAGATGAAGCCTCAACACTGCATTTTTGTGCCGACGATGAGAAGACAATGTCAGATATGGTCAATAACTTAAATATTGTGGTGGTTGTTCTGATCGTATCTGCAGGACTTCTTGCATTTGTGGTATTATATAACTTAAATAACATTAACATTTCCGAGCGTAGAATGGAACTTGCAACGATCAAAGTTCTTGGATTCTATGACGGTGAAGTCGGAGCGTATGTGTATCGAGAGAATATCCTTTTAACGATCCTTGGAACGATCGCAGGAATTATTTTAGGAATTATTTTACACAAATACGTAATCTTCACAACAGAAGTTGACTTGATCATGTTTGGAAGGCAGATTTATGTGCAAAGCTATATTTACAGTATTTTACTAACAATCGCTTTTTCGATTCTTGTAAATGCCTTCGTGTATTTCCAATTGAAGAAGATCGATATGGTTGAATCGTTAAAAAGCACAGAGTGACAGAAAGGAAAAGAGACTATGAAAATGAACGAATTAATGATTTATCAAGTGTTTCCACTAAGAGCATTAACAGATGGGCAGCCATCCCATGGAATTCTCGAGATGATAGACTGGATTCCACATATTAAAAAATTAGGAATGAATGCAGTATATTTTTCACCTGTATTTTCATCCAGTGATCATGGATATGATACAAAAGATTATCAGGAGATCGATGAGAGACTTGGAACCAATGAAGACTTTAAAAAGATGTGTGATGCCATGCATGAAGAAGGAATCCAGGTGATCTTAGACGGGGTATTTAATCATGTCGGAAGAGAGTTCTTTGCATTTGAAGATGTGAGAGAAAAGAAATGGGATTCTCCATATAAAGATTGGTTCTATATTAATTTTGATGGGAATAGCTGCTATGATGATGGATTCTGGTACGAAGGATGGGAAGGACATTTTGAACTGGTCAAATTAAATCTTGACAACGAACAGGTTAGAAATTATTTATTAGAATCTGTCGGAATATGGATCGATAAATTAGGGATTGATGGATTAAGACTGGATGTTGCTTATATGTTAAACCGCAATTTCATGAAAGTGTTGGTTGACTTTGTTCACAGCAAGAAACCAGAATTTCTGATGATCGGAGAAATGCTTCATGGTGATTACACACAGCTTGTGAATCCAGAGCTGTTGGATTCTGTGACAAATTATGAATGTTATAAAGGTTTGTATTCAAGTTTCAATACACACAATATGCATGAGATCGGATATTCCCTAAACCGTCAGTTTGGACCAGAAGAATGGACGTTGTACAAAGGACTTCCATTATATAATTTTGTAGATAACCATGATGTGGAGAGAATCGCAAGTCAGTTAGAGGATAAAGAGCATTTACCATTGATCTATGCAATGGAATTTGCGATGCCAGGAGTTCCGGGTGTTTACTATGGAAGTGAATGGGGAATGGAAGGAAAGAAAGAACAGGGAAGTGATGACAGCCTGCGTCCAAGAATCCATAAAGAAGATTTATTAGAAAATGAATTAACAAATTATATTGCACAATTGGCAAAAGTAAGAGCTGGATCACCAGCTTTAAAATACGGTGATTACTTACAATTAGCGATCGCACCAGATGTTCTTGTATTCCAGAGAAGAACGAATGAAGACCGCATCATTTTTGCAATGAACTGTGGTGATGGCGAATTTACAGCACATTTTGATGCTCAGGCAGGATGCGGGATTGATCTGATCACAGGAGATTCCGTTGATTTTGGAGGGGGACTTACGATCCAAGGAAAAACAGCAATGATAATTCGAACAGAAGAGGTATCCCTTCCTTGACTTTTATGTTAAAAACATATAAAATTAAATGAGTGTGAATACACAAAAAATTGAATAAGGAGGAAACCTGTGGTTGGTATTATTATAGCCATTATCGCAACTCTGGTTATCGCAGTTCCGGTATCTGCCTATGTAGCGAATACAAGAAGCAAGAAGGCAATGGAAATTACGATCGGGAATGCAGAAGATAAAGCAAGAGAGATTATAGATGAAGCAATCAAAGCAGCAGATGCGAAGAAACGTGAAGCTTCTTTGGAAGTAAAAGAAGAAACTATAAAAGCGAGACATGACTTCGAAAAAGAGACAAAAGAACGCAGGGCAGAACTGCAGAAGTATGAGCAGAGAGTTCTTTCTAAGGAAGAGACTGTCGAGAAGAAAGCAACCGTGCTGGAACGCAAAGAACAGTCATTAACAGCCAAAGAAAAGAACATCGATACAGAGAAAGCTCAGTTGCAGGAACTGCAGGCAAAACATCTACAGGAACTGGAAAGAATTTCTGGGTTGACCTCTGATCAGGCAAAAGAGCAATTATTATCAGCAGTAAAAGAAGATGTGAAACACGAGACAGCAATGTATGTCAAAGAAATGGAGACAAGAGCGAAAGAAGATGCCCGAAAGAAAGCCAAGGAATATGTGGTAACTGCAATTCAGAAGTGTGCAGTTGATCATGTGGCAGAGACAACGATTTCGCTGGTACAGCTTCCAAACGATGAGATGAAAGGAAGGATCATCGGTCGTGAAGGACGTAATATCCGTTCCATTGAGAACGCTACGGGAGTTGAATTGATCATCGATGATACACCGGAAGCTGTTGTACTGTCAAGCTTTAATCCGGTTCGACGCGAGATCGCAAGAATCGCATTAGAGAAATTGATCGTGGATGGAAGAATCCATCCGGCACGCATCGAAGAGATGGTTGAGAAAGCTACAAAAGAAGTCGAAACTATGATGCGCGAAGAAGGGGAAGCAGCAACATTAGAACTTGGGGTTCATGGAATCCATCCAGAACTTGTCAGACTTCTTGGAAGAATGAAGTTCCGTACAAGCTATGGACAGAATGCGTTAAAGCATTCCATGGAAGTTGCTCAGTTATCCGGACTTTTAGCAGCAGAGATCGGTGTCGATGTGAGAATGGCCAAGAGAGCAGGTCTGCTTCATGACATTGGTAAATCCATCGACCACGAAGTAGAAGGTTCTCACGTAGAACTTGGTGTGAATCTGTGTAAGAAGTATAAGGAGAATCCAATTGTCATCAATGCAGTGGCATCTCATCATGGGGATGAAGAGCCAGAATCATTGATCGCATGTCTGGTACAGGCAGCTGATGCAATCTCAGCAGCACGTCCAGGTGCAAGAAGCGAGACACTGGAAAGTTATACAACAAGATTAAAACAGCTGGAAGAGATCGCAGACTCCTTCCAGGGTGTTGATAAAACTTTTGCAATTCAGGCAGGTCGAGAAATTCGAGTTATGGTAGTTCCTGAACAAATCAGTGACGATGATATGATCTTACTGGCGAGAGATATCTCAAACCAGATCGAAGAGAATCTGGATTATCCAGGACAGATTAAGGTCAATGTGATCAGAGAGTCACGAGTTGTTGACTATGCGAAATAACAAGAAGCGATAGAGAAATCTATCGCTTTTTCCAATTTATAACGTGAGTGTCAAAAGTATAAATAAAGGAGATTTTTTATGAAAGGATACGAGAAACTAGAACAACATCTGATACATCAGGGAAAAGTTGTTGGATTTTATGAGGATATTGTAAAACTTCCAAGCGGCAAAGTTGTCACATGGGATCTGGTCAAACATAAAGGGGCAGCAGCTGTTGTTCCTGTTACAGACAAAGGAACGATCTTACTTGTAAGACAATACCGTAATGCCCTTGATCAGGAAACACTGGAAATCCCGGCAGGTGGAATTGAACCCGGGGAAACACCTCTGGAGTGTGTCACAAGAGAGATTGAAGAAGAAACAGGTTTTATTGCTGGAAAAATGACCCACCTAATGACTGTGATCACAGCCATCGGTTTCTGTGATGAAAAGATTCCGATTTATGTTGCAACTGATCTAAAGCTGTCTAAACAGCATTTGGATGAGGATGAATTTATCGATGTAGAAGAATATACAATCGATGAGATCAAAGATATGATCTTTTCTGGAAAGATCATTGATGCAAAAACAATTTCAGGAGTTCTTGGATATCTGAACATGGAGAAATAAAAGACAAGATCAGGAAAACAGAATATAAAAGACAGGCACTGCATAAGATATGACAGGAGGAAAAAATTGTGGAAAAAGAGAAATTCTTTTCAGGATTATGGATCATCATTGGGTTAATCTTTGGGAGTGTATTTACGAATTTTGTATACCAGGATTATCTCGCATATGGAGGTACCGTAAGATCACTGGTTTTAAATAATACGGATCTATATAAAGCAAGTATCAGTCTGTTTTTTTATATTTTGTTTAAAAGGGGAAAACAATATGCATTTATTTATCTGGGGGCATATCTTTTGCAACCTTGGATTTTTTTATACAGTTTTGCATTTTGTATGGCATTTTTCTTTGGATCCATGTTATCTTTGCAGATCGTGCAAATGGGCATCAAAGGACTGGTTCTTGTATTTATGAGTTTATTTCCACATTTTATCTGTTACGTGATCACCTTGCTGCTGCTGATCAAGCGAAACTTTTATGCCCAAAAAAAAGAAGAAATGCTCTATGAACAGAGACATTCCTTCTTATTTCGTTTCAGTATTTGGTTTGAAATAACATTTATAATACTGGGATGCATCCTGGAAAGTTTCATCAATCCGTCGATCATGTCAGGAATCCTGAACCTTTGGAAGTGATATATCTAGGATCTTATACGTTTCTATATATAATCTGCCATGCGGTAAAGCAGAGCAGCAGATTTGTCCCATCCAAGACAAGGATCAGTGATAGACTGTCCATATACACCGTTACCGATGGACTGGTTGCCATCTTCGATATAACTTTCGATCATGATACCCTTAACAAGAGATTTGATCTCAGGTAAGAAACTTCTGCTGTGAAGAACTTCCTGTACGATACGAGGCTGCTGATCCCATTGTTTCCCAGAGTTAGAGTGGTTTGCATCAACGATAACAGCAGGGTTCTTTAACTGGAATTTCTCGTACATATAAGCAACACGAGTCAGATCTTCATAATGGTAGTTTGGAATATTGTTTCCATGACGGTTGACAGATCCACGTAAGATGGCATGTGTCAGAGGGTTACCATCTGTCTTGACTTCATATCCATTTGCAATGAAATCATGCTGGTGCTGTCCAGCTGTGATAGAGTTCATCATAACAGTTAAGTCACCACCAGTTGGGTTCTTCATTCCGGCAGGAATATCAAATCCACTAACTGTTAAACGATGCTGCTGGTTCTCTACAGAACGAGCTCCAACGGCAACATAAGATAAAAGATCTTCCATATATGGCCAGTTTCCTGGATAAAGCATTTCGTCTGCAGCAGGCATATGGAATTCTTCTAATGCTTCCATATGAAGTTTGCGGACAGAACGAAGTCCACTAGCCATATCTGGTGCTTTCTCAGGGTCTGGCTGATGAACCATACCTTTGTATCCGTCACCTGTGGTACGAGGTTTGTTTGTATAAATACGAGGGATGATCAGTAACTTATCAGCAAGATCTTTCTGAACTCTTGCCAAACGTCCGAGATAATCCATAACAGCAGTTTCATTATCTGCAGAACATGGCCCGATGATAACTAAGAATTTATCAGATGCGCCTGTGAATACATCACGGATTTCTTTGTCTCTTGCAGCTTTGATTTGTTTTGCTTCTTCACTCAGAGGCATCTCTTCTTTTAGTTCCTCTGGAGAAGGCATTTTAGCGATTTTGTGCATTCCCATAGTTGTTTTCTCCTTAACAATTCATACAATAAAGCAAATTTGCTTGTGTATATTTTAACAAATAATAATCTTTGTGTAAAGATAAGGAAATGTGAAATGGGACTTTACAAAACAGACAGGAGTTATTATAATAAAATTTATAAACAGGAAACACTTTCATTTTCTGGTAATTGAATATTGAAGTAGAGAAGATTGATTCTCCAACTTCAGGGCAGAGTGAGATACGAAAGTATCAATTCTCGACTGGCGGTGATACTCCAAGAGAGGTAAGTCCGCGAGCGTTTGGCCGATCAGGTTAGAATCCTGAACCAACAGTATAGTCTGGATGAAAGAAGTAGTTGGATGACATATCTTAAGATGTTATGCAGATAGAAGATATGTGATCAAGTCAGAAGCCCTGTCGTTTATGTAGATAAATGGACAGGATTTTTTAATTTATAGGGAGACCCTATAAATCTAAGATTTTAAATCAGAAAGGGAGAATTATCATGGCAGGAGACACAATGACAATGAAGAGAACGAAGTTCAATATCAGAACGATCGCAGTGACAGGTATGTTAGGAGCATTAGCAACTGTGCTGATGTTTTTGGAATTTCCAATTCCAATGTTGATACCACCATTTATCAAGTTTGACTTTTCCGAACTTCCAGCATTACTAGCAGCATATGCGATGGGACCGGTATCTGGAATTGCAGTATGTTTTATCAAGAATGCGATCAACCTTCTTCATACACAGACAGGTGGAGTTGGAGAACTATCTAACTTTATCTTAGGTGTATGTTTTGTATTACCAGCAGGACTTATTTATAAGAGAAAGAAAACACAGAAGAGTGCAATGATCGGAGCATTAGCAGGAGCAGTCCTGATGTCAGTAGTCAGTGTATTTTCAAACTACTTTGTTGTATATCCAGTATACACAAACTTCATGCCAATGCAGGCAATTCTTGGAGCATATCAGGCGATCAACAAGAATGTAAAGACATTATGGGATGCATTGATCTGGTTTAATATGCCATTTACATTTATCAAAGGAATGTGCAGTGTTGTGATCACATTCTTTATCTACAAGAAGATTTCCCCAATCTTAAAGGGAACAAATAGATAAGAAGATAAGAAAAAGGTGTCGGAATAAGAATTCCGGCACCTTTTGCGTACACAGAGTTAAAAATTAATCTTCTAATTTTTTAGCTGCTTTTTCCATAAAAGGTTCACTGGCAACGATGAATCTTTCGTGAGTACCGATTCCAACACGCCCTTTGTTATCAGTTACTTCTACATGGAATACCAGACGTTTGCGGTCGATCTCTGTTAAGGAACAATGACATTTGATTGTTCCGCCAACTGGTGTTGCGGAAACATGCGCAATGTTTAAATTTGTTCCAACAGTAGTCTGTCCTTCCTCAAGTTTTCCAGCTAGTAGATTAACTGCAGACTGCTCGATCAAAGAGATCATGGCAGGTGTGGCATAAACAGGAAGGCTTCCGCTTCCCCATTTTTCAGCAGTGTTTTCTGGAACTACTTCTTCTGTTAATTCGATTTCGTCTCCAACATGAATGTTCATAATTTTCTCTCCTAAAATTTTAGTTTATATGTATATCTTTAGTATAGCAAAGTTCGTTAAAAATTCCATAGTTTTTTCACATTTTTACAAAAAATTGCACAAGGAAGAAAGACTGGACTCGATTTAAAAAATAAGGTATGCTATTGGTAAATTGGAGGTGCTTGGTTTGAAATTATATTTGATCAGACATGGAGAAACAGATTGGAACAAGGAATTTAAGATTCAGGGAAGTTCAGACATCGAATTGAATGAATATGGAAGAGAATTGGCATTTATTACGCGAGAAGGTCTTAGACATATTCCATTTGATATCGCATATACCAGTCCGTTGAAACGTGCGAAGGAAACAGCAGAGATCATTCTTGGAGGCAGGAATATTCCGCTATATGAAGATAAACGGGTTCAAGAAGCGTGTTTTGGATCGTTTGAGGGTGCAACGTTAAAGGAATTGAGAGAAAGACAGGATCCATTTCTCAAATTCTTTGATGCGCCAGAAGAATTTAAAAAAATTGAAGGATGTGAGACACACGAAGAGGTGATCGCAAGATCATCTGATTTTTTCAATGATATGATCTTGCCAAATGAGAAAAAATATCAACATATAGCAGTATTTTCTCATGGAGCATGGATCCACAGTTTACTTACATATATTTATCAGAGAGAGATTAAGGAATACTGGCATGCGCCAAGACAGGAAAACTGTGGTGTGACAACGATCCAGATTGAAGATGGTGTCTGCCATGTATTAAAGGAATCAGAGATTTTCTACAATAAAGATGGAGAATGATATATGACAAAAAGACAATTTATGGAGGAGTTAAGATCTTCCTTAGAGGGAATGGTATCACAGGCAGTGATTCAGGAGAACATGAATTACTATGAGGATTATATCAATGAGCAGATCCGAAATGGAAAGAACGAACAGGATGTATTGAATGAATTAGGAAGTCCGAGACTGATCGCCAGATCGATCATTGATGCCAAAGGTGAGGATGATGACTATGTACAGACAGAGTATTACGAAGAGGAACAGGATGAAGGAACACCAGAAGATATGTTTGGTGGTAACACACATATTTTTACGATGAATTCTACAAAGTTCAAACTTGGATGTCTACTGTCAGTGATCATATTTATTTTTATCATTTATTTACTATTTCATGTATTTAGTGCAATGATGGTTGTGTTAGGCCCCGTGATCATTATCGGTGTGATCGTAGCTTTGATCATGAAGATCACAGGAAGGTAAGGAAACAAAGAAAGGAATCAATATGGATATAAATGAAGAAGCATATGCGATACAGGAAGAAGTGGTCGAATTTCGAAGAGCACTGCACCGTTGTCCTGAGATAGCATTTCATGAAACGATGACGATGGAATATATCAGAGAACATCTGGAAGAATGGGAGATTTCTTATAAGATTTTTGATCCATCAGGAATCATTGCAGTTGTTGGCAATGGCAAGAAAGAAACGATCGCATTAAGGGCAGACATGGACGCACTGGAAGTACAGGAAGAGACAGGACTTGATTTTGCATCTTTGAATCACGGATGTATGCATGCATGTGGACATGATGGACACACAGCAATCTTACTTGCAACAGCAAAGATATTGAAGAAACATGAATCAGAACTTGACCGCAGAGTATATCTTGTATTTCAGCCTGCGGAAGAAACCGCAGAAGGAGCCAGATTCATGTTGAAGACAGGAGTTTTGGACAGTGTGAAACGCATTTATGGAGTCCATATTTTTAACGGTATACCGTCTGGCAAGATTTCACTGGAAGCAGGCCCAAGAATGGCAGCGACAAACTGGCTGGCAGTTCATTTATACGGAAGATCAGGACATGCAGGGAAACCACATGAAGGGATTGATACTGCAGTGGCAGTATCTTCCATGGTTATGAATTTTCAGAGCATCATCAGCAGGAATTTAAATCCATTAGATCCAGCAGTTTTAACGATCGGAAAGGTCGAAGCCGGGACAGCGAGAAATGTGATCGCAGGGGAAGCAAAGATTGAAGGGACAGCAAGAACATTTTCCAGACAAGCTCAGGAGATGATCGAGCGCAGAGTCAAAGAGATCGCGAAAGCCCATGAACAGATGTATGGAGTAGATGTTTCGGTTGATTTTCAACAATCAAGCCATGGGGCACTGATCAATGATCCGGGTGTTGTAGAAGATGTCATGGAGAAAGCAGGGGAAGTCTTTGATCCGTCAGAGTTTACCCATGTTGAAGCAATGATGTTAGGAGAAGATTTTGCAAATTATGTGGAAGAAATGGATGGATGTTTTGCATTTATCGGTGGCGGCGACCACCCTGCAAACCATCATGGGAAGTTTGATTTTGATGAAAAAGCATTGATCAGTGGTGTCCGTCTCATGCTGACATTTGTAATTGTATAAGATATAGTTCATGAAAATCAGTTGTAGACAGGAACAACATATGATATAATCAAAAACCAACAGAAACACGTATATTTAATAGAAGAAAAGGTAGGGAAATATGAATTTAGTATACCACAGTACAAGAAATAGTGAAGAAACAGCAACCGCCTCTGAAGCTATTTTAAAAGGATTAACAAGCGATGGAGGATTATTTGTACCAGACAGCATTCCAAAATTAAATGTATCGTTGGAAGATCTGACAAAGATGTCCTATCAGGAAATTGCTTATGCAGTCATGAAAGAATTCCTTACAGATTTTACAGAAGAAGAATTAAAGACATGCATTAATAATGCGTATGACAGCAAATTTGATACAGAAGAGATCGCAGTGACAAAGAAAGTAGATGGAGCATATTATCTGGAATTATTCCATGGAGCAACCATCGCATTTAAAGATATGGCATTATCTATTCTGCCACATTTACTTGTAACATCAGCAAGAAAGAATAATGTAAAGAATGAGATCGTGATCTTAACAGCAACATCCGGAGACACAGGAAAAGCGGCTTTAGCAGGATTTGCAGATGTACCGGGAACAAAGATCATCGTATTCTATCCAAAGTCTGGAGTCAGCCCAATTCAGGAAAAACAGATGGTAACACAGAAGGGTGACAATACATATGTGATCGGAATCAAAGGAAACTTTGATGATGCTCAGACAGGTGTTAAGAAGATGTTCTCTAACAAAGAGTTAGCGAAAGTGATGAATGACAACGGATTCCAGTTCTCATCTGCAAACTCAATCAACATCGGACGTTTAGTGCCACAGGTTGTATATTATGTAAAGGCTTATGCTGATTTATTAAAACAGGGTGCATTAAAGGCCGGAGAACCTATGAATGTAGTCGTTCCAACAGGAAACTTTGGTAATATTCTAGCTTCTTATTATGCAAAACAGATGGGTATTCCAATCGGCAAATTTGTCTGCGCATCTAATAAGAATAAAGTATTATTTGATTTCTTTGAGACAGGAAAATACGATCGCAACAGAGAATTCTATGTTACAACATCTCCATCTATGGATATTCTGATCTCAAGTAACTTAGAGCGTATGATCTATAGAATCGCAGGAAATGATGCAAAACAGTGTGCCAAATTTATGGCAGCATTGACAAAAGACGGTGAATATGTGATCACAGATGCCATGAAAGCGGAATTATCTGAGTTCTTTGGAGCTTTCGGAAGTGAAGAAGAAACAGCAGTGAAGATTAAAGAAGTCTATGACAAAGAAGGATATGTGATGGATACACATACAGCAGTCGCAGCAGTTGCATATGACAAATATAAAGCAGCGACAGGAGATGACAAGACTCCAACAGTGATCGCTTCTACAGCAAGTCCATACAAATTCACAAGAAGTGTTATGGATGCGATCGATCCAGCATATGATGCAGAAGATGACTTTGAATTAGTTGATGAACTTAACAAAGTATCTAAGACAGCAATTCCAAAAGCGATCGAAGAGATCAGAACTGCACCAGTTCTTCATGATACGGTATGTGAGACAGCAGCAATGGAAGACGAAGTGAAGAAGATTCTTGGAATCTAATGAATCATAAAAAAGCAACCCATGGAAGAAAATGGGTTGCTTTTTTTATACGAAAATGTTATGATAAACCAAGATAGGGAATAAATGGAAGAGAATACAATATCAGATAATTCTAAAAACATATCAACAAGATAAATCTAAGATGAGATCGATCAGATCTGACAAATCCATTCACGACATATGATGATCGAATGATGATGAATCCAAGGGAAGCTGACAATTGAATAAGACCATTTTCCGGCACAGTCCGGGAGGACATATTCCGCCATGATCTGCGGGCAATGAATTTTATGCCATGAACAATAGGATGGAGGTTCTTTTATGATACCACGAAGAGCACAGGGAGCGAACAAGGATATGATAATGAGACTTCTGCATGGTCATGGAGGTGAGTGCAGCCTGTCATAAGAATGAGGGGAGCCGGGAGGCTATGAGACATTTTGTCTGTTGGAGAATGAGGGAAATATAAAGATATGACAAGGAGGAGAGTACATTATGAAGAAAAAGAGACAATGGTTCATGTGCCTTGGGATGATCGGAGTTTTTACGGCATCCGTAATCTTATCTGTGTTTGGACAGCGAAAGGTGAAAGCACAGTTAAATACTGAGAATGCGGGGAAGATCACAAGCAGCTGGGCAGATGAGAAACATATTTTCTCATCATTTGACGATGAAAAAGCACTTTCAGTGGATGCATCCTACGGTTTTAAGATGCATGCAACAGATCAGACGAAGACGATCATAGAAGCAGGAAAGAAAGCAGCAAAATTGCCAGAGATCGAGATGCCGGATTTCCTTAAAAAGTATACATGGTTTCAGACTTCACAAAATACCGCAGGGAATATTAAGATCCGAAAAACAAATATGGAGATCTATCAATGCAAAGCCGATGGAAGTAATGGCCATTGGGAAAAATTAGATTTGGTCATGACGGTTACTGGAATCGAAAAGTATAAGAATCAAGACGGTTATGTGGCGATTGGAAGCGGCATCAATGGATGTGCTTATGTTGGAATCGAAGAGATGACATTAAAAAGTGATTTTTATAAAGCAGGAACGAATACACCAGTAACGATCAAAAGTAATATGACGTTAAAGGATATTGATACATATCAGTATATCGGGATCAAAGCAAACAAGATTCACGGAGAATATGTATCAAAGAATACAAAATTAAGTTGTAAAAGATCAGGGGAAACTAGTATTTATTATGCGGATTTTCCAGACAATTACAGTAGTGAAGATTTTACTTGTGTAGGATTTACATTTGCATCAGATTCTTTTGAATATACATTCGGAAGGAGTCTTGAAAAAGCACCAACAAAAGAGGAGCAATATGTAGGATATGGACAGAATATGATCCGCTTTGACCCAGTTGACCCAACCAAAGAGGTGATCGGAGAAGATGGGACCAAGACGGAACATCTAAGAGTGCAAGATCTGGCAAAATCTTGGGATTATGAAGTCAGTCAGGTAATTGCGGGAGAAATTCCAAAGGCACATTATTTTGATAAGTTTGCATTTGAAGATCAGATCGAATCCTGTTTAAAGATTCTGGATATCAAGGTTTACGGAGATGATGAGGATGTAAGCAGTCAGTTTGATATTTCACAAAACGGTAATCTTGTAAGAGCAGAACTTAAGAATCCGAAAGATGCCGAATTTTATAAAAAATCTGTTTATAAATTAAAGATCAAAGTAAAGATGAATATTCCAGAGAATGCATCCAAAGAACAGTTAGATCAATTGCGTAAGATATGGAAAGAACATGGACATTATAATACAAAGGAAACGATGATCACAGAAAAAAATACAGCGAAAACGATCATTGATGATAAGATAGAAATGACCAATGAGGTTCGTGTAGATATCGAGCTGCCAAAAGAAAATGGAGATACACCGGGGCTTCTGATCAGGAAAGAAACAAAACAGTATGAATATCAGGCAAAAGATGAGATCACCTATAAGGTAACAGTGAAAAATCAAAACGAAAATGCAAAGACAGCTTATTTTACGATTCAGGATACATCCTTTGCAAGTGTGATGGATATGAAGTTACAGGATGTAAAAGTCAGTGGTCTTGATAAGGAGGATTACATATTACAGACAGAAAATAATGGATTTATTTTGAAGTCAAAAGGTGATTATGCCCTTCCATATGGACAGACGATCGAGATCACATATACAGTAAAAAGTGGAGTCCTTACAAATGGAAAAGTGATCGATAATACTGTATCTGCATGGGCAGCAGGAATTCCAGAAACAAAGGCATCAAGGCAGGTGTATATCAATTCGCCAAAAAATAATGTGATAAAATCAGCTCCAGTACAGCTTTATAAAAAAGGAGATCATGTAACTTATCAGGCAGTGATCACCAATCCAAATCCGGGAACTTTTATGAGAAATTTGGAGATTCAGGATGAACTTCAGGCAGAAGGGATCAAGATCATACCAGGAACCGTAGCGGTTATATCTGGTGGGAAAAACATTGCATCTGAGTGTAAGATCACATTTGATCCAAGTGGAAGAAGTTATGAGATCATAACACCACTTGCACTGAAAAATGGTACGATTCCAGCAATGGGTTCGGAAGAAGGAAAGAAAACAGGATCTTATGAAAATCTTCGCATGACGGATAAGATAGAGATCACTTATCAGGCAGTGATCGAAGAAGATGGACTTGAAGGACAGGAAGTAAAGAATATTATGCACGTTGCTGCGACAAAAAACAGCAATGGAGATCTGATCCGGGAAGATAAAGAGATTCCGTCAGGAAGCGGGATGGCAGATGAGACGATCAAGGTGAAAGCACCAAAACTGCAAATCACAAAACAATCGGATAAAAAGGTTTATGCAGTAGGAGAAATTGGATATTATAAACTTCATATCACACAAGGAAAAGAAGGCATGACAGCACAGAATGTAAAAGTCGTGGATGAGTTCGAAAAAGAAGGTATGAAGGTTCAGAAGATCGAAGTAAAACTTAATGAAAAAGATATCACATCGGATTGCAAGATTGATGCGAAAGACCATCAGTTTACGATTGAAACAGGAAAAGATCTTGGTGAAAATGATGTGATGACGGTAGCTTATCAGGTTGTATTTGAAAAGAGGATTGAAGGAGCCGTGAAGAATACAGCAGTTGCAGGAAGTGATAATACAGAAGATGATCAGGATGAAAATACAGTCGTTGTAAAACCACCTGTGTTAAAGATTGAAAAAAGTACTGCGCATAAGTCTTACAAAGAAGGACAAAGCGGAGAATACAAGATCCGTGTGACACAGAGAAATGAGAATATGACAGCACATCAGGTAGTCGTAGAAGATCATTTTGAACAAGAAGGAATGGAGATTTCACAGATCCGTGTAAAATACAATGGGGAAGATATCACCAAGCAATGTGAGATCATAATAGATGAGAATCTTAGAAAATTTAAGATCATTACAGGAAAAGATGTCAGTGACAAAGATGAACTTCTGGTAATATATCAGACAGCATTTAAGAAGATGATCACAGGAGATATCAAAAACATTGCGGAAAGCTATAGTGATGATGCGGATAAAGTCAGAGATGATCAAGTGGTAGTAATGGAAGCTGTACAGCCAGCATTGATGATCACCAAGAAGGTTGATAAAACAACATATAAAGTTGGTGATATCTGCGAGTATCAGCTGGTTGTTACGCAGACGATCAAAGATGCGATCGCAAAAAACATTGTGATCGAAGATCAGCTTTCAAGAAATGGAGCTAAGGTGATCAAGAACAGCATTAAGATTTATGCACCAGATGGGTCAGATATTACCAGACAGTGCACGATCACTGCAGGAGAAAATAAGTATGTCGTTGAGACAGGAAAGAATTTATCTTATGATGAATCCATAAAAGTATCGTATCAGGTAAAACTAAAAGAAGCATCACTTTCTGGAAAGACATTAAAAAATACAGCGACAGGAAAAGCAGATTTTGTCAAACCAGTCAGTGCAGTACGTTTAGTGAAGATCAAAAAAGAATCGAAATCAACAGTGACAACGGGAAATAAAGCAGATCGATCCAATACTTCTGAATATAAAAGATCACCAGGAACAAGGGATGCAGCGAGCACACCAAAAACAGGAGATTCGTTTGATGAGAAATGGATTTTTGCATTGTTGGCAGCATCTTTAGGTGGAAGTTTTATATATTGGAAAAAGAAGAAAAAACACTAGTAATTCTAGGGACAAAGCCTTTACGAAACACTGAGGATAAGGTACAATGAAAGAAAAATGTTGGGAGTGACGTATATGGCAAAAGATTTTTTCGGACGTCTGGAAGAAACGATTCAGACCACAGGGAAAGCAGCGGCGCAGAAAGCTAAAGAAGTCGCAGATTCCGCAAAAAGACATAATGATCTAAGAGTCGCCAAGAGAGATTTAAATGATCTGTACCGTCAGGTGGGAGAGAAGTATTTTGAAGAACATATGGATTACCCACAGGCAGAGTATATTGACCTGTTTAATCTGATTGAGAAGCTTCGTGGAGATATCGAAATCCTGAAGCAGGAGATTGACGGAGGAGACGACGAAGCGGCGGAAGAAGATATCGAAGATATCGAGGAATAAACTATTAACAAACACAACAAAACAGTGAAAGAAGCTTGTAAAGATTTATCTTTATGAGCTTTTTTTCATTTAGGAGGAATTTATGATAGATACAATTGGAATGACAGATATTGGGAATGGGAGACCATCCAATCAGGATGCTTATCTGTTGCGTCAGAAGGAAAAGAACGGAAAGCTTTATCTGCTCGCAGTCGTCTGTGACGGCATGGGAGGTTTGAAAAAAGGAGAGATTGCCAGTCATTATATCGTGGAAGTATTAAAACAATGGTTTGATGAAACGTTGTTTGATGGATTAGAAACTATGGGAATTGATATGATCGAGCAGAATCTGATCGATCTGATCCGCAGGATCAACCAGAATCTTTTGTTAATGAGTCGTCGGATGGAAGAAACAAAATCCATGGGAAGCACATTAACCTTATTGTTTGTTGAAGAACATGAATTTTTTGTCTTAAATGTCGGTGATTCGAGAACTTACTGGTTTGACAGGGACCGTAAATTTGTAACGACAGATCACACTCTGGCAGAGTTGGAACTGCGTGCTGGACATCTCACAAAAGAACAGGCAAAAAAAGATCCGAGAAGACATATTTTGATCCAGTGTGTAGGTGTGACAAAAGATATCCGGATTGATTGTTACAAAGGCAGATTAAATCCAGGAATGGAGTTTTTATTATGTACCGATGGCTTTTATGGGCTGCTTGAGGAAGAAGAAATCTATCAGGTAGAGGCATCAAAAGAACAGATCAAAGAATGGGTGCAGAAATGTTTTCAGAAAGTAAAAAGAAGAGGAGAATTAGACAATCTGTCCTGTGTGATCGTCAAAGTTCCGAACAAGAAATAGGAAAGATTTATCACCAACGTTATCAAGTCCGAAAAATACTTGGAGAAGGCGGAATGGGTAAAGTTTTTCTTGCACTGGATCAAAAGACCGGAAAAGAGGTTGCTGTGAAGATCGTAAAGGATCAAAAACAGTGGGACAGGGAGAGGGTGATCTTGCAAAAATTAAAACATACCAAAGGTGTGCCGGAATTATTTTTTGCAGGAAAGGAAAAGGAACTTTTTCTGGTGATGGAATATATTCTTGGAAATTCGTTAAAACGATATGGCAGAGTCTGTGGAAAACTTTATAAAAAGAAAAGTTTATTGTGGATGATCAAGATCTGCAAAGTGCTGAATAAGATTCATGAACAAGGAATCATTCATATGGATCTGAAACCGGAAAATATCATGCTTGATCGATCTGGAAATATATACTTGATCGATTTTGGAGCGGCATTGTTTGCGGGAGAAAAATTAAGTGGATATGGAACCAAAAACTATGCATCAAAAAAACAGGCAAAGACAGAAGAAAGAGCAGACATTTATTTTGATATATATAGTTTAGGAAAAACAATGGAATCTTTATTGAAAGCAACAGATGCTGTCCAAAAGATCATAGAAAAATGTCTGATCGATGACGATGCAAAAAGATATCACAACATAAGGCAGATTCAGGCAGATTTTGAGAGAATATTGAGAATCTGTCGTATGAAGAAAGGGTTCATGGTGGTGATTGCTGTTTTTTGTATCCAGAATCTCTGGAATCAGATACAGAGGGAAGAGCAAAGAGAGAAAGAAGTCATTGTACAGAAAAAGTCTCAAAGAGAGATAAAAAAGGCAATGGCTTATTTTTATGGAACGGATCAGATACAAAAGAATACACAATTGGCACGAGTGTATCTTGAAAGATGTAGAGGGATGAAAAAGAATGTGTCATCGTATTTGGTGCTTTTAGATGTTTTAGATGGCAGGAGAAATGATATAAGTGCGGAAAAACTTATGAAGATCGTACAGGATTGTCAGACCGATGTGCATGATTTCTGGTCGGCATATTTTTATCTTCATTTTTATACAGTAAATACAGTAAAACTGTCAGAGAATGTATGGAAAGAAGCAGAAAAAATGTTAGAACAGATACAAAAATATCCACAAAAGGAAGAATATCAGAAATTAGTGGAAGCAGACCGGATCAATTTATATGAAAGAGAAGCAGAAAAAGGAGATGATAGAAAGTTTTTAGAGGAAACAGACCGGGTTTTCAAAGAAAATCTTAAAGGAGATCCTGCATGGAAATTATATGAAAGAAAGCTTGTTTATCTGGAATCAAAACAGCCAGATATCAGCAGGGAGTTTGAACGATTTCTAAAGAAATATCCAAAAGTTATGGATGCCTATGTGGAGTATAGTATTTATTTATGCAGGAACAATAAAATGACACAGGCACAAAGGGTCTATAGGGAAGGTAGAAAACAGACAGGAATGACAAGCAAAAGAGCAGAGGAATTGAGGAGGAAACTTGGGTTATGATCAGAAAATATAAGATATATATCATCATGGGAATCACAGTACTTCTTCTTTTTATGGTTTTACCGGTCGATACGAAGGGAGATTGGGAAATCCCTTGGGACATTACTCTGGAAGGAGAAGGGAATGATCCTGCATTTCGAAGCAGTACAGTGATGGAAATATTTCTAAAAAATGGGACAGCACCAAAGGATGTTACAATTTTCGTGAATCAACAGAAAATAAATCCGATCTGGGATTACGAACAAAGTACACAGATCAGTTTTCAGGAAGAAGGGATTTATAAGGTTCATATTGTTCATAAAAATGGATATGAAGAAATAAGGCAGGTTATGGTCGAATTAAATAATCCAACAACAGCCAAGATCACAGCGGGAGCGTATACTCCAGGAGCATGGAGCAAAAAGAATGTGGTATTGGAAGCTTATGGAGCCAAAGCAGTTTCTGATATTCAATTTTATGAATATAAAATAGGACAAGATGAATGGAAGCAGATGAAAAATAACAAGTTAGAGATCAGCAAAGATTTTGATGATCTTGTTTATATCAGAGCAGTTTCGAAGGCTGGAAGAGAAGGAGTGATCAGTCAGATTCCAGTGAGAGTATGGAAACAAAAACCAGAACTTGCAAAGATCCAATGTGATCAGGAACCTATTGGTGGATGGTATTCGAAAATTCCTGTTTTCTCATATGATCTGAAGGAAAAAGAAGGACCACAGGTGCATCTTTATGCGCAGCTTACAGATTTGAAGACAAAAGAGATATTGACAGGAATCGATCAGATTCCTAGGATCAGGAAGGATGGAAGATATCAGCTTGACATCTATACGAAAGATGAATCTGGAAATCGATCAGAACAACTCTACCAAACGACTTGTTTTGTGGATACGGATAATCCAGAGATTTTTGTTCGTTATCAAAATCCAAGATCAGAAATTTTAAAATACCAGAAAGCTCAGATCATAGTTAAGGATGAAAATCTGAAAAAGGGAAATATGATCTTAAGAACATCGGGGAAACAGGTAAAGCCATGGAAGTTGGAAGGTGATCATTATGAAACAGAAGTTATTTTTTTAAAGGATGGAAAACAGACATTGTCTGTTCAGACAGAAGATCTGGCAGGAAATAAGATGATCATACAGGAAAAGTCGTTTATCATTGATACACAAAAACCAAGGATTAAAATTCAAGGAATTGACAATGGAAGATCATATTCAAAGCCTGTAAAAATTCAAGTAGATGTGAAAGATCAAAATCTGAATCCAGATAAGACATATATTTATCTTAACGGAAAGAAGATGAATTCCGTTATGATCAAAAAGGATGGATATTATACCATTGATGTGAAAACTGAAGATCTTGCAGGAAATCAAAATAGGTGCAGCAGAAAATTTACTGTCAATCAAAAAGGCATACAGATTCATTTCCTGCAGGAGGATTTAAAGGAAAAACAGATATCAACAAAAAATCTGAAGCCAGGATTTCGCATTGAAAGTCTGGAACCAGTGCAGGTAATGGCATTTCTTGTGAATGGGCAAAAAAAGGAATATCAATGGAAAGAAGATAAAGTTTATATAAAAGATCCTATCACAGAAAATGGGAAATGCAGTGTCAGTCTGCATGTAAAAGACAGTGCCGGAAATGAAAAAACAAGTGAAGAAATACAGTTTTTTTATGACACACAAAAACCGGTGATCAAAATAGAAGGGCTTGATCAGAAATCTGAATGTGAATATGGAAAACAGATCGGCATCCTTTTGGAAAATAAAACAGATCAGTGGGAGAAGGTTATTTTGGATGGAAAAGAACAAAAACTGGAACATCATAAGATCACATGGAAAGAATTGGCTCCTGGAAAGCATGTTCTTCATCTGAAAGCAGTGGATCAGGCAGGAAATAAAACAGATCAAAGGATCACATTTAAGATCACAAAAGTCCTTCCAAAAGCAGTGAAACAAATTGTGGTAAAACAAGATAAAATACCATCAAAAAAAGATGAAAAAAAACAAAAACACCCCAATTTGTGGATTTTATTTCTCATAGGAACAAGCATTTTCGTATCTGTAAAAATGTTTTGTAGTTATAGGAAATCCAGGCATTCTTGAATCTTTTTCATTCTATGTTATAATAAAGGTTACGTATATAGTTCAATCAAATGGAGGAATGGATATTATGGCAGAAGAAGTAAAAGAAACAAGAGAAGATTTCGAAGCACAGTTAGAAGAATCTTTAAATAAAGCATCAACAAATGAAGACGCAGTATGGAACCGTTTAGAGCAGATGAAAGAAGATGGGGATGTTCTGGCATTGACAGTTGGCGGTGTTGTAAATGGTGGAGTTATCGTTTATGTCGAAGGAATCCGTGGATTTATTCCAGCATCTTTATTATCAACAAAATATGTAGAAGATCTGAACGTATGGTTACAGAAAGATGTGGAAGCAAAGATCATCACAGTAGAACCAGAAGAACAGAGACTTGTCTTATCTGCAAAAGCTGTTGAGAAGGAAAAAGAAAGAAAAGAACGCGAGAATAAGATCAATGAATTAAAAGTTGGTACAGTTGTAGAAGGTACAGTTGAAAATATCATGCCATATGGAGCATTTGTTGATATCGGTGATGGAATCAGTGGATTAGTTCATATTTCACAGTTAAGCCAGAAGAGAGTAAAATCTCCAGAAGAAGTTGTGAAAGAAGGAGATGCTGTTACAGTTAAGATCATTAAAGTCGCAAATGGAAAAGTAAGTTTAAGTATCAAAGCATTAGAAGATGATAAAGAAGCAGCTAAGAAAGCAGAAGAAACTGGTGTGGAATACACAGAAGATGCAGCTGGAACAAGTCTTGGTGACTTACTTGCAAATATCAAATTATAGGAAGGAACATATATGGCAGGATCAGGTTTTGGCACAAATTTTCGAATTACAACATGGGGGGAAACTCATGGTGCAGGCGTAGGTGTCGTGGTAGATGGATGTCCGGCTGGATTACCTCTTGAGAGAGAAGATGTTCAGAAATATCTGGACCGTAGAAAACCAGGGCAGTCAAAGTATACAACACAGAGAAAAGAAGGAGATCAGGTTGAGATTCTTTCTGGTATCTTCGAAGGAAGAACAACAGGGACTCCGATCTCCATGGTTGTATATAACAAGGATCAGAGGTCTAAAGATTACAGCAATATCAAAGATATTTACCGTCCAGGACATGCAGATTTTACATTTGACATGAAATATGGATTCAGAGATTACCGCGGTGGCGGCAGATCTTCTGGACGAGAGACGATCGGACGTGTAGCAGCAGGAGCTGTAGCAGCGAAAGTTTTGAAAGAACTGGGAATTGAGATCAAAGCTTATGCAAAAGCGATCGCCGGAATTGAAGTATCTAAGGATCATTTTGACTTTGCGGAGATGAATAACAATCCATTTAACATGCCAGATAAAGAGGCAGCAAAACTTGTACAGGAGAAAGCAGACCAGATGATCAAAGAGATGGATTCCATCGGTGGTATCATTGAATGTCAGATCACAGGAATGCCAGTTGGAATCGGGGAAACCGTTTTTGATAAACTGGATGCAGAACTTTCGAAAGCCATTATGTCCATTGGATCAGTAAAAGGCTTCGAGATCGGAGATGGATTTGAGGTTGCCAACCTGCGAGGGTCAGAGAATAATGATGATTTTATCTGTGTTGATGGGAAGATAGAAAAAGAGACAAATCATTCTGGAGGAGTTCTTGGAGGAATGAGTGATGGAAGTGCGATCGTATTCCGTGCAGCCATCAAACCGACACCATCGATCGCACAGACACAGAAGACAGTCAATCGTGATCTTGATAATGTAGAGATTGAAATTCATGGCCGTCATGATCCAATGATCGTGCCAAGAGCTGTAGTTGTGGTAGAATCAATGGCAGCTGTTACGATTCTTGATGGAGTTTTAAAGAATCTTGGTGCAACAATGGATAATATTAAGAAAATTTATGGTGAATAAGAATGTATGAATTAATCAAAAAAGACGGAAGAGCAAAAAGAGGCCGTTTAACAACGGTCCATGGTGTGATCGAAACACCAGTATTTATGAATGTCGGGACTGTGGCAGCGATCAAAGGTGCAGTCAGTACAGATGATCTCAAAGATATTGGAACACAGGTGGAGTTATCTAATACATATCATCTGCATGTAAGAACAGGAGATAAGCTGATTAAGGAATTTGGAGGGCTGCATAAGTTTATGCACTGGGACCGCCCGATCCTTACAGATTCTGGCGGATTTCAGGTGTTTTCATTGGCGAAGCTTCGTAAGATCAAAGAAGAAGGCGTTTCTTTTGCTTCTCATATTGATGGAAGAAAGATTTTCATGGGACCAGAAGAAAGTATGCAGATCCAGTCAAACTTAGGATCAACGATCGCGATGGCATTTGACGAATGTCCGCCACATCCTGCAACAAGAGAGTATATGCAGAATTCTGTTGATCGTACAACAAGATGGTTGAGACGATGCAAAAAAGAGATGGACCGCTTAAATTCTCTGGAAGATACAGTCAATCCACATCAGATGTTATTTGGAATCAATCAGGGTGGAACATTCGAAGATATCCGAATCGAACACGCTAAAGAGATTTCCAAGATGGATCTAGATGGATATGCATTAGGTGGACTTGCGGTTGGAGAAACACATGAAGAGATGTACAATATCCTTGAAAAGACAGTGCCATATCTGCCAGAAGATAAACCAACTTACCTGATGGGGGTTGGAACACCGGTGAATATTTTAGAAGCAGTTGACCGTGGAGTTGATTTCTTTGATTGTGTATATCCAACAAGAAATGGCCGTCATGGACATGTATATACGAATCAGGGAAAACTTAATATGTTCAATAAAAAATACGAACTGGACCATCGTCCGATCGAAGAAGGATGCCAGTGCCCAGCCTGTAGAAGTTACAGCAGAGCCTATATCCGACATCTTTTAAAAGCAAAAGAAATGCTAGGAATGAGATTATGTGTCTTGCATAACTTGTATTTTTATAATACAATGATGAGTGAGATTCGTCAGGCAATCGAAGAAGGCAATTATAAGGAATACAAGAAACGTAAGATCGATGGCATGATGAACCAGTAATCTTATTAGAAAGATGGAGGAAGAAAATGGATCAGGTTACAATGACAATTCTGATGTTGGTTGTTTGTTTTGGATTAATGTACTTTTTAACGATCAGACCACAGAAGAAAAAAGAAGAAGAATTAAAACAGATGATGGAAACTCTGGAAGTTGGAGACAGCGTGTTGACAACAAGCGGATTTTACGGAGTTGTTGTAGATAAAGTTGATGAAACAACGATCATTGTTGAATTTGGTAACGACAAACATTGCCGTATCCCAATGGAGAAATCAGCAATCCAGGCAATGGAAAAAGCGAACGCATCATCATCTGAAGAATAAGATGAATATTTGATCAAAAGAAAAGAATCTGAGACAGAGAATAGTATCTGTATTTCAGATTCTTTTTTTGTTAATATTAATTCATCAGATCATCAATCAAATGATCTGGGACAAATAACGGTCCGCGTCCGGTTCCGATTTCAATATCTGGTTTATTCGTTCCATGGAAGTCTGATCCTCCAGTTGCAAGAAGATCATATTCTTTCTGCCATTGGCGAAGTTTTGTGATCTGGCCGATATGATGGGAAGAATGATAAACTTCGATTCCTGCGAGCCCTTCTTCTTTCAGATTATGAATGAGATGTTTGGTATCTTCATTTGAAAATTTATATAAAAATGGATGTGCAAGAACCGGAATTCCGCCAGCATCAAGGATTAATCTTAAGCAATCTTTTGGATCAAAAAATGGTTTTGGAACATAATATTTACACTTTTCACCAAGATATTTGGAAAAAGCCTGATCCATGGAAGAACAAATGCCTTCTGCGATCAAAGTTCTTGCAAAGTGAGCTCGTGTGATCACAGTATGAGGATCACCATTTTGCAGTTTTTCAAGCGTGATCGGATAACCGTCTTTTTGAAAGAGTTCGATCATATCAAGATTTCTCTGAAACCGTTTGTCACGGAGCATGTTGAGCGTTTGATTTAACTGCTGATCCTTATAGTTGATTCCGTATCCTAATACATGAATCTCACGATGAAGTGCATCACATGAAATTTCAATTCCAGGAATGAATTTCAGATCATCTGGAAGATCCATGGCAAGAATTTCAGGAATTCCATCGACAGTATCATGATCTGTCAGAGAAAATCCATATAATCCTTTTGTTATCACTTTTTGAACAATCTGTTTTGGTGTAAAAGTTCCATCGGAACAAGTAGAATGTATATGAAGATCGATCATAGGAAAACTCCTTTCGTATTTTAATGTCAGTTTATCACAAAAAGGCATAGATTCAAAATACCAGTCATAGATTAAATAGAAAAAGGAGCAATTGTTATGGACATGGGGAAAAAGGGACTCTATATGATACAAAGTCTGGTATTTGCCTACATTGCCACAGGAATTTTATTGTGTCTTCTTGCATTTATCATCTATCAAAGCAATGCAGGAATGAAGATCGCGAATCTTGGGATCACACTTACATATATTCTTGCATCTGTTTTTGCTGGGATGCTGATCGGAAGTAAGATCGGAAAAAAGAAGTTTTTATGGGGATTTGCAGCAGGAATGTTATACTTTATGATCTTGACTTTGATCTCGTGGATTTTTCAAAAAAATATCGTTCTGTTTTCCACAGAAAGGATCACAGCATGTTTCTTATGTATTGCAGGAGGAACTTTAGGTGGAATGCTTGCTATTTGAAAATGAATATGATACAATATAGCAAGTTATTTTATGAGAATCAGGAGGACGATAAGATGAAACATATTAAAACTCTGACAAATAAAACATTACAGAACACAGTGAAAAAAGGTGGATGTGGTGAATGCCAGACATCTTGCCAGTCAGCATGTAAAACATCTTGTACAGTAGGTAACCAGACCTGCGAACACAGCAAATAGTCAAATCGAACAAAGACTTTGTGCTTGAGGCGTTCCTTGTGGGCCGCCTCATTTTTTCGATGAAAGAAAATAACAGATAAAGGGAGAAAGAAACAATGGTTCACCAGTATAAAAATAATGGATATAACATGGTCCTTGATGTAGCAAGTGGATCTGTCCATGTGGTTGATGACCTGACATATGAGGTGATTGCTTTATATGAGGATCATACATTAGAAGAGATCATCAAAGAATTATCATCCTGGGATGAGAAAGATGTCAAAGAATCTTATGGAGAAGTTACAGAATTAAAAGATGCAGGTGTATTATTTACAGAAGACTGTTATGAAGAATACATTTGTGGATTCAAAGACAGACCAACAGTTGTAAAGGCACTCTGTCTTCATATTGCACATGATTGTAACCTTGCCTGCCGATACTGTTTCGCAGAAGAAGGAGAATACAAGGGAAGACGTGCATTAATGAGTGCTGAAGTTGGTAAGAAAGCATTAGATTTTCTTGTAGAGAATTCAGGAAACCGTAGAAATCTGGAAGTTGATTTCTTTGGTGGAGAGCCTTTGATGAACTTTGATGTAGTGAAAGAGATCGTTGCATATGGACGTTCTTTGGAAGAAACACATGATAAGAAGTTCCGTTTTACATTGACAACAAATGGTGTATTACTAAACGATGATATCATGGAATTTGCCAATAAAGAGATGGATAACGTTGTATTAAGTGTGGATGGAAGAAAAGAAGTTCACGATTACATGAGACCATTCCGTAATGGAAAAGGAAGCTATGATTTTATTATCGACAAATTCAAGAAATTTGCAGATAGCAGAAACCAGCAGAAATATTATGTAAGAGGAACTTTTACACATCATAACTTAGATTTCTCAAAAGACGTTATGCATTTAGCAGATGCAGGATTCGAACAGATTTCTGTAGAACCTGTTGTGGCACCGGATACAGCAGATTATGCGATCACAGAAGAGGATCTTCCAATTCTGATGGATGAATATGATCTTCTTGCAAAAGAGATGATCAAAAGAGAGAAGGAAGGAAAAGGATTTACCTTCTTCCACTTTATGATCGACTTAACAGGAGGGCCATGTGTTGCAAAACGTTTATCCGGATGTGGTTCAGGAACAGAATATCTTGCAGTGACTCCATGGGGAGATTTATATCCATGCCATCAGTTTGTAGGAGAAGAAGACTTCTTAATGGGTAATGTTTACGAAGGAGTCAAGAAAGATGAGATCGTCAAAGAATTCAAGGCATGTAATGTATACTCCAAAGAAGAATGTAAAAAATGTTTTGCAAGATTCTATTGCAGTGGTGGATGCAGTGCAAACTCTTATAACTTTAACGGTACGATCGATGGAACTTATGAGATCGGATGTAAATTAGAGCGCAAGAGGGTAGAATGTGCATTAATGGTAAAGGCAGCATTGGCATTAGAAGGGGAGACGGAGAATGAAGAAGCGTAATAGCAGTGGCAAGTATATTGCAGGGCTCATTTTACTAATCGCTTTGTGTGTATTTGGAGCATTTATCACAACCAAGGGAATTACAAAGAAGAAGATCGGTCGAGCAAGCAATATCGAACTTGGATTAGACCTTGCAGGTGGAGTTAGTATTACATATGAAGTAGATGGCAAGAATGTATCTGATAGTGATATGAAAGATACTGTATACAAACTTCAGAAGCGTGTAGAAGGGTATAGTACAGAAGCAGAAGTTTATCAGGAAGGAAAAGATCGTATCAATATCGAGATTCCTGGAGTAACAGATGCAAACAAGATTTTAGATGAGCTTGGTAAACCAGGAACACTTTCTTTTGCTGTTCAGAAACAGGTAAAAGTAAAGAAGAATGGAAAAACAACGACTCAGACAACATTAGATACTGTATTGACAGGTCAAAATGTTAAGAAAGCCAAAGCTGTAACTAATCAGAATCAGACAACTGGTAAGAAAGAATATTTAGTTGCACTTGAATTTGATGCTAAGGGAACAAAGGCATTTGCGAAAGCTACAAAAGCCAATATTGGAAAACCAATTTATATTATCTATGATAATCAGGTGATCAGTGCCCCAAATGTACAGGAAGCGATCACAAAAGGAGAATGTACGATCGATGGTATGGAAAGTTATGAAGCAGCAGAGAATTTAGCTTCATCAATTCGAATCGGTTCCTTACCAGTGAAATTAAACGAATTACGTTCTAACGTAGTATCTGCGAAATTAGGAGTGAATGCGATCCAGACAACGGTCAAAGCGGGAGTCATCGGATTTGTACTGGTATGCTTGATCATGATCGCATTTTATGCAGTGCCTGGTATGATTGCGTGTGTGGCACTTGCGATCTATATGCTGATGATGTTATTAGCACTGAATGGATTTAATGCGACACTGACATTGCCGGGACTTGCAGGTATCATCCTCGGTATCGGTATGGCAGTTGATGCAAACGTTATCATTTATGCCAGAATTCAGGAAGAGATCGGGGCAGGAAAGAGTACAGGAGCAGCGATCAAATCTGGATTCGGAAAGGCAGCATCAGCGATCATCGATGGTAACGTTACAACATTGATCGCAGTATTAGTTTTATGGTTTAAAGGATCAGGAACGGTCAAAGGATTTGCTCAGACACTTGGAATGAGTGTATTGATCTCTATGTTTACAGCACTTGTGATCAGCCGATTCCTTGTATATGTGGCATATCATTTTGGACTTCGCGACAAGAAATGGTATGGAAAACCAAGAACGATCAAAACAAGAGATTTTGTCCGTACAGGTAAGAAATACGTTGCAGTTGCAGGTGTGATTATTTTGATCGGACTTGCTGCACTTCCAATGAATCGAAGCAAGATTGGATCAATCTTGAATTATGATCTGGAATTCTCAGGTGGTACAGCATCTACGATCACATTCAAGGATGACCAGAAAGTCAATGATTCTTTAGAAAAACAGGTTGTGAAAGCTTACGAGAAAGTCAGCAAGTCAACCTCTGTTCAGAGTCAGAAAGTAAAAGCAAATAATCAGATGGTTGTAAAGAGTGTAGAATTGAATCTGAGCCAGAGAAAACAGATCGAAAGTACATTAAAGAAAGATTATAAAGTAAAATCTGTAACAACAGAGAATATCAGTTCAACGATCAGTAATGAAATGCAAAGAGATGCATTTATTTCCGTTGTGATCTCAGCGATCTGTATGCTGATCTACATTGCAATCCGATTCAAAGATGTGAAGTTTGGATCTAGTGCGATCATCGCATTGATCAATGACGTATTGGTCGTATTTGCAGCATATTCTGTTGGAAGATTATCTGTTGGTGGAACATTTATCGCATGTATGTTAACGATCATTGGATATTCTATCAACTCAACGATCGTTATCTTTGACCGTATCCGTGAGAATCTGAAACTTCAGACGATCCGGACAAGAGATGATATCAAAGCACTTGTGAATCAGAGTATTTCAAGTACATTGGTTCGTACGATCAATACAAGTTTGACAACATTTGTTATGGTGTTAGCGTTATTCATCTGCGGAGTATCCTCCCTAAGAGAATTTGCATTAGCATTGATGGTGGGTGTGATCGGAGGAGCGTTCTCTTCTGTATTTTTAACTGGACCACTTTGGTATATGATGAAGACGCGAATTGGATCAGATGCGATCAAAGAAAATCAGGCAGCCAGTCAAGCACAGCCAGAGAAGATCACAGCAAATCCAAACCGCAAGAAAAAGAAGAAAAAGAAAAGAAAATAAAACATTCAAAAAGAGTATTCAGTAAATACTGGATGCTCTTTTTTATGAAAAATGGAGTAAGATGATGGAACAGTGGTATCTGTATAAGAAAAAGGCTGATTTTAATCAGATTGGAGAAAAGTTTAACATAGATCCAGTGATCGCACGGCTGATCCGTAACAGGGATGTGGTTGGGGATGAACAAATACAGCAGTATCTGTATGGAGAACTTTCAGATATTTCAGATCCTTTTTTGATGAAAGGCGTCAAAGAAGGAGTTGAGATTTTGAAGCAAAAGGTACAAGAGGGGAAAACGATCCGTATTATTTCAGATTATGATGTAGATGGAGTTGTCTCAAATTATATTTTGTGGAAAGCGATTCATGATCTTGGTGGAAAGATTGATTTTCAGATTCCAGACCGCATGAAAGACGGCTATGGAATTAATGAAAATATCATTGAAAAAGCAGTGGAAGACCAGATTGATACGATCCTTACCTGTGATAATGGGATTGCAGCAGCAGATGCAGTTGCATACGGCAAAGAACATGGACTGACAATGATCATTACGGATCATCATGATGTGCCATTTGATACCGATGAAGCAGGAGTGAGAAAAGAGGTTCTTCCACCAGCAGATGTAGTGATCAATCCAAAGCAAGAAGCATGCAATTATCCGTATCCGTTACTTTGTGGAGCAGGAGTGGCTTTTCAGTTTATGAGGGCATTCTATCAGGCAATGGAAGAAGATGAAAGCCAATTGGAAGAGTTGTTATCCATGCTTGCGATCGCGACTGTTTGTGATGTGGTAGATTTGACAGGAGAAAACAGAATCTTTGTCAAAGAAGGATTACGCCGAATCAAAGATACACAAAATATCGGGTTGAAAGCATTGCTGAATGTGCATGATCTGATGGATAAACAGATACAGTCTTATGCACTAGGATTTATTGTTGGACCATGTATCAATGCGAGTGGACGTTTGGAATCTGCCGAAAAAGCATTGAATCTATTTCTGGAAGAAGATGAAGAGAAGGCAAAACAGACAGCAGAAGAATTAAAAGAACTGAATGATCTTCGGAAAACCATGACAGAAAATGGTGTAAAAGAGGCACTGGGACAGGCGTTTGAATATGAAGCAAAAGGAGATAAAGTGCTTGTATTATATCTTCCAGAATGTCATGAAAGTATTGCAGGTATCATAGCAGGAAGGATCAAGGACCGCTTAAATCATCCAGCATTTGTCTTAACAGATGCAAAAGAAGGAATCAAAGGTTCTGGACGTTCCATCGAAGGATATTCCATGTTTGAAGAGATGATGAAAGTCAAAGAGGTGTTCACAAAGTTTGGGGGACATCCAATGGCCGCAGGATGCTCTTTGGAAAAAGAAAAATTACAGGAATTCCGCAAAAAGATCAATGAGAACTGTGCTCTTGAGAAAAATGATTTTGCAAAGAAAGTACAGATTGATATTGATATGCCAGTTGATTATATTACCATGGATCTGATCCATCAGTTATCTGTTTTAGAGCCATTTGGAAAAGAAAATAAAAAACCATTATTTGCACACAGAAAGTTAAAAGTGGAACGTGTGAATGTTTTTGGAAAAAATAGAAATGTGATAAAATTAGCATTAAAGAGTAGTCAGGGAACTAGGATTGATGGTATGATTTTTGAGGATGAAGATGAATTTCGAGAGAAAATGGGAACATCAAAGTATATCACATGTACATATTATCCAGTGATCAATGAGTATCAGGGATATAAAAGTCTTCAGATCAACATTCAAAATTATTTTTTTGTGGAGGGATAGCATGAGTAAGATAAAATTAGTAGCGATGGATTTAGATAATACACTCTTAGACAGCGAGAAACAGATTTCAAAACACACAGAAGAAGTTCTAAAAGAAGCGATCAGAAGGGGTGTTTATATAGTTCCAGCAACAGGACGTATTTTTAAAGCGATTCCAGAATTTTTAAGAGATATTCCAGGCGTTCGATATGCTGTTTGCTGTAACGGGGCAACTGTTTATGATCAGAAAGAAGATAAGATCATATATACAAATCATCTACCAAAAGAAACGGTATTTTCGTTGTTTGATATTTTGGAAAAATATCATTGTACACGTGATATTTATCAGAATGGGCAAGGGTATATGGAACGATGCTATTTTGACCATCTTGCAGAATATGGTGTATCAGATCATGTATTAAAACTTGTGAGAGATACAAGACTGCCGCTGGATGATCTGCGAAAGTACATTGAAGAGCATCCGCTGGGAATTGAGAAGATCAATGTATTTTTTGATGATATGGAAGAGCGGGAAACTGCAAGACAAGAATTAATCGAGAAAAATATTGCGAGTGTATCAAGTTCTCTGGGAAATAACATTGAAATAAATCAGATTGGATGTGATAAAGGAGATGGACTTTTACATCTGGCAGAGCAAATTGGATTATCTATGGATGAAGTGATGGCATGTGGAGATGCAGGAAATGATACGATGATGATCAAAGCTGTAGGAACCGGTGTTGTTATGGAAAATGGACAACCTGATCTGAAAGAGATCGCAGACTTTGTGACAAAGACAAATAATGAAGATGGTGTTGCATATGCAATTGAAAAATTAGTCTTTGAAGCATAAGATATGAAAAAAATGTGAACATGGATCATGACCATTCATTTTTATTGACGAGGGTATCCAAAGTGGTATAATAAGTATGTTTAAATAGTTAGGGGGAACAATGAAAGATGAGAAAAACACGTAAAACAGCAGCTGTAGTAGCTCTGTATACGTTTTTGATGCTTGGATCAGTGTCTGTGGTCAGAGCAGATCAGCCAGTCACAAGAGAGCAAATAAGCAGTGAACAGACTGAGACCAAGACAGATTCTTCTGCCCAGACGACAGAAAGTGAAGCAACGACAGAGACAACAACACAGACGACTCAGGCAAAGCCGACAACGGAAGCAACAACGCATACGCATACAGCGGCGACGACGCATACAACGGCTGCAGCAACACATACAAAGAAACATACAGCAGCAACACATACAAAGAAACAAAAGACAAAGTCTGATCAAGACAAGAAGAAAGACAAAAAAGACAAAAAAAACAAGAAGAAAGACAAGAAATCTATCATTCCAAAAGTATATAATGACCATAGTCTTGAGATGAAAGATAAGAAAGAGACGATACAGGGATTTATTTATTTTAATCAGGCAGATGCAGCATGGAATGACAATGGATATCAGATCAAAAGCAGTGGATGCGGACCAAGCGCTATGGCAGTTTGTATCAGTTCGCTGACGAATAAATGGGTAACTCCAGTTGATACAACAGTATGGGCATATAAGAATGGCTATTACAGTAGTGCTGGAGCAAGTCATGAGATGGTCCCAGCACTGGCACAACAGTATAAACTGAAATGTCATGGACTTGGAAGTGATGTCAGCAAGGTTAGAGATGCATTGAAGAAGAAGCATCCAGTAGTAGCACTGATGGGACCAGGATATTTTACGAAGAAAGGTCATTTTATCGTATTGGTTGCGATCGATGATAATGATCAGGTAACGGTTGCAGATGTTGGAAGCAGACAGCGTACACAGTACAAATATCCACTAAAAGAAGTGATCGCACAGACGAAGTCAGCATCAGCAGGAGGTCCATGCTGGGAGATTTATTCTGATCAAAAGATATCTGCGAAGGCTGATAAGAAGGCAAAGCAGCTGAAGGCTGAGAAGAAATACAGAAGCAAAGAATTTAAAGCAATGTATAATGAGATCAAGTCAGTATTGCAGAAGAATTATCAGTTAGCGGTTCCACTAAAGAAAGGAACACTAGTTAGTGAAGAACAGTTTGTTACGATCACATCCTTAGGAATCAACGATAAAGTTTCCGTAATGGATGCGAGCAAGAAGTTAACAAGTGATGTTGATCTTGACACAGTAGTAGATGAGATTCAGGCAGAGGCAGTCAAAGATTCTTTTTGGAATACGATCATGATCGCACCTGACAAAACTAATTTAACAGATAAATAAAATAGTATATATTACATAAAGAAAAGCACAGAATCATTGAGTATGATCAATGATTTCTGTGCTTTTTCTATTCTAAAAAATAGGAGGAAAGAAAAATGAAGATTCAAAATATGATCAAAAAAATAACGATTGCTGTATTATCTGTAGCAATGATGCTTGCACCTATCGTTAATATCAAAGCGGCATCAACAGATGTGGTCGATACAAGCAAAACCGGATCCATAACGATCCACAAATATGACATGACAGCAGCAAAACAGGCCGGTGTTAATACCAGTCAGTTTACACCAACAGGAAAACAGGACACTGCTGCGGAAGCAGCCTTGGAAAAATATGCGATCAAAGGTGTGGAATTTAGTTACCTGCGAGTTGGAGATGTTGAACAGCAGAGTGAGAATGGAAAGATCCAGATGATCTATGAACTTCCAACCACAATACAGCAGATTTTGGGTTTGACATCTTCTGATGCAGCTAAAACAGAAGGAAGTAAGACATATTTTACAAGCCAGCAGATCAATGAGAAACTTGCCAAGGCATTAGAAGATAATACGGTAACGAAAGATAAATTAGAAGATTACATGGGAAAGAATGGGACAGCCATGGATGAGACTAATGCTAATGGTGTGACAAGTAAAGACAAATTGCCATTGGGTCTTTACCTGATCGTTGAGACAAAGGCACCAGAAAATGTAACTTACACAACAAATCCATGGTTTGTACAGTTGCCATCCACGGATTCTAAGGGAGATGACTGGTTCTATGATGTGATCTGTTATCCAAAGAATGAAACTGGAAATCCAACACTTGACAAAAGAGTACGCAATAATCCAGATCAGGACAATGTAACAACTGCCAATACAGACAGACTGGCAGATTTTACTTCTGCAAGAAATGAATACAAATATCAGAGTACCGTGACAGCATCTAAAGCAGAAAGACTGGATTATCAGTTCATTTCAAAATTGCCACATATCACATCATCAACAACCTACCTGTCAACTTATACATTTAACGATACAATGGCAAATGGAATGACATATGGGAAAGATGCCGTGATCGCAATCTATGAAACTAAGGATGCAGCGGACAGAACAAATGTGAACAATGTTGAGAAGAGTGGTGCATTGGCTGTATGGAAGAGTTCCGACACGGATCCAAAGTTTGCAGCAACATACGGAAAATCTGGAGACGATCCTGCAATGAAGATCGAGATGACAAAAGCAGGACTTAATGAGTTGAATAAGAAATATTCTGATAAATATATCGTTATATACTATACAGCTAAGGTGAACACAGATGACAGCGTTATTCTTGGTGATAAAGGAAATCCAAACGATGTATCCCTTACGTGGAAGAGAACAAATACGAATTATTATGATATTTTAAAAGACAAATGTATCGTATACTCTTACGGATATGATCTGACAAAGAAATTTTCTGACAGCAAGGGAGATGCAACAAAGGTTAAATTCGTTGTAAAAAATAAGACAGATAATTACTATCTGGTAGCAAGAGCAGATAGAGCAGGTGTTTATCAGGTAACAGGAAAATCTGCAAAAGAAGCTGATGCGACTCAGTTTAGTCCGGCTTCTGATGGAAAACTTGTGATCAATGGGATTGAAGGAGATGAATATGGATTTACAGAAACACACTCCGATGCAGGATACTCCCTGTTAAAGAAAGAAGTGATCGTTAAGGTCAAAGAGACAAAAGCAGATATCACACCAACCGAAGCAAATATCACAGGGATCCAGAGTAAGTCTGATGCAGATTCCACAGCAAATGATGGAGTTCCTAATGGTGCGGTATTAAAGAATGATGTGACGGTTCAGACTACAGCAGCGAGTGCGACTGTGGATGAGACAAAGGCAACGATGACAAAACACGATGATTCTGGAAATGCATATATCAATATGCAGATCACAAATCAGAAGCAGTTCATGCTGCCAATGACAGGTGGGGCAGGAAACTATCTTCTGATCATTGCAGGGGTTGTTGTTGCTGGATGTGGGATCTTGATCTTGAACAAAAACAGAAGACGATCACAAAGATAAAATGAAACAAAAGATCATACCGATTCTGATCGTTCTGACAGGTTTTTTGCTGTTGTTTTATCCATTTACAAGCAATTATCTGTTTGAAAAGAGTGCAGGTTCGACAGTGGAAAGTTATCAGGAAAAGGCAGCCGGAATGGATCAGGCGATCATAAAAAAAGTAATGGATGAAGCAAAACAGTATAATGGGGAATTGATGCGATCTTCAGTACAGTTGACTGATCCGTTTAAGGTAAAACGTTTGGATGGAGAGATGGTTCATTATAATAGAATATTAAATATTGATGGATCATCGATCATGGGATATTTAAAGATTCCTTGCATTTCGATTAATCTGCCGATCTATCATGGGACAAGTGGGACAGTTTTGGAACATGGGATCGGACATCTGGCTGCATCTTCCTTTCCGATTGGAGGAAAAGATACCCATGCGGTGCTGACTGGACATACTGGGCTTAGTTCTGCAAAAATCTTTACAGATCTGACAGAGATGAAAAAGGGAGATTTCTTTTTTATATATGTATTGGATAAAAAGCTTGCTTACCGTGTGGATCAGATCACAGTCGTGGAACCACAAGATACAAAGGAACTTCAGATCATGGAAGGAAAAGATCTTGTAACATTGGTTACTTGCACACCCTATGGAGTCAATGACAAGCGTTTATTAGTCCGAGGAGTTCGCACAGCTTATCATGCAAAAGAGGAAGAGATAAGAGCAAGAAATCATCATTCGCAATGGATGGAAGTTTACAAACGGGCCATCTTTGCAGGACTATTGATCATTTGTGTATTGATCGCAGCCAGAAAAGTATATGAAAAGATGAAAAGAAAAAGCGGGGAAAGGAGATATGGGTGAAACAAAAGATCATAAATATTGTTGGAATCTTTTTTCTGGTAATAGGGATCACGTTACTGCTTTATCCGGAGATCATATCATATCTGAAACAAAAACAGTCCGATCAGACGGTGAAAGAACTGACGCAGAGGAGAAGCAAAAGAAAACAGGATGATCTACTGTATCAAAAAGCAGTCCGCTATAACAGGAAGATATTCAAAGAAAAACAAGCAGGACTAAAGGATGTATTCAGTTACCGCAGTGCACCGATCGTCTTAAGAAACGAAAAAAATACCTTCGGTTACATTAAGATACCGAAGATGAAACAGAAACTTCCATTATATCTGGGAGCGACGATGGAAAATATGAGAAAAGGAGCAGCGATCATGGGACAGACATCCCTGCCAGTAGGACAAAAAGACAGCAACTGCGTGATCGCTGCACATCGGGGATATCGGGGAATTCCGTATTTTCGGGACATCGAACAGTTAAAAATAGGCGATCAGGTGATCATTAGAAATCCATGGGAAAGACTGGATTATCGGGTTACAAAGATTAAAGTGATCGATCCATATGATATGGACAAGATTCTGATTCAAAAAGGGAAAGATATGGTCACACTTATAACCTGTCATCCGTACCGAGGACATGGAAGATACCGGTATGTGGTGTACTGTATGAGGAATCATGGACAGAAGATCAGGAAACAAAAGGAAGATAGATAAAAATAGATGGAGAGGAGGATATGATGAAGAATGCAAAAAAGATCCTGGAAAGAAAACGAAAGATCATAGTGGTATTAGTGGTCATGGTTTCATTTGTTTCCGTTCTGGCATGGTATCAGATGAAGAAGGCACATGCTTATCAATCATATAATACAGGAGGAAACAAACATTTTAAAGATGGACATTTAACAGTGAACATCAATGGGCCAAATGGGAAAAGCGATAGTCTGACAATGTATATTCATAGTGATGAATATGAAAAAAATAAAAATGTCAGCGGTGGGACATTTAATAATTCCAGACATCCATATACGGTAACGACGTATTCCGGTGGAGGCGGAGATTATAAGCTTACAGTGAATAAACAGACGATATATTCAGAGAAGAACAGTAACAACAACTATACACTTTTAACGATCAAAGTCTGGTATCTGTTACCGGCCCATGAACAGCATCGATCCTGGGAATGGGTAACGGTGGATAAACCAGTATTTTCAGATCCGAGCAAGGATATAACGCTTTATTGCGGAGGAAATGATGGATTTTGGGAAAATTCCTATCATGATACTCAAGAACATTGGAAATCAGTAAATATCCATGTCAGTACTGGATTGGTCGGAGTGGCCTCCGCTGACAGAGATGGATGGAAAACTTATGACTGGTGTTCTATAAATCTGAATCTGGAAAAGCCAAGCCGCAGCATTTATTACAACGGAAATGGTGGAGATGGTGCAGATGTAACATGGAATTTTACGGATGGAGATTATTTTTCGTTTCCAACGGTATCAAGAAGAGGTTATACCTTGGAAGGATGGCTGGATGAAGGAACAAAATGGATGTCCAATACAGGCTGGCTGGTATGTGGTAATTATACAGAGACAGCCCAGTGGACAGCGAATACATACACTGTAAACTATGATGGAAATGGAGAAGATTCTGGATATGTGAATGATGGGACAGCCACGTACGATCAAAATTACAGCTTTGCTGAGAATGGATACACGAAAAAAGGCTATGCCTTTGTTGGATGGAATACAGATAAACATGCGGTGAGAGCACGGTATTCTCCAGGAGAGACGATCACATGGAGTAACACGGAGGGTATAACACTTTATGCTGTTTGGTCCAAGAACTCTTATGAAGTAACATTTGATGGAAATGGTGCATCAGGCAGCAAAAAGACTGTGGAATTAAAATATGGACAGGATGATATCCTGCCAGCAAATACATTTGAACGGCCGGGATATACCTTCCTTGGATGGAGTGAAGATCCGAATGCGATCAAAGCAAAATATACCGATAGACAGGCAGTCAATACTCTCTGCGATGCTGGACAGACTTGTGAATTGTATGCTGTCTGGAAGAAAACAGATGGATCATTCGACACACACAACATTATTCATGATGACGGCATGTTTAATGGCTCGATCGAACTGGAAGGGCAGAATGGAACTGGCTTTTCGAGAGACTACGTAGATTCTGAGTATGGAAGGATCGACAAGGAAGGGCAGCCAGGATATTTCACAAACCGTTACAAGTAAAAAGGAGGAAGAAAGTTTGAAACAAATGAAGACGATCTGTAAAAAGATATCGGTAAGTATTCTTACCCTCCTGATGATCATGACAATGTATCTGAGTGGTTCAGGAGAATCACTGTTCCTGAAGAATAGAGACGTCAAGGCTTTCACAGGAGAAGCCAAACTGGTGATGAGCCAGGCATTATCAAGTAATAAGATCTCAGAGATTGATCGTCCTGCATCAGAAGGTCTGTGGAGTATGACAGCTGACGGACACAGAGTGTTTTGCTTAAACTCTGGAAAGACCATGTGTTCTGGAGATACCTTAAAATACAAGACGATCAATGCAGCAACTTATGAAAAAAAGGGAATTGCAAAAGCATTAAACTGGTATTTCAGGTCAAGCGGCAAGAATACAAAAGATCTGTCATTGTGTCAGGCATACATCTGGGCATGTGGACATGGAGCGAATAAGCAAAATACCGTTTATCAGGCAGGAAAAAATGTGGACAGGGGTTATTCGCAGAAAGATGCAAAAAAGTTCTGTAAAATGATCAGTGATCAGGATCCAGAAGGAACGATCTACTATTATACAGTGAAGAAATGTGTGAAAAAGAAGAAACTGGATTCTCATCAGGTTTTGTTCGGATTTCGTCATACACCGCCAGATATTGAAAAAGCGAAAACGAGTGCAACAAAGTCAGGAACCAGCCCAGATAATGTAAGGATCAAGATCAAAAAGAAAGATGCGGAAACAAGAGCAGGGCTTTCTGGAGCAGTATTTCAGATCTATATGGATGGGAATTATCAAGGAAGTGTAACAACCGATGACAATGGAGAAGCTTCTTATACTGTTCAAAGAACGGTAAGTTATAGTGTGACATCAACGAAAAAGACTTATGTAAAGAATTGGAACGATCTTTCAAAAAGTCAGCAAAAAGAAGCGACAGATAATGGCTGGTACGATTCTTCGGCAAAAGCATATGCTGTGGCAATGCAGGAAGCACAAAAACTTGCAAAGCAGAAGATTTCAGCCTTAAAGAGTGCCTCGGTCCACACTTGGATGGTCAGGGAAACAAAATCCCCATTCGGACACCTGATCCCAGATCAGACAGATCAGAGCAAAGTGGAACAGGGTGGAGTCAGATCATTCACATTTAACTACACCAATGAATTTCAAAAGAGTGATCTGGAGATCTTTAAACAGGGAACTGTAAAGAATAAACGAGGGGATCTAGGAGTTGAAGCAAACTTGCAGAATGCTGTCTATGAGCTATATGCTGACCATGATATCACAGGCTCCGATAACAAGAGTGTTGTCTATAAAGCAGGAACACTTGTGACACAGATGGTAACTGATGCGAATGGTTATGCAAAAGTGACAGATCTGTATCCGGGATATTACCGTTTACATGAGAAGTATGCTCCGTTGGGATATAAGGTATCTAGTAATGATATATCAGTCACGGTCGATAAAAATACATCCCAGTATCTGAAAGAAGAGCAATATGAAGGAACAATACAGGTTGTAAAGACGTTTGGTGGGGAAAATGTTCCAGAAGCACAGGCAGTTTTTGAGGTTTATGATTCCAAGAATAACTTAAAACAGACGATCACAACGAATGACAAAGGGATCGCAGAAACAGATTTACTTCCTTATGGAGCTTACCGTATTCATCAGACGAAAACGACCGATGGATATGATATGGTACCGGACAAATGGGTAAGCATTGATGGATCTAAAATGATCTATAAGGTTGAATCAAACGATCCAAAGCAGCATGCAGGGATCATGTTGACAAAGGTTACAAGGATCAGTGATAAGGAAACTGGAACTTATACAAAAAAAGAAGAATATAAGGCAGAATTCCAGATCATCGATCAGTCGACAAAGAAAGTCATAGAAACATTGATCACGGATGAAAATGGTGCAGCTCAATCTGGAAAGTTAGATCCTGGCATCTACACGGTTCATCAGACAAAAGGAAGTGATAATTATAAGATCGCTGATGATTTTGATGTAACGATCAAAGACGGCGATAAGAAATTTAAAAAATTTGAGCTGGATAATTATTATAATGGAGATAAGATCCGGGTCAGAAAAACGATGGTCAAGAATGGAAAGTCTAAACCAGAACCAGGGGCTGAGTTTGTTGTACTGGATGAATCTATGGTGAAAGATTTCAAGGATCAGACATTGGCAACGTCACAGGACAGGCTTCATTACATTGAAAAACTGAAAAAAGATAATAGAGATGCGATTCTTGGAACATTAGTCACAGATTCCGAAGGAAAGGCAGCGATGCTCCTAAAAGATTTCGTAAAGAAGACAGGGTTTATAGTCGTGCAGACCAGAGGTGTCGAAGGCTATGACCTTGCGCTACCGCAGTATTCCACAGAAATGAAAGCATCGATCGAGGATGAAGTCAAAGTGTATGAATTCGTTTTAAAAGACGATTATACAAAATCCGCAAAGATTTCGATCAAAAAGCAAATGTCCGTAAATAAAGATAAGTATGTACCGGAATCTGGGGCGGAATTTCAGATCATTGATCCGCATGGAGAAGTGGTCGATACTCTGATAACTGATGAAAAAGGAGAAGCAACTTCAATCTCGTTAGCGATCGGTGTTTATACATTGCATCAGATCAAGGGTGATCCAAAGCATGAAATGATGGAAGATGAAGATGTGGTCTTGATCAAGTCTGATGTCCATAAGACAGTCACGTTTGGTCCGTATAAAGATGATGAAAATAAGATCAGGATCGAACTAGTCAAACGTTCATCAGAGACAAAGAAGCTGTTAAATGATGCAGTCTATGAAATCTATGATGAAGATCAGGATATTGTGGCAACTTTGACTACAGGAACGAGTGGAGATGGAACTGCAGAGTGCTATCTTCCATATGGAAAATATACGATCAAGGAAACTGCTGCGCCAGCAGGCTACAACATGGATGACGCAGAAGAAAAATCTTTTGAGTTAAGCGGGAAATCCACAAGCATCAAGATCACGTACGATAATGCTGGAAATGGAAGCTGCAGGTTTGAACAGATGGATACGCCAGTCTATGGAGAAATTACGTTCAGTAAGACGGGAGATATCTTAACAGATTATGACAAGGATTCTCAGAGTTTTATCTATGACAACGATCAGATCGCAGGAGCAGTCTATGGGCTGTATGCGGATGAGAATATCAAGAAAGATGACGGAACGCTCGTCTGGAAGAAGGACGAACTGATTGATCAAAAGACAACGACAAAAGAGAAGGAGATCTATTTTACAAGAAAGGATATGGATGGAAAAGAAACAACTAACTTCTATTTAGGAAAGTATTACATAAAAGAGATCAAGTCTCCGACAGGCTATATCAAAGATCAGGAAAAACATGAAGTAGAACTGACATGGGATACAACCGCAGGAAGTATCAATGATATTCGTGATGATGATAAAGTACCAGACAAGGAAGATCCGTTTGGAAATGAAGACAATAATGTAAGTACAGGTATTTATGTGTTGGAAAAAGGCGAAAAATTGAACCAGAAGATCAAGGATGCGGAATCTGTGACTTTCACGTGGAAGAGTGCACCAGAAGGAGCTGTGACAACGGATGTTTCTCAGAATAAAGATGGCAGTATTGTGCTTTGGAACGATGGTGGAGATTGTTATATCTCAAGTCAAAGAGCCGGACAGGTCATCTACATGAATGCAATATCATCTAAAATGTTTAAAAATTGCAGGAATCTCACAGAGATCAATTTTAAAAATATTGATACATCCGCAGTCGTGGATATGAGTCAGATGTTTTATGCCATGGATTCCATCAAAACACTCGATCTTTCATCTTTCAACACCTCCAATGTAGAAGATGTCAGCCAGATGTTCTATGGAAATCCAGTTCTTAAGACAACATATGTCATGGATCAGATCTTAAAGATCGAAGAAGATAAGTTTATCGAGGAACAGCCGTTAAAGATCGTTGCCATGCCAAAGAACAGGTTCTTAAAAGGTGATAAATTCAAGGCAGAGGACTTTAGCTGGAGAATCCTTTATGATGACGATGGAGCAGAAGACGTGGAAGTGACGGATAAAGATGTAGCATTTACACCGACATATGCAGAAAAATCAGGAAAATACGAGATTAATATCAGTTTTAACAACCAAGGATCGTATAAAGATCTGCCAAAGAAAACGATTAAGACTACGGTAGAGGTTCTGGATCCAGAAGAGGAAGATATCGCCTTAAAGGTTGCAAAGAAAGCAAGTATTCATGTCAAAGCTAATGATACTCTGCAAAAATACGGCATCCATCTGATCAAGACCGATCAAGACGGAAACAAGCTGGCGGGAGCCATATTTGCCTTAAAAGCGAAAACAGATATCGTTAATAGCAAAGGAGAAAATATCTTTAAGAAGGGTGATACGATCGCCACCACTACATCACAGGATGATCAGTTTGAATATCTGGAGTTTATTGGATTGCCGACCGATATCTATGCAAAGGATGGAACAGACTGTGATATGTATGAGGTAGAAGAAATCTACGCACCAGATGGATACGAGAAATCGGACAAGACATTAACATTTAAGGGTAAAGTGATTAATGATACGAAAGAAAATCTCATTCATGATGTAAAAGCCGAGAATAATACGGATAATGATACAACAACATATGTGCATGATTCAAATACTTTAGTCAACCAGAAACTGGATTATATTGCATTGAAGAAGATATGGGATGATCATGACAATGCAGCAAAGATCCGTCCAGATGTTGTTACGATCAAGGCAATACATAAGACAACAAAAGAAGTAAAGGTGTATACACTGACAAAAGATAATAACTGGACAATGTTTACGGATATCAAGAAGGATGATCGTGAAAAGTGGGAGTTTCGTGAAGATGTTCCCGAAGGTTATACTTTGACGCGTACACACTGGAATGATGCGATGTATGTAATTTCGTTTACGAACTTCCATGAAAATCCAGAATATGTCGATATCAATGTACAAAAAGTTTGGGAAGATGGTGACAATGGAGATGATCTGAGGCCGATATCGATCAAAGCTCAATTATATCGAAATGGTGAGAAATACAAGAATGCTATTACATTAGACGAAACAAATAACTGGTCAGATGATGTAACGTACCATTGCCTCGATAAGTATGACAAAACTGGCGAACCATTTGAGTATGAAGTGAAAGAAGAAGTCTATGATAAGCTGACAGATAATGCAAAAACAGGATATGTCGATACTTACGAGACAAATGAGACAATAGATGATGATGGTACAACAACGAAGAATATCATGATCACGAACACGCATACACCAGATACGACGAAGAAAAAGGTTAAAAAGGTATGGAATGATCATGGTAATAAAGATGGTATTCGCCCCAAATCTGTCTTAGTTGATCTGTTGGCTGATGGTAAAGTGGAGGAAACATTGACGCTTAGTGCAGAGAATAACTGGAAAGTGTCCAGTAAGGTACTTCCTGTGAAAGTTAATGGGAAAAAAGTCAACTATACATGGAAAGAAGTCGAAGAAGGACTGATCACGGGAGAATCTGAGATTGGATACAAACCAACCTATGATACGGATGAAAATGATCAGGATCTTACAGTGATCACAAATACACATGATCGTACAGGACCGAAAGGAAGTATTACGATCACTAAAGCATTGGATCCAGGTAATCTGAATATGGATGTTGGGGATCCAACTTTTATGTTTACACTGACTGGAACTGATGTCTATGGAAAGAAACACAGTTATAAGCAGGAAGTTAAATTCACAAAGGCGGAAGTTGAAAAACAGATGAAAGACCATCCGGGAGAGCTGATCGAACTGTCAGTGATGTTTGATGATCTGGAATATGGCACTTATACGTGTAATGAAGGTGGTATGATCAAGTATTTCAAATTACTCAATATTACAAGCAACAGCAGCAATGCAACGATCGATCAGGATAAAGGAACTGTGACGTTCGATATTGGACCAACTGGAACGACAGCTAAAGCACAGTTGACAGGTGGAGCGAAGTTTACGAATCAGATGATCCAAGGATCTGTAAAACTTATCAAGAAAGATGCTAAAGGAAGATCATTAAAAGATATCGAATTTGTGATCACATCATCTGACGGAGCAGAAGTAGCGAAGGCCAAAACAGATTCTGCTGGGGAAGTCACTTTTGATGGATTGCTTCCTGATACTTATACGATCACAGAAACAAAGACAGCGGTTGGAAAGAATCTGTTAAAAGACCCCATCATTGTTACACTGCCAATGACGATGTCACAGGCAGAGGTGGACAAACAGAATGTGGATACAAGTAAAGCGATCAAACAGGGAAATGATTATTACTTCTATCATCTGACGTACAATGTCACGAATGATTCTATATTGGATCTTCCAAAGACAGGTGGATGGACAGATGAGCTTTCACTCATAGGAGGAATCATTCTGATTTTGGGAGGATTATTTTTATTGCATAGGAAATTTCGATGAAATCCGAAAAAATATAAAAAAATAAATTATGAAGAAACCACGTAAATAAGCCATTTTTTACGTGGTTTCTATCTATAAAATAAAAATATCAAAAAAAAATTAAAAAAAGTGTTGACATTCATCGAAAATAAGAGTATATTATATTTTGTCGTCAGGCAAGAGAGCTTGAGAGACACAAGGGATCATAGCTCAGCTGGGAGAGCATCTGCCTTACAAGCAGAGGGTCATAGGTTCGAGTCCTATTGGTCCCACTATCCATGAATTACATGGATGAATTTCATAACATATGGCGATGTAGCTCAGTTGGCTAGAGCATACGGTTCATACCCGTAGTGTCAGCAGTTCGAATCTGCTCATCGCTACTTTCAGAAGGCATATTCATCTTGAATATGTCTTTTTAGTTTATATGGAAGTTATATAAAAGTAAAGGGATTCTTTTTTTACTTTTGTTAAAAATCATGATAAAAGAGCGGAATCATGTTATAATAAAAACAAAAAAAGGAGAGCAAGAATATGCGTGTAGGAATGGGATATGATGTCCATCAGTTAGTAGAAGGAAGAGACTTGATCTTAGGCGGAGTAAATATACCATATGAGAAAGGATTATTAGGACACTCAGATGCTGATGTTCTGCTGCATGCGATCACAGATGCGATCCTTGGGGCAGCAGCATTAGGAGATATCGGAAAGCATTTTCCAGACACAGACCCTGCATACCATAATGCAGACAGCATGAAGTTGTTAGCAGAAGCTGTAAGATTGATCGAGGAAAAAGGATACGAGATTGGGAATGTGGATGCGACAGTCATTGCACAGAGACCAAAATTATTAAATTATATTCCAACAATGAAAGAAAATATCAGCAAGACCCTCAAAGTAGATCCAGATCAGGTGAATGTCAAAGCAACGACAGAAGAACATTTAGGATTCACAGGAGAGGGACTTGGGATCAGTGCACAGGCAGTGTGTCTGCTGAATGAAACAAAATAAGAATAAAGGAAATAGCATGGAGATCATTTATCAGAAAAACAAAGACAAACAGCCAGTATATGACATGTATCAGAAGATTTTTGAAGACCCAGAGCCGTTTGCACAATATTATTTTGAAGAGATATATGCAACGAATCAGGTGATACTGGCAGAAGAAGACAACAAGATTTTAGGAATGATCCATTTAAACCCATACCACATAAGAGCAGGAAAGAAGACATATACATTAAATTATATTGTAGCAGTTGCAGTGTGGAAGGAATATAGAAGAAGAGGCATCATGGCAGAGATGCTTAAGAAGTGTTTCAATGATATGCATGAGCAGGAACAGCCATTTACGTATCTGATGCCTGCGAATAAAGCATATTACGAACCATTCCAGTTTCGATTTGTGATGGACTGGGAAGAAACAATGATCGATGATCATAACATTTCATATACAGATGATACAACGGATAGAAATCATAAGATCGTTCATATAATGGAAGAAGATTATCAGACGATCCAGAATTTTTTAGAGCGATTCATGGAACAATACAACATATATACAGTTCCGGATGAACCATACCTGAAACGACTGGAAAAAGAAAGCCAAAGTGGAGATGGAAGCTTCTTAGCTTATTATGAAGACGACCTGTTACAAGGCGTATTTGCAGAAAGTTTTGAAGAAGACGAAGTATATATCCGATGGGCGTATTCTTTAGAACCAGAACATATGCTTAACCAGATCAGACAACGACACAAAGGTAAGAAGATTTATATCACAGAAGGGAATTTATTCAAAGGAAATTCAACAGGAAAGGATTTCACACAAAGCAAAAAAGTACCAAAGATCATGGCAAGGATCACGAACCTTACTGCTTGGGGAGAGATCTTGCAAGGAAAGAACGATTTTACATTCAGGATATTGGTGAAAGATCCATATATTAAGGATCAGAATGGAGTATTCCAGTTCCAATGCCTGGATCATAAGATATCCATTCAACGTGCAGACACACCACAAGATGAGACATTAGACATACACACAACGGACGCACAGGGATGGGAAGATGAAATTTCAATCGACGAGCTGACACAGGTGTTTTTTGACTACAATGCAGGACAGATATTAAAAGAGCATGAGTATCTAAAAGATATCGTGCCGGCTGGCCCAATCTATATTTCAGAGGAGGTATAAGCCATGAAGTTAATGTTTATCGGAGCGGATCATGAAGTGACCGGAAGCTGCCATTATGTGGAAGCCTGCGGCAAAAGATTTATTGTTGACTATGGAATGGAACAAGGGTTAAATGTATACGAGAATGTTGATCTGCCAGTGAATGCAGGGAATCTTGATTTTATTCTGCTGACACATGCGCATATCGATCATTCAGGGCTGATCCCACTGCTGTATGCAAAAGGGTTCAGAGGAAAGATCTATGCGACAAGAGCAACAACCGATCTATGTGAGATCATGTTGCAAGACAGTGCACACATTCAGGAATTTGAAGCAGAGTGGAAGAACAGGAAAGCAAGGCGATCTGGAAAACCAGAAGTTGTACCAATCTATACGATGGATGATGCGGTCAATGTTATGCAGTATTTCGTGCCATGCCCATATGGAAGACAGATTGAAGTTGCTGACGGCATTACGATCAAATTTACAGATATCGGACATCTGTTAGGATCTTCCAGCATTGAAGTATGGTTAAGGGAAGCAGATGTGGAAAAGAAATTAGTATTCTCTGGAGATATTGGGAACTTCAACCAGCCATTGATCAAAGATCCGAGCTATACGAGAGAAGCAGATTATGTTATTATGGAATCTACGTATGGTGACCGTTATCATGGAAAACATCAGGATTATGTGACAGAACTGACCGATGTGATCCAGAGAACCTTTGACCGAGGCGGTAATGTCGTGATCCCATCATTTGCAGTTGGAAGAACACAGGAGCTGTTATATTATATCCGCCAGATCAAGGCCGAAGATAGGATCAAGAATCATGGAGATTTCAAAGTTGTTGTAGACAGCCCATTGGCAGTGGAAGCAACGAAGATCTTTAATATGAATATCGATGAAACATATGATGAGGAAGCTATGGAATTAGTGAAACAAGGAATTAATCCAATCACATTCTCCAATCTTCATCTATCCATCACCACAGAAGAATCAAAGGAGATCAACTTTGAGACAGAACCGATGGTGATCATTTCAGCCTCCGGAATGTGTGAAGCCGGACGAATCAGACACCATTTAAAACATAACCTGTGGAGATCAGAGAATACGATCATATTTGTAGGATATCAGGCATACGGAACTCTGGGAAGATCACTGATCGAAGGAGCCAAAGAAGTAAAACTGTTTGGTGAGGCGATCAAAGTGGCAGCAGATATCGTACAATTAGAAGGTTTAAGCGGACATGCAGACAAGAACGGGTTATTAAAATGGGTCAATAGCTTCGAGAAGAAACCAGAAGAAGTATTTGTAGTTCATGGAGAAGATGCGGTCTGTGAAGCATTTACATCATGCTTAAAAGACGAATACAAATTCAAAGCGAGAGCACCATACAGCGGAGATGTGTTTGACCTTATTGCAGGCGAATGGACTGAATGGGGATCAAGAGAACGCATCCAGAAGAAACCAAAACAGAGCAGTGCTTATATCAGACTTCTTACAGCCAGCGAACGTTTGAAATCTGTAATTGAGCACAATGAGGGCGGAACGAATAAAGACCTGGGCAAATTTGCTGACCAGATCATCGCCCTTTGTGACAAGTGGGAAAGGTAACAATGCAAGAGACAAAACGTAAAACAGAAGATGCAGTGCGTATAAATAAATATTTAAGTCAGGCAGGAATCTGCTCCAGAAGACAGGCGGATACTTATGTCGAGGAAGGCAGAGTCGAAGTCGATGGAGAAGTTGCAGTAAGTGGAACCAAAGTACTTCCGGGGCAGAGCGTGACATTTGATGGAAAGCCGGTAAAGATTCAGGAAGACCTGATCTTTCTGGCTTTTCATAAGCCAAGAGGAATCGTATGCACAGCAAGCAAAGAAGAGAAAGATAATATTATCGACTATATTAACTATCCAACAAGGATCTATCCTGTAGGACGATTAGATAAGGATTCCCAAGGCTTGATCCTGCTTACCAATGATGGTGAAGCAGCCAATCAGATCATGAAAGCAAGAAATTATCATGAAAAAGAATACGAAGTAACAGTGAACAAACGAATTACGAATGAATTCATTCATGATATGAGGAATCCAGTACCATTAGATGAGATCAATGCAGTAACAAGAAGATGCAAAGTTATAAAAGAAGGACCAAACGAATTCAGGATCATCTTGACACAGGGATTAAACCGACAGATCCGAAGAATGTGTGAACACTTTGGATACCGTGTGACAAAACTTAAGAGAGTCCGTGTTATGAACATTAAACTCGGCGATCTGAAAGAAGGAAGATATCGAAAGTTAACTCCGGATGAATTACGAGAGTTAAAGAAGGAGCTAAAAAGTGAATGATTTAGACAGAATGAAAGAACTCATTCATACACTAAATGAAGCAGGGAAAGCTTATTACCAGCAGAATAAAGAAGTTATGAGCAACCTCGAATACGATAAGATGTATGATGAACTTTTAGAACTAGAGAAAAAGACGAACACTGTTTTATCAAACAGCCCAACGATCCATGTAGGGTATGAATTGATGACAGTATTGGAAAAAGAAGCACATCCATCTCCGATGTTATCATTAGACAAGACAAAGGAGCCAGATCAGCTGGCAACATGGCTGAACGGCCAGGAAGGAATCCTGTCATGGAAACTCGATGGTTTAACGATCGTTCTGACCTATGAACATGGAGAACTCCTCAAAGCCGTGACTCGTGGAAATGGGGAAGTTGGAGAAGTTGTAACAAACAACGCAAGGGTTTTTGAAAATGTTCCAAGACGTATTGCATATCAGGGAACATTGGTCATTCGTGGAGAAGCGATCATACCATATTCAGATTTCTATAAGATGAACGAAGAAATCGAAGATGTTGACAGTCAGTATAAGAACCCAAGAAACTTATGCAGTGGTTCCGTCAGACAGTTAAACAATGAGATCACAGCCAAACGCCACGTTCATTTCTATGCGTTCAGTGTCAGTGATGTTGAAGGCATGGATTTTGATAATTCCTTCGAGAAGAAATTAGACTGGGTAGCAAGCCTTGGATTTGATGTGGTAGAACATATCAGAGTCACAGAAGATACGATCCGAGGTGAGATTGAGAGGTTCTCAAAGAAGATCGAACAATTTGATCTGCCATCAGATGGACTGGTATTAGTCTATGATGATCTTGCATATGGAAAAAGTCTTGGAAGAACAGCCAAATTCCCAAGAGATTCCATCGCATTTAAATGGGCAGATGAGACAGCGGAGACAACATTAACTGAGATTGAATGGAGCCCATCAAGAACCGGACTGATCAATCCAGTGGCAATTTTTGAACCAGTAGAATTAGAAGGAACGACTGTCAGCAGAGCCAGTCTCCACAACATTAGTGTGATGGAAGAACTGCAGTTAGGAATCGGCGATGAGATCGTTGTATACAAAGCTAATATGATCATTCCACAGCTTGCAGAGAATAAAACAAAGAGCGGCAATATAGAGATTCCGCATACTTGTCCTGCGTGCGGTGGTGAGACAAAGATCGAAGATGAAAATGGAATCAGAACCCTAGTCTGCACCAACGAATTTTGTAGTGCAAAGAAGATCAAATCATTCTCGCATTTTGTATCAAGAGATGCAATGAATGTTGATGGACTATCCGAAGCAACATTACAGAAGATGATCGATGTTGGACTATTAAATGAAATTTATGATCTCTTCACTTTAAAAGATCACAAAGAAGAGATTCTGGAATTAGAAGGATTTGGGGAAAAATCCTACCAAAATCTGATCAATGCGATCAATGATTCCAAACAGCCTGCATTGGCAAACTTTATTTATAGTCTGGGAATTCCGAATGTAGGACTTTCCAATGCAAAATTGATTTGCAAACATTTTAAAGAAGATTTTAATGCGATCAGAGAAGCCGATGCAGAGGATTTTATTGCGATCGATCAGATTGGACCGATGATCGCAGAAGCTATGGTATCATATTTTCATACACCACATAATCAGAAGATCTTAGAACAACTGTTACAATATGTGCAGTTTGAGAAGAAAGAAGAAAGTAAGACAGAACAGATCTTAGAAGGAAAAACATTTGTTGTGACAGGATCACTTGATCATTTTGATAACAGAAAACAACTAAAAGAAGAGATTGAGCAGATGGGAGGCAAGGTCACAGGATCAGTGTCAAAGAAAACAGACTATCTGATCAACAATGACAAAATGTCGCAGTCATCAAAGAATAAGAAAGCGATGGAATTAAACATTCCAATACTGAGCGAAGAAGATTTCCTTGATCTGATCGGACGATAATAAATATAGATTGCATAAAAAATGCAAGAGTTTTATAATAAATATCTGACAGGAAAAATGCTGTCAGCTTAAAAAGCAATCGAAAAAAAGAGAAGGAGATTTGATAAAATGCCAATTCGAATAGACAACGATCTGCCGGCGAAGGCAGCCTTAGAAGAAGAGAATGTATTTGTGATGGATAAAGAAAGGGCATGTACACAGGATATCAGGCCTTTAAAGATTGCAATTTTAAATCTGATGCCAAACAAATTAGACACAGAACTTCATTTGCTGAGAAGTTTATCAAATACACCATTACAGTTAGATATCACATTTTTACAGACAGAATCTTATGTTCCGACTCATGTATCAGAGTCACATATGGAGAAATTTTATAATTATTTCTCAGAGATCAAAGACAAACGTTTTGACGGACTGATCATTACAGGAGCACCAGTAGAGTTAAAAGAATTTGAAGAAGTTGATTACTGGGATGAAGTTGTTGAGATCATGGAATGGTCCAAGACACATGTCACATCAACGTTGTATATCTGCTGGGCAGCACAAGCAGGACTTTATTATCACTATGGGATCAAGAAACATATCTTGAATAAGAAGATTTCAGGTGTTTATGAACACCATCCATTACATAATAAACTTCCTATTATTCGAGGATTTGATGATAAGTTTTACGTGCCACACTCTAGAAATACAGGAGTTGACGGAGAAGCCATCCGCAAGAATAAAGAATTAACGATCGTAGCAGAATCAGATGAGACAGGACCATACATTATTTTGAATTCCACAGGAAGTCAGGTATTTGTCACAGGACATCCAGAATATGATGTGATGTCACTGCATTATGAATATGTAAGGGATGTGAAACGAGGACTGAATCCAGATATACCAAAGAATTATTACAAAGATGATGATCCAACGAAGAAACCAGTGAAGTCATGGAGATGTCATGCAAATGCTATGTATTATAACTGGCTGAATTATTATGTATATCAGGTGACACCATACGATCTGGAAAAAGACAAATAAAACAAAGGTTGCTGTACAAAGTATGGCAGCCTTTTTGAAATAATGATACAGCATGTATATGGAGAAAAGAAAGGAAAACAAATGATCAAACTAATCGCAACAGACATTGATGGAACATTAGTGGCAGATGGGACACTGGATCTGAATCCGGAATATTATGACGTGATCAAAGAACTGAAACGAAGGGGAACGATCGTGTTAGCGGCAAGCGGCCGTCAGAGAGCAAGTATCGAGAAAGTATTCACGCCAGTACTTGATGACATCAGTTTTATTTCAGAAAATGGAACTTGTATTCATTCCAAAGATTATCAATATGTAGATGTGATCGACCCAGAGATCGTAAGAACTTATATTGAAGAAGCAAGACAGTTCCCAGGATGTGAAATTGCGATCAATAAAGATAACATGACATATATGGAGAATATCGGGATTTACCAGCATCTGGTCGGAGACTATGGCTACAGAGGTGATCTCGTAGATGATGTTTTAGGGAATCCAGAAGGTGTATGTAAGATGAGTATTTTTCATCACAATTGCGCCGAAGATGTAGTTGGGGATGAGTTCATCAAACGATGGGGCAAGAAGATGAATGTTGTAGTATCCGGAAAATGTTGGGTTGATTGCGCCAACAAAGGTGCGAACAAAGGAAGTGCCTTAAGACATTTTCAGGAAGAATACGGAATCACACCAGATGAAACACTGGCATTTGGAGATAATTTAAATGATATCGAGATGTTAAAACGTGCAAGTCACAGTTTTGCAGTGGAGAATGCCAGAGATGAAGTAAAAGAAGCAGCGAATTTTGTAGCACCATCTTACAAAGAAGATGGGGTACTTCAGGTATTGAAAGCAGTACTGAGTGGTGAATTATGCTAACAGAAGAAATGACCATGACTTATGAAGAGTCTGTAAAATATTTATATAAAATCGCAGGATTCGCCACAAAATCTTCTCTCGAAGATATAAAATACTTTTTAGAACGATTGGGAAATCCTCAAAAAGAGTTGCATATGATCCATGTAGCAGGGACGAATGGAAAAGGATCCGTCTGTGCATTTTTAGAAGCACTCCTTACCCAGCATGGAAAGAAGACAGCTTCCTTTACCTCGCCACATGTTGTGAAGATCAATGAACGAATCAAGCTGTGTGCGAAAGAAATCAGTGATGAACGATTTGCATCAGCTGCGGTGAAGGTAAGACATGCCATTGAAACTGGAATAACAGAAGGAAAGAACAGCCCATCATTTTTTGAGGCAGTATTTCTGATGGCGATGGTGATCTTTCAGGAAGAACAACCAGATATCTGTATGATCGAGACAGGAATGGGTGGAAGATATGATGCTACCAATGTTATCTGTCCGAAGGTCAGTGTGATCACTTCGATCAGCGAAGATCATATGGAATTTCTGGGACAAACATTGGAAGAGATCGCAACACACAAAGCAGGGATCATTAAGCCAGAAATTCCAGTTGTGACAATAGAACAGGAACCCAAGGTAAAAGAAATCCTTTCTGAAGAAGCAAGGCAGAAAAAATCACGAATTTATGACATTTCTGAAGATAATCTTAATTTTAAAGAAAAAGCAGGAAAATATATTGATTTTTTAAATGCCAATGCGTATGATAAGGAAAGAGATGTGCGGACCAACATTGCAGGAGAATTTCAGAAGTCCAATCTTGCAGCAGCATTGCAGACAGCAGAACTTATCTGTGGACGACTTGATGAAGACAAGATCTATGAAGCACTGAGCCAGATCAGGATCAGCGGAAGGATGGAAGAGATCGCACCAGGGATCATTGTGGATGTATCGCACAATATCCAAGGAATGCAAGGATTTGTACAGACTGTGGAGGCAAACTACCATGGAATGAAGAAGCGGATCTTATTTGCAGCATCTCATCAGAATGAAGAAGAATACATGAAGAACATTCTGAAGACGATTCCAGAGATTGAAGCCTTTTATACAGTGGGGATTCATAAGAGAAGAATCGATGAAGAAGAATTTCAGGATGCTTTTCGTAAGATGATAGATAGGAATCAGGAAACAACGGTATGCTTTGTTGTCGGATCTTTTTATCTGGCAGGCATGGCCAAAGAGTTTATAAATCAGGAGGAAGAGAATGTTAGACTTTAACGAAGAATTAGCCAAGTTTCAACCATGTGCAGATTTGGAAGAAGCGGAAGAGAATATATATGGGAAAGAATTAGAAGAGATCAAGAAGAATAAGACAGAATTATATAAAGCCAACCAGATGATCAAGAAATATAATCAGGCATTAAACTACGCCAAGCAAGGGAATGATGACCTTGCGATGTTACAGTTAAAGAATGTTGTGGCAGCTATTCCTAATTTTGTAGATGCATATCTTTTAATGGCATTATTATCCATCAAGGGAGAGAATTATGATAATGCAAGAACATTCCTTGATACGATCTTAAAGATCGATCCAAACAACGAATCAGCAGTGGAATATGGCAAAGAATTTGAGACAAAAGTAGTCGAAGAAGAGCCACAGACAACTGAGCCAGAGAAGAAAGACAAGAAGAAAAAAGAGAAGAAAAAAGTTGTGAGCCAGCCAGAAGAACCAAAGAAAAAGAAGAATCCATTTAATATTTCTTCAATTCAGGAAAACGAAGCTGGAAAGAGCCCGATGTTTTACATGGTAACAGGAATTGTGATCGGTGTGATCGTGGCAGCAGTTTTGATCTATCCAACAGTACGTGCAAGCTTCAGTCATAAGAACTCTACACAGGTAGAAGATTATAAAGAACAGATCCTTGCCAAAGACACACAGTTGAAAGCAAGCGAGAAGAAAGTTAAAGAAGCAAAGGCAGCACAGAAGAAAGCAGAAGATGAATTAGATGAGTACATTGGAACAAGCAAGAAAGACGGTGTCTATGATCTGTTGTTAAGTGCCTTACAGAAATACAGCGATCGTGATTATACAGGATCTGCAGATGCGTTATTAGATATCGACAGTCAGAAACTAACAACAAAGAATATGAAAGCGATCTACAAAGATCTGACAGCAAAGGTATATCCAAGTGCAGGAACTGGATTATACAGCAAAGGAAAGAATGCATACTGGGCAAAAGACTACAAGACAGCGATCTCTTATTTAACGAAAGCGATCAAAGTCAGCGATACAAACCGTTATGCATATGATTACCTTGCCAAAGCTTATGAAGGTGCTTCCGATCAGAAGAATGCGAAGAAGACATATCAGACGATCATCGAAAAGTTCCCAGGAACATCTCAGGCAATCAATGCGAAGAGTCGAATTGATGCAATGGGTAAAAAGAGTGCCAAAAGTTTATAATTAATATTACACAGAATACAAGTTTATAAACAAAAGATAAAGGAAGAAGAACAAGCGAAAGTTTGAACTTCTTTCTTTTTTATTTCCTATCAGGAAATTCAAGATGATCTTGGAAAGGAACGTATCACAGCAAAGAGCAGGAAGGAGCGATCAGAATATGGCAACAGAATACAAGATAGAAAACAGGGTTTTATATATTTATCTGGATGGTGATCTAGATCATCACTTAGCGAAGAAAGTAAAACATAAATGCGATATCATTTTAAAATCATATCCGATTAAAGATATTGAGTTTGATTTTAAAAATTCAGGATTTATCGATAGTTCAGGGATTGGAGTGATCTTAGGAAGATATCGTCAGGTACAGGCGATGGGAGGAACGGTGAAAGTCAGCAATATGAGTGCATCAGTAAGAAAGATCATTCATATGGCAGGATTGCATCAACTGATAGAAGAAATATAGAGAAATGGGAGGATAAGAAATGTTGCATTTAGAATTTAACAGTGACTCAGAAAATGAAGGAATCGCAAGAATTGTGACGGCTGCTTATATCATGAAATTTGATCCGGATATGGAAGAAATGGATGATATCAAGACCGCAGTGTCAGAAGCAGTGACAAACTGTATTGTACATGCGTATCACGACCCAGATGGAAAGATCAGCATGGATCTTTCCGATCAGAATGGAATCCTGCGAATAGAGATTAAAGATCAGGGTATCGGAATTCCAGATGTCAAGAAAGCGATGGAACCGATGTTTACAACAAAACCAGAAGAAGAAAGGACCGGAATGGGATTTTCTTTTATGGAAGCATTTATGGATCAAGTAGAAGTTATTTCAAAACAAGGAGAAGGAACGACAGTGATCATGACAAAGAAAATAGGAGATCAAGACAAGCTGAATGGATAAGACGAGGGAACTGTTACGGCTTACCAAAGAAGGAAACGAAGCAGCACGAGAGCAGATCATTCTTAATAATGTTGGATTGATCTGGAGTGTTGTGAGACGATTTACAAACAGAGGATATGAGTCTGAGGATCTGTTTCAGATCGGAAGTATTGGACTTATGAAAGCCGTGGACAAGTTTGACCTGTCTTATGACGTGAAATTTTCGACTTATGCAGTACCGATGATCACAGGAGAGATTCGTAGATTCCTAAGAGATGATGGTATGATCAAAGTCAGCAGATCTTTAAAAGAAAATGTATACAAGATCATGAAAGCAAGAGAAAAGTTTTGTCAGCAGTATCAAAGGGAAGCAACGATCGAAGAAATCAGTGAGATCACGAAGATCACAAGAGAAGAGATCGTAACATCCTTAGAGGCAAGCAATGAAGTAGAATCCATTCATCAGAGTGCATATCAGAAGGATGGCAGTGAGATTTCTCTGCTGGATAAGTTATCAAAAGGAGAAAATGAATCTGAGAAAGTGGTAGATCATGTTCTATTAAAAGAAGCTATGAAACATTTGGAACAGAAAGAACAGCAAATGATCTATTACCGATATTTTGAAGGAAAAACTCAACAAGAAATTGCGAAGATCTTTCATATTTCACAGGTACAAGTTTCAAGAATAGAAAAAAGGATCTTAAAAAAATTAAGAAGACAAATGATTGGAAATATCTGAAAAACTATGCTAGAATAAAGAAAACACAAATCTGGATCGATCGTTAAAGGATAATTCATCCATTTTCCCAGGTAAAAGGAGCAAGATAGAATGACATATGAAAAAAAGTCGGTAATTGAATTACGTGAAATTGCCAAAGAAAGAAAAATAAAGGGTATTTCGACCTTAAAGAAAAAAGAACTGATCGAAGTATTAGAAAACTATGATCAGGAACAATCAAAACAAAAGGAAGAACCGCAGATACAACGTGAACCAAAACAATCTTATTCAGAGCATCAAGAAAGAAAGCATCACCAGAAAGAATTTCCAAAGAATATAAAAAGTCTGGACAGCGGAGAAAAAGCACATGGGATTCTGGAAGTTATGCCAGACGGGTATGGTTTCATCCGATGTGAAAACTATCTTCCAGGGGAGAATGATATCTATGTATCTCCGGCTCAGATTCGCAAATTCAATTTAAAAACAGGAGACATCTTAACAGGAGCGATCCGTATCAAAACCCAGAGTGAGAAATTCAGTGCCTTATTATTCGTAGAATCTGTCAATGGATATAAGCCAGAAATGGCAGCGAGAAGACAGCATTTTGAAGATCTGACACCAATCTTCCCTAACGAAAGATTAGGAATGGAAACAGAGAGATCATCCATACCAATGCGAATGGTTGACCTGCTATCACCCGTTGGAAAAGGGCAGCGAGGAATGATCGTATCGCCTCCAAAGACAGGAAAGACAACACTGTTAAAACAAATGGCACAAAGTATCAGTCAGAATTATAAAGATATCAAATTAATCGTATTATTGATCGATGAACGACCAGAAGAGGTCACAGATTTTAAAGAATCTATCGAAGGAAAGAACGTTGAAGTTATTTATTCCACATTTGATGAATTGCCAGAACACCACAAGAGAGTGTCAGAGATGGTATTAGAACGTGCAAAACGTCTCGTAGAACATAAAGAAGATGTCGTAATTTTATTAGATAGTATCACAAGACTTGCAAGAGCTTACAACCTTACAGTACCACCAAGCGGAAGAACATTAACTGGTGGACTTGATCCAGCCGCTCTCTATATGCCAAAGAAATTTTTCGGTGCAGCCAGAAATATGAGAGAAGGCGGAAGTCTTACCATCCTTGCCACAGCACTCGTAGAGACAGGAAGCAAGATGGACGACGTGATTTTTGAAGAATTCAAGGGAACAGGTAATATGGAATTAGTCTTAAACCGTCGTCTGGCAGAAAAAAGAATCTTCCCAGCGGTTGATATTGCCAAATCAGGAACAAGAAGAGAAGAGCTGTTGCTTACCAAAGATGAAAGAGAAGTTGTCACAGCACTTCACAAAGAATTATCCGGAAACCGTTCGGAAGAATTTATGGAACAGATGTTAGATTTATTTAAACGAACCCAAAACAACAAAGAATTTGTAGCACTAACCAAACGATCATTATTAAGAAAATAAAAAAAGTAATTGCAATTTCAAATAAATTGTGATAGAATAAAAAAGCTGTTTATAAAACAAGAAATGACGAAAGTCAAAGTATGTAAATGTTGGCAAAATCCAACAAATTTTTTAGAAGAGGTGAAAGAACATGCGTGAAGGAATCCATCCAAATTATTATCAGGCAAAAGTAGTATGCAACTGTGGTAACGAATTCGTAACAGGATCTACAAAGGAAGATATCCACGTAGAAATCTGCTCAAAATGTCATTCATTCTACACAGGACAGCAGAAAGCTACTCAGGCTCGTGGACGTATTGATAAGTTCAATCGTAAATATGGTGTTAAGTAGAAAAGTAAGAAATCAGGTTGAGGTTATCGAAATCTCAACCTTTTTTTTATGTAACGAGAAAAATCTCATAGAAATATAGGAGACAACAATGGCGGTTCGTATAGGCGGGCAGGCAGTGATCGAAGGCGTAATGATGAAGAATATGGATCGTTATGCAGTATCCGTGCGAAAGCCCAATGGCAAGATAGAGACGAAAGTAGAAGAATGCGTAAGCTTCGCAGAGAAACATCCATTATTTCAATTACCAGTTTTTCGAGGAATGGCAAATTTCCTGGAATCTATGGTGATCGGGATGAAGACACTGAATTATTCTGCATCTTTTTACGAAGACGAAGAAGAACAAACAGAGAGCAGGACAAAACAGCTCTTAGAAAAGATTCTTGGAGAGAAAGCAGAGAAGATCATCATGGGAATCGTACTGGTATTTTCACTGGCAATTTCCATCGGATTATTTATGATCCTTCCATACATCGCATCCGAAGCACTCGGAAAGCTGATCAGGAATGAATATGTGATTTTATTTATGGAAGGTATTATCCGAATAGCGATATTTCTTGGATACATTGTGTTGATCTCAAGAATGGAAGACATCAAGAGAGTCTTCATGTATCATGGTGCAGAACATAAAACGATCAACTGTTTAGAAGCAGGTGTTCCTTTAACTCCTGAAAATGTGGATAACTTTTCAAGATTACACAAAAGATGTGGAACAAGTTTTATTTTTATCGTTATGATCATCAGTATGGTATTTTTCTTCTTTATCAGAGTGGATACCATCTGGTTACGAATCGTATTAAGATTATTATTTTTACCATTGGTAGCTGGTGTTTCCTATGAATTTATCCGGCTGGCAGGAAGCAGTGACCACCCGCTTGTTCAGATATTTTCAAAACCAGGACTGGCACTTCAGAGACTGACAACGAAAGAACCAGATCACTCCATGATCGAAGTTGCGATCGCATCGGTGGAAGGTGTCTTCGATTGGAGAGAATATTTAGAAAATCTTCATAAAGGGGAACAAAAAGAAGATGAATAGAAGAGAATGGGTCCTCTATGGACAAAAGGAATTAGAAGAAGCACAGATCGAGAATGCATCCGGTGATGCATGGTATTTATTTTCCGAATGTTTTCATATATCAAGGGAAGACTACCTGTTTGGGATGACCGATGAGATTAATGATAAAGAAGCGGAAGAAAGATATAAGGAACTGATTCAGAAGAGAAAAGAACATGTTCCACTGCAATATATTTTAGGAACACAGGAATTTATGGGATATACATTTAAGGTAACACCAGATGTACTGATCCCAAGAGCAGATACAGAAACAGTATTGGAAGAAGTGCTTGATCAGTTAAAACAGTCAAAGAAACCAGATACGATACTGGATATCTGTACAGGATCTGGCTGTATTGCGATCAGTCTGGCATTGATTTTAAATCCAGAAGTATGTATTGGGACAGATATCAGTGAAAAAGCATTAAAAATCGCAAAAGCTAATGGCGAAAATCTCGCACCTATGGTAAAATTTATTCAAAGTGACCTTTTTGAGAATGTCACAGCAAGCTATGATCTGATCATTTCCAATCCACCATATATTACAACAGAAGAATGTGGAAAGTTAATGCCGGAAGTGAAAGACCATGAACCGATGTTAGCACTTGACGGGAAAGAAGATGGACTTTATTTTTATAAGAAGATCATCAAAGAAGCGAAAAATTATTTAAACCCAGATGGAATGCTCGCATTTGAGATCGGATATGATCAGGGAGAAGCAGTGAAGAATTTGATGGAAGCACAGGATTTTGCCTGTGTTGAGATAAAAAAGGACCTGTCAGGATTAGACCGGCTGGTCTTTGGATTTGCAAGAGAAGGAGAATAAGATGTTTGATAAGTTAGAAGGTTTAGTAGATCGTCTGGACACTGTACTGCAGGAATTGAATGATCCAGATGTAGCAGGTAACCAGAATCGTTTCCGTGATCTGATGAAAGAACAAAATGAGCTGACACCGATCGTGGAAAAATACAAAGAATACAAAGCAGAGAAACAGAATATCGAAGATAGTTTGATGCTTTTAGAAGAAGAGTCTGACGAAGAGATGAAAGAACTTGCCAAGGAAGAACTGAATGAATCTAAGGCAAATGTGGAAAGATTAGAAGAAGAGTTAAAGATTCTCTTAATTCCAAAGGATCCAATGGATGATAAGAATATCATCGTTGAGATGCGTGCTGGTGCCGGTGGAGATGAAGCTGGGTTATTCGTCGCTGACGTTGCACGTATGTATCGAAATTATGCAGAAAGCAAACGTTGGAAAGTAAATACATTAAGTTTTAATGAGAGTGGAATCGGTGGATTTAAAGAACTTGTATTCATGGTATCTGGACAGGGTGCATACTCAAGATTCAAGTACGAAAGCGGTGTACACCGTGTACAGAGAATCCCTGCAACAGAGTCTGGAGGAAGAATCCATACATCTACAATTACGGTAGCGATCATGCCAGAAGTGGAAGATGTGGAAGTAGAAATCGATATGAATGATTGTAAGTTTGATGTATTCCGTGCATCAGGAAATGGTGGACAGTGTGTCAATACAACAGACTCTGCGGTACGTTTAACACATATTCCAACAGGAATCGTTGTATCATGCCAGGATGAAAAATCCCAGTTAAAGAATAAGGACAAAGCGTTAAAGGTATTACGTTCCCGTCTGTATGAATTAGAACAGCAGAAAGCACATGATGAAGAAGCAGCAAAGAGAAAGAGCCAGATCGGTACAGGAGACCGTTCTGAAAAGATCAGAACATACAATTATCCACAGGGTCGTGTTACAGATCACAGAATCAAGCTGACACTTCACAAATTAGATTCTATCATGAACGGTGATTTAGATGAATTGATCGACAGCTTAACAGCAGCAGATCAGGCAGCAAAATTAAGTAACATGGAAGAAGAATAATACAAAGAGATTTATAAGGGGTCAGGTGATCAAACCTGGCCCCTGCATATATTTAATTGAGGTATACAAAATGAAAGATGGATTTATCAAAGTTGCAGCCGCAACACCAAAGATCAAAGTGGCAGATCCTGCATACAATACAGAAGAAATTTTAAAGATCATCGATGAGACAGAAAAAAATGGAGCAAGTATTCTGGTATTTTCTGAATTAACGATCAGTGGATATACATGTGGTGATCTATTCTTGCAGCAGCCACTTTTAACAGAATGTAAAAATCAGCTTTTAAGAATTGTGAAAGCAACTGAAAATAAGAGTATGTTAGTTGTTGTAGGATGTCCGATCGTTATAAAACAAAAATTATATAATTGTGCGGTTGTGATCAGTGATGGCAGTATTTTAGGAATCGTGCCAAAAACACATTTACCAAACTATTCAGAATTTTATGAATTACGTCATTTTACATCTGGAGAAGGATTAGAAGAAGATCTTTGGTTTGGAGAAGAATTTGGTTATGTAAATGTAGCCGTGAATCAGTTATTCAAATGCAAAGAGATTCCAGAACTTGTGGTAGCATGTGAAATCTGTGAAGATCTCTGGGTACCACTTCCACCAAGCACATATCACGCAATGGCAGGAGCAACGGTGATCTGTAATCCATCTGCAAGTGTAGAGACAACAACAAAAGAATCTTATCGAAGAAGCCTTGTATCAAATCAGTCAGCAAGATTGTTAGCGGCTTATATCTATGCTGATGCAGGAGAAGGAGAATCCACACAGGATGTTGTATACAGTGGACACCATCTCATCTGTGAAAATGGTTCAGTTTTAGCAGAAGCAAAACGATTTACAAATGAGATTATCTATGCAGATATCGATGTGCAGAAATTGGCAGCAGAACGAAGAAAGATGACTTCTTTCCCAGGAGGCCAAACAGATGATTATTTTGAACAGGAATTTTCACTAGAAGTCAAAGAAAACAAGATCACAAGAACATTCCCGAAAGCACCATTTGTACCAGATAATCAAGATGAAAGAGATAAACGATGCGATGAAATCTTATCTTTACAGTCTATGGGACTTAAGAAACGTCTGGAACACACAAACTGCAAACATGCAGTCGTAGGAATTTCAGGTGGATTAGATTCCACATTAGCAGTCTTAGTTACAGCAAGAGCTTTTGATCTGTTAGACATTCCAAGAGAAAACCTGATCTGTGTGACAATGCCATGTTTTGGAACAACAGACAGAACTTACCAGAATGCCGTATCCCTGATCAAAGAATTAGGAGCGACACTCAAAGAAGTAAGAATCGAAAAAGCAGTCCGCCAGCATTTTGCAGATATCGGGCATGATGAAAATAACCATGATGTAACTTATGAAAACTCTCAGGCAAGAGAAAGAACACAGATTCTGATGGATATGGCAAATCAGTACAATGGTATGGTCATCGGAACTGGAGACATGTCAGAATTAGCGCTTGGCTGGGCAACATATAATGGCGATCATATGTCCATGTATGCAGTGAACTGTTCTGTACCAAAGACATTAGTACGCTATCTTGTACTCTATTATGCTGAAACAACAGATAATAAGAAATTATCAGAAGTACTGATGGATGTCCTAGACACACCAGTCAGCCCAGAATTATTGCCACCAGTTGATGGAGTCATCTCACAGAAGACAGAAGACTTAGTCGGACCATACGAACTGCACGATTTCTTCTTATATTATATGTTACGATTTGGATTCCCAAAAGCTAAACTATACCGCATGGCAAAATTAACATTTGACGGTGTATATGATGATGAAACGATCAAGAAATGGCTGGATAAATTTTACTGGAGATTCTTCAGCCAGCAGTTTAAACGTTCATGTCTGCCAGACGGACCTAAGGTAGGTAGTGTGGCGGTATCACCTCGTGGAGATCTACGAATGCCTAGTGATGCTAGTCCAACGGCTTGGTTGTAGAGAAATAAAAGCTATCTGGAAACGCGCTCTCGCTCGATTCGCACATAGCGGACACTTAATGAGCAGCGATGATTTTATGTTAACTGAGGAGTAAACGAATATGAACCAACAATCAAAAAAAAATCTAACCAATAGGATTGTCGCTTTAGCAGGAATCACAGTTTTTGCTTTTTTTATTGGAATTTATGTCTGTGTATTTTCAAACTATTTGGAACAGCATAACACAAGAAAAAAATTATTCGGTGCAACTTATATGACGATGAATAATGAATTCTATAAGATAGTTAATAACCAGATTCGGATGCAGGTTGAGAAGAATGGGGACCAGATGATCACATTAGATCCAGCACTCGATCAGAAGAAGCAGAATGAACAGATTAAACAGTTGGTCAAACGAAAAGTAGATGCGATTTTTCTAAATCCAGTAGACTGGAAAGCAGTAGAACCAGGACTTGTAGCTGCAAAGAAAGCGAAGATTCCCGTGATTGTTATCGACTCACAGGTTTACAGAAGTGATCTCGTCGCAATGACGATCGTGTCAGATAACTACAAGGCAGGCGTTTTATGTGCCAAGGAAATGATGAAGCAAAAAGATCAGGCGAATATCGTCTTGTTAACACATAATGCAGCAAGATCTGCGGTAGATCGTATCAATGGATTTTTAGATACGATCAAGAACAATAAAAACTATAAGATTCTTGCATCTGCAGATACTCAAGGACAGATTGAACGTGCACTTCCTAAGGTAGATAAGATTATCGAAGAATACCAGAACATAGATATTGTCATGGGATTAAATGACCCAGCGGCGATGGGAGCTTTGGCGGCTCTTGACAGCAAGGGTGCAAGAGAAGGGGTTCTTGTATACGGAATCGATGGTTCGCCAGAAGGGAAAAAGCTGATCAAAGAAGGTATGATGACAGGAACAGCGGCACAATCTCCCAAACAGATGGCAGACACAGCGGTCAATGCGGCATACCAGATTCTGCAAGGGGAGAAAGTAGAGAAGAAAAAGGTAATCTCTGTTCAAATGATAACAAAAAAGAATGTAGAGCAGACTGATATTAGCCGTTGGCAGTAAAGAGGAAATGATATGGATCGAAAAAATCAAAATTTATATTATATCAAGATTCTGATGGGAGTCATAAATTTCATCATTTTATCCTTCCTTTCTGCAGTTTTTATTTTAACATTAAATAAGATCAATTGTGATTTTGGAGCAAGGAATTTCTTAGAGAATATCACATATCTCCCAAACGAACCAGTGACATCAACAGTGTTGATATTTATTGCTTTTTTCTTATTGTTAGGCATTATAGAAATTCGAAGAAAACAAAGAAAAAGGCAACAGGTATCTGTGATCTTATATGCAGCAGAGATTTTGTTATGTCTGATCATTATTAAATTTGTTTATGTAAATTATAATGGAATCATTCTTCTTGTCATTGCAGATATTGTAACGGATATCAAAGATAAACACACTAGGGGAATTTTCTTTGTCATCATGGGAATGATATATTTATTCTCAGACTACGATATCATATCAATGTTTATAGATATGATATCGTTCCAACAATTTTTGAGTGTATACCCGGCGAAAGTCAGTATGATGATCCAAGGAACAAGAAATATACTAGTTGCATTGAATGCGATCGCATTTATTGCATACATGATCATTTTGATGAGAAATCAGATGAAAGAGAATGCAAGGATTGGATTGTTAAACCTTCAGCTTCAGACAGCCAATATACGTTTAAAAGAAATGAATGAACAGCTGAAGGACTATTCAGAGATGACAGAGAAAATGGCGGAGACAAGGGAACGAAATCGAATTGCCAGAGAGATTCATGACACACTGGGGCATACGATGACTGGACTGTCTGCAGGAATTGACGCATGTATCGCGATGATCGATTTTTCTGTAGATGCAACGAAAGAACAGTTAAATAAAATATCACAGGTTGCAAGGCAAGGAATTAAAGATATTCGAAGATCGGTCAATAAATTAAGACCAGATGCCTTAGAGCATAGTGGATTGCAAGAAGCTTTAGAAAAGATGATCAATGAGACGATGCAGGTATCAGATGTTAAGATTAATTATGATTGTCAGGTAGAGGTCTTGAAATTCAATCAAGATGAAGAAGATATGATCTATCGTGTAGTACAGGAAAGTATTACAAATGCGATCAGGCATGGAAAAGCGAAGCAGATTGATGTAAACTTATGGAAGGAAGATAAGTGGCTCAATCTAGAGATCAAAGACAATGGAATCGGATGTGAAGAGATTCATACAGGATTTGGATTGATCCATATCGAAGAGAGGATCAAGATGTTAAAAGGAACTGTAGAATATGATGGAAGTAATGGATTTAAAGTCACAGCAAGAATACCGATCAGATGGGGTGAAAAACTATGATTAAAGTAATGATAGCAGATGATCAGGAACTGATCAGACAAAGTTTACAGATCGTACTTGAGATGAAAGAAGGAATCGAAGTTACTGCAACTGCCAAGGACGGAAGAGAAGTCATTCAGGAAGTCAGGAAAGACAAGCCAGATGTTATTTTAATGGATGTGCGTATGCCAGAAATGGATGGAGTGCAATGTACACAGATCATCAAAGAACAATATCCAGATGTCAAGATCATTATTTTGACAACGTTCGATGATGATGAGTATGTATACAATGCATTAAAACATGGAGCAAGTGGTTATCTGTTAAAAGGAATTTCTATGGATGAATTAGAAAAAGCGATCAATACAGTACATAGCGGCGGGGCCATGATCAATCCAGAAGTGGCAACAAAGGTGGTCGATTTCTTCTCTGAAATGGCACAAAGCAATTATGATACATCAATTCATGCACAGAATGTAGAAGAGATCACAGATGCAGAATGGGAGATCATTAAATTAGTCGGAAGAGGCATGTCAAATAAAGAAATCTCGACGGAACTAAGCCTTTCCGAAGGAACTGTACGAAATTATCTCAGCACGATCTTAAGTAAACTAGACCTAAGAGACAGAACCCAGCTTGCAATCTGGGAAGTACAGTCAGGTTCAGCCAAATACGGGAGAAGATAGATGAGACAGAAACTAGAAAAATGGTGGAAACGAATCATTGCTGTTGGATTGGTCATAAGTTTATTATCTGTTGGTTTTGTGATCTATCCCAAACAACAAAAAATTGTTTTAACCTTTGGAATGTTTGCAGGAAACAAGTGGGATGTTCCAGATGATAATTGCTATCAGATGATCGATCAAGTAATCAAAGAATTTGAAAAAGAATATCCGAATGTCACGATCAAATACGAAAGTGGTGTGATGAAAGATGATTATTCAGAATGGCTGTCACAAAAGGCACTAAAAGGAGATCTGCCAGATGTTTTTATGGTCTTGCCAGAAGATTTTAGCACATTTTCATCCGTAGGAATGTTAAAGAACTTAGACTCCTATACAAAGATTGATAAAGCGTTCAAAAAAAGCAACTATTATGAAGGAAGTTATGATGCTGGAACCTATAAGGGAACGCAATATGCTCTTCCATACGAAAGTGTACCAACTTTGATGCTAGTCAATAAGACACTACTAAAAAAAGAGCATATCAAAATGCCAGGGAATCACTGGACTTGGGATGATTTTTATAAGATCTGTCAAAAAGTAACCAAAGATACCGATGGAGATGGCCGTTTAGACCAATTTGGTGTATATAATTATAAATGGAATGATGCAACTCTGAGCAATGGCGGAACATTGTTTAATCAAAGTGGAACAAAATGCAACTTGTCATCCGAACCAATTGAAAATGCAATCCTCTTTACAAAGAAGATTGAAAAAATATCATCTTTTCGAAATCTGACATCTGATGATTTTGATTCTGGAAATATTGCATTTCGTCCTATGACATTTTCAGAATTTAGAACGTATAAACCATATCCATGGAAGATCAATAAATACTTTGATTTCAAATGGGATTGTATCAGACTCCCTTCCGGACCAGATGGAGAGAATAAGACACAGGTAGATAATCTGCTGATGGGAATCAGCAATCAGACCAAGCAAGGAGATATGGCATGGCAGTTTTTAAAGAAATTATGTTATGAAACAAAGACACAGCAAAAGATCTTTCAGTATCGTCAGGGAATCTCACCATTAAAAGCTGTGACGAATTCAAAACAAGCACAGCAGGTATTAGAAAAAAGCATGGGTGAGAATATGACAGATAAAATGAAATTGTTAGATGAACTCATGAACAATGCCTTGCAGATTCCAAAATTCCGAAGATACAATGAAGCCTACCAAAAGATTGACAGTGAGATGACAAGAATTCTTACAGATGAAGAAGAATTTGATTCCAATATCTTGAAACTAAAACAAGAGATTGATAAGTTTTTAAATCAGTAACAATAAGAAAATCAAAACAAATAAAACACGAATATGACATTTGTCACATAAAAAAGGACATTTGTAAATTGAAAGTCATGACAATTTACAGATGTCCTTTTTTTACATGCTTGGTAGAATAAGTTTGTAAATAAGAGATAGGAATAAGAAAGGAGAAGAGGATGAAATACGTAGTATTAGTCAGCCACGGAACATTTGCACCAGGACTTCACAGTGTACTTAAGATGTTAGCTGGTGGAGAAAGAGAAGACGTGATCAGCGTCGGATTAGAGGACGGAATGAGTGCTGATGAATTCGCAGAGAAATTCAGCAATGCGATCAGCAAGATCACAGAAGACGATGAGATCATTCTTCTTGGTGACATTGTGGGTGGATCACCTCTTACAAATGCAATTGAACAGGTATCAAATAAAGGACTGATCGGTCAGACAGTGATCTTTGGTGGAATGAACCTGGCAATGGCATTGACAGCAACATTAATGAAAGACGGCGTAGACACAGACATGCTAAAAGACAGCTTGATCAATGAGGCAAAAGATGCAGTTAAAGAATTTGTTATGACATCAGCAAACGATGATGAAGAAGACGATATTTAAATTTTAAGGAGGAAAAAAATATGTCAGTTTCATTTTTAAGAATTGATGACCGTATGATCCATGGTCAGACAGTAACACGTTGGGCACTAGAGTATCCATGCGATGGGCTGATCGCAGTGAACGACAAAGCAGCAACAACAGATGCACTTAAGATGGCATACAAGAGTGCCAGCACAAAGAAAACATTTGTTTGGACATATGAAGCATGGAAAAAGAAAAACCAGAAAGTATTAGACAGCAAAGACAATTACTTCCTGATCACAAAAGATCCAATCCAGATGAAGAAGATCTTAGTGGATGATGGATTTGTTCCAAGTGATGTAAAGAAAGTAATCGTAGGACCATGTAATGACAGACCGGGAGCTGTCAAACTTGGTAATAACCAATCTATTACACAGGAAGAAGCAGAAGCTTTAGAAGCGATCAGCAAAGCTGGTTATGAAATCGAATTCGCACTGATCAAAGAAGCGTCCATCGGAACATGGGACAAATTCAGAGGTCAGTTTGGATTTAACTAAAAAACCAATAGAGAGGAGAAACTATTATGACAATTAGTTGGTTACAAGCAATCATTTTAGGTATTTTTGCCTGCTTATCCAGTATGCCTGGTATGGGAGGTACAACCATTGGTAACTACACATTAGGAAGACCATTAGTTGCAGGTCTTGTCTGTGGTATCGTACTTGGAGATATTCAGGCAGGTGTTTTAGTCGGTGCGGCAATGCAGGTTGTATATATCGCATTGGTTACACCAGGAGGAACTGTATCAGCAGACGTTCGTGCCGTATCTTATATCGGTATTCCACTGGCAATGTTAGCATTAAATTCATACGGATTAGATCCTGCATCAGCAAAAGGTATCTCCATGGCAACATCATTTGGAGCAATGGTAGGAACAATCGGTACAGTATTATTCTATGGAACAGCAACGATCAACCTTGTATGGCAGCACATTGGATGGCAGGCCGTTGAAAAAGGTGAATTCAAGAGATTATACGTTGTAGATATGGTTCTTCCATGGATTTCTCATATCATCTGCAGCTTCTTACCAGCAGTTGTAATGTGTAAATTAGGAGTTCCAGTTGTAGAAGCGATCAAAACAACATTACCAATGGATGGAATTGCAATGAAAACACTGTTTACAGTAGGTAGCTTACTTCCTTGCGTAGGTATTGCGATCTTATTAAAACAGGTAGTAACAAAAGCAGTTGACTTTATACCATTCTTCTTCGGATTTACATTAGCAGCAAGTATGGGATTAAACCTTGTATCAGTAACAGTTGTAGCAGCAATGTTCGCAATTATTTACTACAACATTAAAATGGTAGGAATCAGAGCAAAAGAAGCAGCCTTAGCTTCTGGCGGTTCCTTTGACGATGATGACGAGGAGGATATTTAATATGGCAGAGAAAAAACTATCTAAAAAAGCGTTAAATAAATCATTCCGTAACTGGGCTTATGGAAACTTAACATGTTTCTCTCAGGAACATATGCAGACATTTGGTTATCTGTGTGCAATGCTTCCATTGGTAGAAGAGTTATATGATACAAAAGAAGAACAGAAAGAAGCAATGAATACATACACAGCTTTCTTTAATACAGAACCACAGGTTGGATCTATCATCGTAGGTATCACAGCTGGTCTTGAGGAAGCAAAAGCAAATGGAAATGAAGATATCGATGCAGAAGCAATCAATGGTATCCGTGCCGGTCTTATGGGACCTTTAGCAGGTATTGGTGATTCCTTAGTTGTAGGTACATTAATTCCTATCTTACTTGGTATCGCACTGGGATTATCAACAGGTGGATCTGTCGTAGGACCGATCTTCTATATCGTAGCATGGAACTTGATCATGGCATTTGGAATGAAGTTCTTATACTTCAAAGGATATGAACTGGGTGGAAAAGCCGTAGATATCCTGGTTGGTGAGCAAGCAACCGCGATCCGTGAAGCAATCGTTATGTTAGGAACAATGGTTGTTGGATCTGTAGCAGCAACATGGGTATCAGTAAAAACATCATTCCATCTTGTAAACAGTGCAGGAAAAGAATTCTTAAATCTTCAGAATCAGTTAGACGGAGTATATCCAGGATTCTTAACAGCAGCTTTTGTAATCTTCTGTTGGTGGTTAATGTCAAAGAAAAAAGTATCTCCAGTTGTTACAATGTTGATCTTAGTAGTTGTAGCATTTATCGGAGTTATGATCGGATTCTTTAACCCAGGATTAAAATACTAAGAAAGGAAGTATATTATGACAACACAAACAAGAGCACAGCAGCTAAAAGAAATTGAATTTCAGACACAAATGCTCAATAACCTCAAAAAATGGATTCGCAATCTCATTATTCTATCTTCTATCGGAATCATACTTGCGTATTGGGGACTAGGTGCCCAAAGTAAAATGCCATTTACAGTATTTGGTGTAGCTGGAGTGATCATTACGATCATCAGTGTGATACTTTGTGTTGTCATAGGCCTTGGTATTAAGCGAGGAAGAGCAAACGTAGACAAGATATTACAATTAGTGAAAGCCTAAGCATAGAACTATTGTTTTTTGATTGAAAAAGGACGATTATAGTTAGATCGTCCTTTTTTTCTACAAAGAAAGGGAAAAAATATGAGGAAAGTTAGCCCAAGATTAGTAGCAATAATGATGGCAAGTGTAGTCAGTGTCACTTCTATCGCGCCAGTAACAGCATACAATCATGTAACTGTAAATGCAGCACAATTACAGCAGCAGGCGATAGATTGGACATTTACAGGGAATGGAAAAGTAGACAATGATAAGATCCAGTTAACAGGAGCTGGTGATAATATCGGTATCACAAACATCAAAAAAGAAGATAATTATGCGGTCAAAGCAAAACTGACACAAGGAGAAGAAGACGGAGCTGTCGGTGTGATGATGGGAGCAAAGGAAGCAAAAGATCCAAAGAAAGGTTCTGTAGTAGCCAATGTTACTCCATCTACTGGAGCCGTACGTTTGATCTGTTTCCAAGGAGGACGCAACAACGATCTTCAGAAAGAAAAAGTATTTGATGAATTAAAAAATAAAGATACTTATGATTTTGACATTTCTGTAAAACAACGTCATTTAACAGTTAAGATCAATGGTGTAAAAGTCATCAGTATGGAGATCACAGATACGATTTTTGAAGGAAAGGTTGGTCTTATTTCCTTCAATGAAACAATGACAGCATCTGATTTTTCTGTAGAAGATATCGCGATTCCAAAAGCAACAGCACATTTAACAAATTTACAGGTAACAGGTGGCGACTTAGATAAGAAATATACACAGGATACAAATGATTATGCGATCACAGTGCCTAATACAGTTGATAAATTATCTATCACACCAACTGTAAGTGATAATGGAACAGTGACGATCGGTGAACAAAAAGCAGAAAATGGAAAAGCAACAGAAGTATCATTAAAGATTGGATCTCAGGAAATTCCTATCACAGTGACAAGTACAAATGGTGCAGTAGAAACTACAACATTACATGTATTAAGAAATGTAGATGGTTCAGCATATACAGTGCCAACCAGACCACAATATCATTTTTCACAGGCAATGGGATGGAGCAATGACCCAAACGGAATGCTTTATTATAAGGGAGAATGGCATTTATTCTTCCAGCATAATCAGGCAAGAACGACATGGGGAGAGTTAGAATGGGGACATGCAGTTTCTAAAGATCTAATCCACTGGGAAGAATTGCCAAGACCATTAAATTATCAGGAAGATAATGGAGCAATGTTCTCTGGATGTGGTGTTGTAGATGATGAGAATACATCCGGTTTATTTGGAGATGAAAAAGGACCTGGAAAAGGTGGACTTATCGCGCTCTATACACAGAACAATGAATTAAATGGCCACAGAGGACAGGATCAGTGCATCGCATATAGCAAAGATAACGGAAGAACATGGACAAAATATAAAGGAAATCCAATCTTAAAATGGGATGAAGATCATCTAAAAGATACAGCATTCCGTGATCCAAAAGTATTCCGTCACGATGGAAAATGGTTTATGGTACTAGCGGGAGGAATCTTAAGAATTTATTCTTCTGATGATCTGATTCATTGGCATATTGAAAGTACATATAAAGGAAGTGATGATATCGGTAATCCAGCAGGATTAAGAGTTGAAACAGAATGTCCTGATATGTATCCTTTAACAGCAGATGATGGAACAACAAAATGGGTTATCAGTGAAGGAGGACGTTATTATCGCATCGGTGATCTCAAGAAGATTGATGGACATTGGACATTTGTACAGGATAAAGACAGCGACCGTTATGTCATGAACTTTGGACCTCATTCTTATGCAGCAATGACATATTATATTGGTAATGGGGAAACAACCAATGGAAAACCAGAAAACCGAAGAATCATGATCAACTGGGCAAGTACATGGGCTGATGGATACTGCAATAACGTTGATAAAGTGACTGGACAGTGGGGATACAATGGATTCTTTAATCTTCAGACAGAATTAAATGTGAAGAAGATTGATGGTAAATATAAACTGGTACAGACACCAATTGACGAATATAAGACGTTACGTGTCAACGAAGCAGCAACCAAACTTGAAAATGTTACGATTCCAAAGAAGACAGAAAACAGCGAAAATCTGTTATCAGGAGTCAAAGCAGGACAATATGAAGTTGTCGCAGAACTTACACCACAGGTAGGAACAAAAGAAGTTGGATTCAAATTAAGAACAAACAAATCTGGAAGTCAGGAAACAGTTGTATCTTATAATACAGAAACAAAGAAAGTATCCATCAATGGAGAAAAATCTGGTACACATCCAGCGGGACAGCAGACAAAGAACATCGTATCCGATGCGATCGTCACGGAGAAAGATGGAAAAGTAAAATTAGATATCTTTGTTGATGAATCAAGTGTTGAAGTATATGGACAAGATGGACAGGTTACAGGAGCATTAGCAGTATTCCCATCTGTCAGTAGTACAGGAATGGAAGTATATTCTGAAGGTGGAGAAACAACAGGAAATATCACAGTTTATCCAATGAAGAGTATCTGGGAAAATAAGATCACAGATGCAAACACAGCAACAGATCTATATATCAGTACAGACTCTGGAAGTGGAGAATATAATGTCGGAGATAAGATTAGTGTAAATGCTGCAATCTCTCCAATGAAAGCAGATCAGAAAGTAACATGGAAAGTAAGTAATAACAAAAGTAATAAAGTTAAAGTTGTTAAAACAGAAGATGATGAACTTCAGTTAGAAGCACTAAAAGAAGGAAGTGTCACTGTTACAGCAACAACAGCAAATGGATTATCAAGAAGTATTGATATATTTGTTTCAGCAGCAGACGATGGTATTTCACTTAGTGACTGGAAACAACACGGTGGTAAATGGACGATCAGTGAGAATTCTAACAGTTGTACAGGAGAAGCCAGTGGAGACGCATTCTTAATGTCAGGAACAAAGATCAGTTCAGATGATTATATTTTTGAATCAGATGTTGTTTATCACAGTGGACAGGCATTTGCATTATTATTCCGTGGACAGAACCCAGATTCTACTAGTGCATATGCAGCTAATGTAGACACACAAAGAAAAGGTAGTACAGCAAGAATCTTTACATTTGGAGGCGGAACCGGAGACATCGGAAAAGATGGAAATTACAACTTAAGCGAAGGACAGAAATATCATTTCAAAGTTGTAGTAAAAGGTAACCAGTATAAAGTGTATATTGGGGACAAGATGGTACTGAATGTAAGAGATGCAAAAGTTGAGAATAATTACAAAGAAGGAAGATATGTTGGATTTAATGTATTCAATGGAAAAGTAACATTCCAGAATATGAAAGTCACACCATTAGAAGTGAAAGTTCCAACAGTTTCTGATAAACTTGCATTAACAGCAGGCGAGAAAGCAGCAATTGATGTTTCCAATATCGAGGACAACAGTTTCAACATCATCAAATACAAATCTTTGGACAAAACGATCGCAGATGTAGATGAAGATGGTAACATCACAGCAAAGAAAGCTGGAACAACACAGATTGAAACTCAGGTTACAACTTTTGGAAGAAGTTACACATACAAGACTCAGGTAACAGTAAAAGAAAAAGAAGTAGAAACTCCAAAAGTTTCTATTACAGCAACACTAAAAGGTAATGCAGGAAAGACTGTCACAACGATCAAAGATGTGAAAGCAGGAGATACTCTGCCAGCATGGAACAAAGCAAAATATAAAGCAGCTGGTAAGAAAGGTTATGTATTTGCAGGATGGACATACAATGGAAAAATTGTTACAAAGATGCCAGAAAGCGACAAGAATATTACATTAACAGCTAAATTTGTTAAAGTAACAGTTGGAAAAGCAGGTTCATTATCTGTCAGATCCAAAGCAGGAAAAGGTGTAGGATTTGTAGCAAGATCAACACAATCTGTCAACAAATATGGAGAAAAACGAGGATTTAGATTCCGTTATTCCACAAGCAAAAAGATGAAATCTGCAAAATACAAAACAACAGGTTTAGCGAAAAATGTTTATACAAAAACAGGTCTAAAAAAAGGCAAGAAATATTATGTACAGGTTCGCTATTACTACTATGATTCAACAAATCAGAAAGTATACGGAGCATATTCTAATGCGAAGTCAGTGAAAGCAAATTAAAAATGAAAAGCCATCTGGGATATTTCACTCTCGCCAGATGGCTTTTCTTGCTTTATAATAATGGAAGAAATAGACAACAAAGCAGAGAAACGAAAGGATGCAGACATAATGAAAAAATATAAAGCAGTATTTAGTGATATTGATGGAACATTATTAAATTCAAAACATCAGATACCAGAAAATACAAGAAAAAAAATAAAACAGATCAACCAAAATGGAATCCCATACGTCTTAGTATCCGCAAGAATGCCCAAAGGCATGACAGCTATCAGAGCAGAATTAGAGGCGAAGAGTCCAATGATCTGCTACAGCGGAGCTTTAGTTGTTGATGAAGAAGACCATCCAATCTACAGTGTGGCAATGCCACAAGAAGTTGCCATGAAGTTATGCAGAAGAGTCTATGAATTGAATCCAAAGATTTCGGTTAACATTTACACAAACGATGAATGGCTGGTAAAAGATAAAAAAGAATATTGGGCAGCGCAGGAAAGTGATATCACAGGCGTGATTCCACAAGAAGTGTCTTTTGAAGATGAAGAAGTCTACAAAGAAGTACACAAGGTGTTATGCATGGGAGATAAAGAAGATATTGCAGCGTTGGAACAACAGTTAGTAAAAGAATTCCCACAGATCAGAATTTATCGATCCAAAGATACCTATTTAGAGATCATGTCCATGAAAGCATCCAAATCCGATGCAATCCATATGTTAAAAGATCATTTTCATGTAAAACAAGAAGAGATAATGGCATTTGGTGATAATTTCAACGATATCGATATGATCAGATATGCAGGACTTGGAGTCGCCATGGGCAATGCCGCAGATGAAGTAAAAGAGGCAGCAGATATTGTCACAGACATCAATGACAATGAAGGAGAACGCCAGATCCTGGATAAATATTTTAGATAGACGGAATTATTACAAGAAAATTTAGCACAAGGGTAATAGTAAGAGCCGTAAAATAAACGTAATCTTAGAGATTAGAAAGTTTATTTTATGGCTCCTTTTTCTTATATATAACAAATATTTATATAAGAAAGTTGGAAAAGTTGCAAAAACTATGTAAAATAAGGTTAGAAAAGTTGCAGAATAAACAAAAAAGAGCATAAGTTATACTAATTTCAACACCCTAAACCAAAGAAGATTTCAAATATATAATGGGCAGGAACCGTATGAACACGTTCCTGCCCATTATATATTTGAAATCTTCATTCACAGCATAAAGTGTATTGGTTGAATGTTGAATTGCAAAATATCAGGTATTGAAAATATGAAATAAATATAGTATATTAAAAACATGAAAAATATACGGATATATAACAGGATGGGAGGGAATCAGTTCAAATGGTACAGCAAAAGAAAATAAAGAATCATATAAAAGCAGATCATATTTTAAAAAATTTCTGGAAAGATAATAGTAGATTTGCAGATTTATTTAATGCTTGTATATTTGATGGAGAGCAGGTGTTAAAACCTAATGATCTGACAGAAGTAGATACGGATATTTCATCATTGCTTCAATTTAACGGGCATGCAGAAACGATACAGAAAGTCTTAGATGTAGTTAAAAAAACAGCATTTGGTATTGATTTTGTAATTCTAGGAATTGAAAATCAACAGAAAGTTCATTATGCAATGCCATTGCGTCACATGGTAGGAGATGCATTTTCTTATTTAAAAGAATACAATGAATTAGCTGTCCAAAATAAAAAGCAAAAGAATTGGAGAAATTCAGATGAATTTTTATCAGGGCTAACAGCAGAGGATCGTTTACATCCAATGATTACAATCTGCATTTATTATGGCGAAAAAGAATGGGATGGCCCTCGTTCATTGATAGACATGTTGAAAGTACCAGAAAGATTTCAAGCGTTAGTATCAGATTATAAGATGAATCTTATAGAGGTAAGAAACAGCGAATATCTGAAATTTCAGAATTCAGATGTCAGTACAGTTTTTGATATCAGTAGATTCATTTATGATAAAAGATATGATAAAATTAATGATATATACAAAGAGCAATTAATACCTTCAGAACTGGGATTAGTAATTGGTGCGATTACAGAATCACAGAAATTGATTGATGATGCAATAAAGCTAGAGAAAGAAGGAGGGAAGATGAATATGTGCAAGGCGCTAGAGGAATTAGAAGAAAAAGGAAGGATAGAAGGAAGAAGAGAAGGAAGAAGAGAAGGAGAAATCAAAGGAGAAATCAAGAATAAAATTCTACTCATTCAAAAAAAATCCCAAAGAGGAGATTCTATGGAGAAGATAATAGATGATCTTATGGAAAGTATAGAATTTGTTCAGCCGATTTACGAAATGATCAAACAAAATCCAGAGTTATCAGTTGATGAAATCTATGGGATTATCAATAAATAATTTTCAAAATAGAACATCATCAATTTATCAACGGCAAAAAAGAAGCATAGAATGAGAAATAAAATAGGAACCGCAGACCAAATGCAGTTCCTATTTTATTTAATAATTTTAAGATTGAGATGTAATTGATATTATTTAAGAAAAATTATTTTTTCTTAGTTTTTAAAGCTTTCTTAGCAGACCAAGCAGAGTAAACATTCTTAGATTTGTTGTTTACTTTTGTTACTTTGTAGCTTCGAACTCTTACATAATATTTCTTATTCTTTTTCAGCTTCTTTAAGACTTTAGAAGTTGATTTTGCAGAAACTTTGACAGTTTTTGCATTCTTGAAGTTCTTAGAAGTACTATACTGAATCTGATAAGCAGCAACTCCGGAAATCTTCTTCCAAGATACTTTGATAGAAGTCTTCTTAGCTTTGCTTAATTTCACAGTTGTCTTCGCAGGAGCTTTGACAGTTGTTGTGTTTGTTACTGTAGTTGTAGCTGCTGGTTTTGTTGTAGAAGGTGCAGCATCTTTTGTTTTTAAAGCTTTGACTGCATTGATCGCTTCTGTTAAATGAGAGATCTGCTCACTGACTTCTGCAGAAGATAACTCTTTTTTGTTCAGTAATTCTTTAGATTCACCTAGTTCAGTTTGAAGATTAGCAAATGCAGTTTGCTTGTTAGAACTATCAACATAGGAATCTTTCTTCAAAGATTCAGCTTCTGTTACTAATTTCTGAAGAGAAGCTTTTTCTTCGTCGCTTGCAAGAGCCTTTTTGGATACAATATTGTCTTTTGTGGCTTCAAAGTTAACTGTATAATCTTCATAACCAAGAGCATAAACTGTTAAACTCCAATAACCTGTACCATCTGTATTTTTAGGTAACTGGCAACGAATAGAATCTGTTAATCCAAGCTGGATTCCCATAGATTTATGCATCCAGTTATCAGCTGCAAATTTTGTTCCGTAAGAAGCTAAAGCTTTTGTACGAGTGCTGTCATTTCCGTAGTATGTCCATTTAACAGCCTGCATCTTGTCACCTAAAGCACCATAGTCATCTCCATTTAGATCAACACGAAGAAATTCTCCATATGATCCAGAAGCAGCTTTTACAGTTGGAGTGATTTTTACAGCTTTCTGTAATGTCTGATCTTTAATACCAGAGTCAGTACCAGTTGTTCTGGCTTTGAAAGAGAAGGAACCGTCAGAACCTTTGACCGCTTCCTTTAATCCATTTGTATCTGCTGTTACATTTGCAGATGCTTCATAAGAACTTAAAACACCTTCTGCATATCCACCGATCAGTGTACCATTGTTTTCAACAACAGAGTATTTTGCTTTGAAATCGTTGTAGTCAGAAGCCTTTACTTTTACAGGAACATATTTGATTCCAGAAACACTATAGTGATCCATTTTTTTTGTGGAATTGTCAGCAAATGTTAAAGTTCCTTTGTTAAAAGTAACTCTTCCTTCCACGTCTTTTAGATGTAAATAAGTGGCTGTTACTTTACCATCAGAATCTTTTACCTGTTCCCAATTAGAGATCTGATAAGCACTTCCATCGGTTGTATAGATCGTAGTGATACACTGGAAACTTCCTCTATGAAGACCATGGTTTGTTGTAGCACGAGTAACGGCATCGTATCCACCATTATCAAGTTCACTATGACTATCTAATGTATCAGAAGAGCTGTCATTACCGGCAGAATAAACACCCTCAGATGCCCAATATTCATTCCAGGTAAGTCCAGCATAGCAATAAACATATTCATCAGACTGTTCATCAGCAGCCTTAACAATGTGAGCAACATTAAAGATATTAGCTGTCACAGGAGTCGCAGTTAAAACCATTGCACCACTCATAGCGATAGCAAAGGCTTTCCCGATTAATCTTTTACGCATATAGTTTTTCCTCCGTTTTCTGTAATATAAAATAATAGCGTGTACGTAGTTAGAAAACTCTAACTGATGAAAGATATGATACCACACGAAAGGTTAGTAAACAATAACTGTAAATGAGAATAATTATCAATATCTTGTCATTCATTAAATGCAGGTGTGCTCCTACGGTCACTGGACAGGATATTGATAATTATTCTGGAAGTTACTATAATTAAGGAAGTCATATTAAGAAATTCGTAAGAATTATATCCGCAGAAACGAAAGAACCACCTGATACACTAAAACCATCAAAGATACGAGGAGGAAAAGTATGAACCAGCCAAAGATCCTGGTCGTTGACGACGACAAAGAGATCGTAGGAGCGATCAAGAAACGTCTGGAAATGGAAGACTATGAAATCATAACGGCATATGATGGTCTGGAAGCCATGGATATCCTGATGGAACAAGAAGTCCAGCTTCTGATCATAGACGTTATGATGCCGAAGATGGACGGACTATCCGCAACGATGAAGATCAGGGAAAGCAAGAACATCCCGATCATCATTCTTTCAGCCAAGACAGAAGAAAGCGATAAGATCCTGGGACTATCTATGGGAGCCGACGACTATATCAGCAAACCATTTCGCCCAGATGAACTAGTAGCGAGAGTGAAATCCCAGCTGCGAAGATACATGCAGTTTGGAGGAATGAACGCCGCAGAAAGTAATAAGGAACAGATCATCAATGGCGGACTGATCCTTGACATGAAAGGAAAAAGGATGATGGTAGACGGAGAGCCGGTGAAACTGACTGCAACCGAATACAAGATCGTAAGCCTTCTGATGAACAACCTGGGCAGAGTATTTTCAGCAGATGAGATCTACGAACGCGTATGGAACGAAGAAGCCTATGCAACAGAGAATACCGTTATGGTCCACATCCGTCGTATCCGCGAGAAAATAGAAATAGATGCAAAAAATCCAAGATATTTAAAGGTGGTGTGGGGAATTGGATACAAGATCGAGAAAATGGACTAACAAGATATTGATCACACTTGTGATGATCGCCATGACCCTGTCAGGGATATATGGATTCAATACGATCCATAACATGGCATTGACAGGGGATAACAGCTTCAGTCTGGATGAACAGGATCAATCAGACTATATCAAACACACACAGATGTCACTGTTTGACAAATGGGCGGATCAAGAAAGTAATAAAGTCTATTATACACAGGCAAATCATGTATCAGAAAGTTTACTGAATAAGATAAAAAAAGAATCGTTTGTGAAAGTAACGATGAAGGTCAAACCATATGATAAAAAGATGGTAACGACAACATCAACATATGGAACAGAAAATGCGAACTATACTGGGGGCAGGATTGAACATTTTCATATAGAAAGAGACAAGACAGAGAAATTAAACAAAGACGGAAGTTTCAAAGGATGGGATCCGTATGATGATTACGATGAGTACAGTGAGTACATTGTGCCTCAGACAGAATACTATGAATTCTCAGGAGATAATTATACACTGCGAGATATATTCCCAGAACAGCTTTTGATCAATGATGAGAAGAATCAGCGTCTGGAAAATGCAGACATTGAGATTTCTTTGACAAAAAAAGCACTAACAGAGATTGAAAATTTCCGAAAAGGATCAACAAAACAGATTACGACGGGAATCAAAACGATCATCGTTGTTTCGATCATTGAAGTAATCGGAACGATCCTGCTGTGCATCTTATTTGCACTTCAGGAAAAGCGAACCAGATTTTTTAGAGGGCTTGACAGGCTCTGGTGGGAGATCATACTAGTGACAGCAACTACGCTGCTTGGACTGGCGATCGCATTATGCTTTGCAATCTGGGAATATACGATAGAATATACACAGGGCGGGATCACAGGTTCAACGATCGAGATGATCATGACGCTGAGTTATATCTCAGTCCCATTTTTCATCATGGCATTTGCCGTATGCATCCAGACAACGTTATGGAGGATCCGCCAGAAGAATCTTCTCGATTCAACATTTTGTCTGGGATATATTCGAAAATGGAGTCGTCACGCAAAGACAAGAAGAAAGCTGGAAGATGAAGCGATGTCATTTGCAGAAAAACATGCAAGAGACAGGATCAGACAGTACAGGGTCTTACGATATATTTTAACTGTCGGTACACTTGCTTGTATCATCATGGGAATGAGTGGAATGAATATCCCATCCCCACTCTTGTTTATAGCAGCAGTCATCTTTGTTTTCCTTATCAGATATTTTTCAAGATATTCAGACAAATACGCAAAAGAACAGAGAGATTTAAGCATGCTTGTCGATCAGATCGAACGTATTTCCAATGGAGAACTGACGGCAACGACCGATATTTCAAAAGAATCTGCGTATTATGAATACAGTCAGAAACTGACCAATATCGGGCAGGGAATGGAAAAAGCATTAGAAACACAGATGAAGGGCGAGAGAATGAAGATAGATCTGATCACAAATGTATCACATGATCTGAAGACACCGCTGACTTCTATCATCGGATACGTCGATCTCTTAAGCAGAGATCAGACATTATCTGCAGAATCAAGAGATTATGTAACCATCCTGATCAACAAGACCGAACGCTTAAAATCTATCATTTCTGACCTGTTTGAACTTGCGAAAGCAACAAGTGGAGATGCGAAAGTAGATCTGGAAGAAATGGATATGAAACGTCTGGTAGAACAGACACTGGGGGATATGGCAGATCAGATAGAAGAATCTGGATTTGCGATCAGATATCAGTGCGAAGCTACACACACAAGATTTATCGGAGACAGCAGCCGCATGTACCGAGTGGTACAAAATGTCATAGAAAATGCCTTAAAATACTCCCTGAAAGGAACCAGAATCTTCCTAAGGATCACCGAAGCAGATCAAAATATAAAATTAGAAGTTATAAACACAGCATCCTATGAGATGAATTTTACAGAAGAAGAGATCATGGAACGGTTTGCCAGAGCGGAAAAATCACGTACCAGCGAAGGAAACGGATTAGGACTTTCCATCGCAGACAGTTTTACAAAGAATTGTGGAGGAGAGTTTTCGATAAGAATAGACGGAGATCAATTTCTGGTTACTATACAATTTAAACAACATTTAGATGTAAACAAATAGATTTCATATGTTTTTTGACAAAATTGTAAAAATTGAAAAAAACTATGTTGAAAGGGTAGAAAACATAAATATAAAAGTATATACTACTAATTGTGTCGACAATATGCAAATAGACCATTTGAGAGAGTGGTTTTTAAATCCTTTTTTTCATGAAGTTTTGATACATGGTGACTTATGGAACGGTTGCGTATTTGGAGACATCTGCTTTTAAAGTCTCTTCAGACATTAAGATCTGGAGGGGCTTTTTTCTTATTTCATAGGAAATTTCGATGAAATCCCCTATGAAATAAGAAAAAAGCCCTCCGGGCAGGATCGCACTGCGGCGGAAGGGAAATTTGTCGCTGAAGCGACCCGCCGCAGGCGGAGAATCCTGCAAAGCAGGATTCTTTCTTACTATTAGAAATAAGACGTAACAGCATTTGATACAAACAAATGCTTCTGGTATAATAAAAAGAAAAGAGCATGCACGGAAAGGACACGAAAGAATGAAGAGACGTTTAATCAGCCTTGTCCTTGTATTGATACTTGTTATGACAGCAGGATGCGGGAAGAAGAGTACAACAAAGAAACTCAAGACAGAAGATCTGGATGAAACAACCCTGCAGGGAATGGCAAAAGATATCACAAAGGAGATGTCCTTAAAGAATAAGATTGGACAACTATTTATGGTATCTGTTTATCAATTAGATGAGGCAGAAAGCAAGAATCAGACAAGTGTGACAAGTCAGATGAAGAAGACATTGAAGAAGTATCCAGCAGGTGGAGTGATCATGTTTGCGAAGAATATCAACACACCTGATCAGACAAAGAAGATGACGGATGAGCTTCAAGATGCCTCCTATATCCCACTATTTATGGCAGTGGATGAGGAAGGTGGACAGGTTTCAAGAGTCGCATCAAATCCCAAGATGAAGATGACAGTATATCCATCTGCACAGGAAGTTGGAAGAACTTACAATAACAAGAAGATCGCGCAGATGGGGAAGACACAAGGAAAGGAATTAAAAGAGCTTGGATTTAACATGAATCTTTCACCAGTCGCAGACGTTTTAACGAATAAGAACAACACAGAGATTGGAGACCGAAGCTTTGGAACAGACTCAAAGAAAGTTGCTGATATTATTACAACACTGGTAAAGAACATGCAGAAACAACAGATCTCAGCGACATTAAAGCATTTTCCAGGAAGTGGGCAGACTGGAGGAGACACACACCGCGGAAGCACAGAGACCGATCAGACGATCAATACATTAAGAGATACAGATTTTAAACCATTTAAAGCAGGAATCAAGGCAAAAGCTGATGCAGTGATGGTGTCACATCTGATGCTGTCTAATGTGACAGATGAGAAGGAGCCTTCAAGCCTGAGCAGCAGAGTTGTATCAGATATTCTAAGAGATGAGCTTGAATATAAGGGCGTTATCATGACCGATGCGATGAACATGAAAGCGATCACAGATAACTATAGTTCCGGAGAAGCAGCAGTGAAAGCGATTCAGGCAGGAGTTGACCTGATCGTGATGCCGGATAACTATAAAGAAGCATACAAGGCAATTAAGAAGGCACTAAAAAGTGGCAAGATCAAAGAATCAAGAATCGATAAATCTGTAAGAAGGATCATATATACGAAGCTTAAGCGAGGAGAGATCCCTCCAGATACTACATTATTAAAAGAGAATCAATAACAGGGATGCTTGCAGATTTAAAATGAATATGTTACTATCAAAAATGTGTATTTTACAAACGAAACTAAAGATTGTATAACAGAAAGGTCAAAAGATCACGATGAGCAGAGAGAACTTTGATAAGTTGGGAGAAGAATGTGGAGTTTTCGGTATCTACGATTTCGATGGCAATGATGTAGCGTCAACGATCTATTATGGATTGTTTGCACTTCAGCATCGAGGTCAGGAAAGCTGCGGAATTGCAGTTTCTGATACGAATGGTCCAAAACGTAATGTCACATCTCAAAAAGGTATGGGATTATGTAATGAAGTGTTTACACCAGATTCCCTTCAGGCATTAAAGGGAGATATCGGTGTAGGGCATGTAAGGTATTCAACAGCAGGAGAGAGTGTTCCTGAGAATGCCCAGCCACTGGTTTTAAATTATGTAAAAGGTACTTTAGGACTTGCACATAATGGTAATCTGATCAATGCAATAGAACTTCGCGAAGAATTAGAAAAGACAGGAGCTATTTTCCAGACAACGATCGATTCCGAAGTTATCGCATATCATATCGCAAGAGAACGCGTGAATACATCATCAATTGAGAAGGCAGTAGCCAGAGCAATGCAGAAGATCAAAGGTGCGTATTCCCTGATCGTTATGTCACCAAGGAAACTGATCGGGGCAAGAGATCCATATGGATTTAAGCCATTATGTATCGGTAAGAGAGATAACGCTTATGTATTAGCATCTGAAAGCTGTGCATTAGATACGATCGGAGCAGAATTTATCCGTGATGTGAATCCAGGAGAGATCGTAACAATCACAAAGGATGGAATTCAGTCAGACTGTGATTTATGTATTCCAAAGGAAAAAACAGCAAGATGTATCTTTGAATACATTTATTTTGCAAGACCAGACAGTGAGATTGACGGAGTTGGGGTATACCACTCAAGAATTCAGGCAGGAAGATACCTCGCACAGGATTCACCGGTAGAAGCAGACTTGGTTGTCGGAGTACCAGAATCAGGAAATGCAGCAGCTCTTGGATATTCCTTAGAGTCAGGAATCCCATATGGAACCGCGTTTGTCAAGAACGGTTATGTTGGAAGAACTTTCATCAAACCAGGACAGAGCAGCCGTGAATCAAGTGTGCAGATCAAGTTAAATGTTTTAAAAGAAGCAGTCAAAGGAAAGAGAGTCATTATGATCGATGATTCCATCGTACGAGGAACAACAAGTGACCGCATTGTGAAGATGTTACGCGATGCAGGAGCGACAGAAGTTCACGTAAGGATCAGTTCCCCACCATTCCTGTGGCCATGCTACTTTGGAACTGATATTCCAGAGAGAGAACAGCTGATCGCATATAACAGATCGATCAACGAGATCTGTGAAGTGATCGGAGCAGATAGTTTAGGATACTTAGGAGAAGAGAGACTTTCACAGATGGTACAGGGATTACCGATCTGTAAAGGATGTTTCACAGGTGAGTATCCAATGAAACCGCCAACAAGAGATATTCGTGGAAATTTTGAAAGATAAGGATAAGGAGATTTTTATGAACGACCGTTACCAGAGCCCATTATCAGAACGTTATGCAAGCAAAGAGATGCAGTACATCTTTTCTCCAGACAAGAAGTTTAAGACATGGAGAAAGTTATGGATCGCACTTGCTGAGACAGAGAAAGAATTAGGACTTGATATCACACAGGAACAGATCGACGAATTAAAAGCACATGCAGAAGACATCAACTACGATGTAGCAAAAGAACGTGAAAAATTAGTCCGTCATGATGTTATGTCTCACGTATATGCATACGGAGTACAATGTCCAAAGGCAAAAGGAATTATCCATTTAGGAGCAACATCCTGCTATGTTGGTGATAACACAGACATCATCATCATGACAGAAGCATTAAAGCTTGTCAGAGTAAAATTATTAAATGTGATCAACGAATTATCCAAATTCGCAATGAAATACAAAGATCTTCCAACACTTGGATTTACACATTTCCAGCCAGCACAGCCTACAACAGTAGGTAAGAGAGCAAGCCTTTGGTTGATGGATCTCGTATATGATCTAGAAGATCTTGATCACGTGATCGCTAACATGAGATTATTAGGATCAAAAGGAACAACAGGAACACAGGCAAGTTTCTTAGAGTTATTCGAAGGAGACCATGAAACGATCAAGAAGATCGATGGAATGATCGCCAAGAAGATGGGATTTGACAAATGCCAGCCAGTATCTGGACAGACATACTCTAGAAAAGTTGATTCCCGCGTGATCAACGTATTAAGCCAGATCGCACAGTCTGCTCATAAGTTCTCAAACGACATCAGACTTCTTCAGCACTTAAAAGAAGTAGAAGAACCATTTGAGAAGAACCAGATCGGATCATCTGCAATGGCATATAAGAGAAACCCAATGAGAAGTGAAAGAATCGCTTCCTTAGCAAACTACGTAATGTCAGATGCCATGAACCCAGCATTAGTAGCATCTACACAGTGGTTTGAAAGAACATTAGATGACTCAGCCAACAAACGTTTATCTGTACCAGAAGGATTCTTAGCAATCGATGGTATCTTAGACCTTTACTTAAACGTTGTAGACGGATTAGTTGTATACCCTAAGGTTATCGAAAGCCGTTTAAGAAGCGAACTTCCATTTATGGCAACAGAGAATATCATGATGGATGCAGTAAAAGCTGGTGGAGACAGACAGGAACTTCATGAGAAGATCCGTGTACATTCTATGGCAGCAGGAAAAGTTGTCAAAGAAGAAGGAAAAGCAAACGATCTGTTAGAGAGAATCGCAGCAGACCCAGCATTTGGTATGAACATGGAGCAGTTACAGGCGATCATGAAACCAGAGAACTTCGTAGGACGTGCACCACAGCAGACAGAAGAATTTGTGAATGAAGTGATCAATCCAATTCTGGAAGAGAATAAAGAAGTACTCGGATTAACAGCTGAGATCAACGTATAAAAAGATAAAATTTTAACATAAAAAGAGATGGAAAGATCAAAACAATATAGATTTTTCCATCTCTTTTTGCTGTATTTTAAGAAAAAATTACCAAAAAGCAGGAAATGAGCAGGAGTAGATATAGGAAATTAAGAAAAAAGGTACTATAATAAATTTTATAATAAAATATATAGAAGGATTATAGTTTTTTATACAAGGAATGCATGTAGGAGTATTAGGTGCAGATCATACCTGGTTTATGACAATGTTAATGATTTGCTATATATTAACACCGTTGATAGAAAAAATCTGGAAAAGAATTCAATATAAAAAGACACAATGGGGCATACTAGTTGGATTACTTATAGTTCCGTTTATTATGGCATATCTGCTGCCGGATTATATATTTTTCATTACATATCATGTGTGCTTTTATGCAATAGCATATTATGTAGGAAGTAATTGGAAAAGACTTGGAAAATCAACTAATAAATCAGCAGTTATATATTTTATTGTTATGTGTCTGGCATTTGCAACGAG
>OGJJ01000012.1_pt1 | contig 142900 bp, 127 predicted proteins | sample 1572081 | NCBI WGS metagenome assembly OGJJ01 (sample SAMEA2582122, study PRJEB24529) | metagenome | biome: Human gut stool | place: China | collected 2011
TCCGTGATTAGATGTCTAAAACTTGTGGTTGTTGTGCAGCGTGGTTGTGTTCGTTGCCTGCGTAAACTTTTAATTTACGGAACATTTCACGACCTAAAGGACCTTTTGGTAACATACCTTTTACTGCGATCTCGATCACTGCTTCTGGACGACGTGCAATCATTTCTTTGAAGGTTGCATCTTTGATGCCACCTACATAGCCAGTGTGCCAGTAGTAGATTTTGTCAGTTTCTTTTTTACCTGTTACAGCTACTTTCTCTGCATTGATAACGATGATGTAATCACCTGTGTCAACGTGTGGAGTATATTCAGCCTTGTGTTTACCACGTAAACGGCGTGCTAATTCAGTAGCTAAACGACCTAAAGTTTTACCTGTCGCATCTACTACATACCAGTCACGTTTTACTGTTTCTGGTTTTGCTACAAAAGTTTTCATTAATTAAATACCAAAATTTAAAGTTTAAACCCAATATCCTTACGGATATTACCTATTAATTTTTCGGCTAAATCCGACCCCTTCGAGTCTTATTTAGACCAACTTGTTTAGCGGGAAAGTCCAAACAAAAACAGGGTGTGCGTATTATACAGATTTTGTATTAAAAATCTAATACTTTTACTCATTTTTAGAATAAATTGAAAAAGCTAAACTCGAATCCCTCTAAGTTTAGCTCTTAAATAAAAAATTTCTAACTACGCAAACCCTTTCAATCCAACCACTTCAACCAGCTCTTGGTTATTAGTAATTTTACGCACCAACTTATAGGTTGTTCCACGTTCTGGGCTGATATTTTCTGGTGCCGCAATCAATAGTTGCATATCTAAACGTTCACAAAGTTCAAAGAGCGTGTTGATCGACATCGCATCAAGTCGAGCTGCCTCATCCAAGAAGAGCAAACGACAAGGGAGAATATCTTTCGCACGTAGACGACGAGACTCTTCTTCCCAGCTTTGTACTACCATTAGCAAAATAGACATCCCCGTACCGATCGCCTCACCCGTTGAAAGTGCACTACTTTCCGCACGTTGCCAGCCATCTGCACCACGGTCGGTTTCGACTTCAAGATCAAGATAATTGCGGTAATCTAACAACTCTTCGCCAATGGTTTGCGGTGTACGTTGTCCCATATCAATATGTGGGTTCACACGTTTATGCAACATCGCAAGTGCTTCTGAGAAACTCAGTTTTTCGCTCTCAAACAGATCTTTGTGCTGTTCACGATCTCCACTCAACGCATTCAACAGCATTGCATGTGTCTCGCGAATTTTTACATCTAAACGTACGCCTTTTACTTGACCGAAAGCGATATTTTGTAAGCCTTGGTTCAATTGAAGAATGCGATTTTGTTCACGCTGAATGGTTTTTCGTAAAATATTTGCCACACTTTCTGCACTGATCGCCAATTTTTTCTCACGACGAGTAAGCTCGTTCGTTAAGCGAGAAAGTTCAATTTCCATCTGCTCAATCGCATCAATTGGGTCATCAGTTTGGATAATATCTTGGCGAATACGCTCACGTAAATGGCGATACACTTCAATAAAGAATGCTACTTTCATTTCTGGTTTACGGCTATCTTCAGACGCTCGCAAACTATCACGCAAGTATTCGTTATTCGCCACAGCGGTGCGTAATGCACCCAACGCTTTATCCGAAATCGAACGCAATTCATCCGATGAGTGATACGCCAATTCACGGCGGTTCAAACGTTTTTCCACATCGCTGTTGCGAGAAAGTTGTAACACCAAGCACCAGCTAGTTTTCGCCGCTACCACAGCGGCACGTTGATTTTTATAATCACGTTCGACTTTACGCAATTCGCGACTAAGGTTCTCAATTTCTGCTTCAATGCTGCCCAACTGTTTATCAAGGAACGTTTTGCGTGCACGTTGTTGACTTAAGCGTTGATGTAACTCTTCACGACGCTCAATAGCACGCTCTTCCGCCTGTGCATCACCACGTACGCCTAGCATATCCATCTCGCGGATAAGCTCTGCTAATATCTGATTTTTCACCTCATAGGCACTACGTAACCCTGTTAAGGTTTGATGGTATTGGCTGTATTGCGATTGTGCTTGGCGCAATTGATGACGAGCCTGCTCTCGCGTTTGTTGAGCCTGCTCCAACTCCGCTCGTAGCTGTTCGGTTAAACGGGAGCCTTCCACGCCCACTGCATCTTCATAACTGAAATGCATGCGACGTTGCATTACATCTGATAAAGCAAACACTTTTTGTTGCAATGCTTTTTGGGTTTGTTTCGCCTGTTTGTATTCTGTTTCCAGTTCTTCAAAACGGCTTGGATCATTACGAAGCGAGCTGGCAATTGGCTCAAGCTGAACAATATAGTTGCCATATTGACGCACAAATTGCTCATCTTCTTCCGCTTCCGCCAATTGTTCACGGCAAATTTCTGCACGCTCAATTAACTCTTCGTCATCAAGTAAATCTGCAAGCGGTAACATTTTGCTTAACAATTGCAATTGTATTTTGACCGCATCTAATTGATTGCGAAGTTGCTGTTCGTTTCCGACCGCTTGATTAAGCTCTCGTTCAATTTCGCTACGCTCTGCTACAACTGCTTGCATCGCCTCTTCTGGATTGTCTTGGAAAGCGAGGTTTAAATGCGTGCCCACGAATTGGCTTAAATGTTGATGCAAACGTTGGCATTTTTGCACATCAAACGAAAGTTCTGCGTGTTTTTCCGCCACTTCATCGCGTTCGGCTTTCAATGCTTCAACACGTTTTTCACGAGCGGCACGACCAAACAACGGCACAGCAGGGAATTTCGAATAACGCCATTGACGCTCTGACACTTTGACTACCACACCCTCATTCAACTCATCAGCACTAAAGACTGCATCATCAAAGGCTGTAGGATCTCCTTCGATTAAATAGAGATCATCTGGGCAATCATCTAAGGTTTCGAGCTGTGCTTTTACTACCTCTAAATCACGCACCACAATTGCGTGACGAGCCTCGCCATATAATGCGGAAAAATAAGGGGCATCTTCAAGTGATACATCATCATAAAGCTCAGAAAGCAACACGCCACCAAAGCGTTCTGCCAGCTGATTTAAACGCGGATCTTCCGAACCATCTGGTTGACTCAGTTGTGAAATCTCATCGCTTAATTGCTGTTCTTTACGAGCCAACGCATCACGAGTAAGTGTTGCTTCACGCTCTTTTGCCAGCATACTTTGCATAAATTGCATCACCGCTTGGCTTGCTTCAAATGTTTCACCACACTGCTCTTCCAAACGGATTAATGCCGATTGAGCAGCGTGCCACGCAGGGGCATTTTTTGCCAATTGGTTGTATTGAGTTTGGAGCTGTTGTAGCTGTTGGCGTTGGCTGGAGCGTACTTCAACAAGCTCGGCTAATTCCGCTTCTAAATCTTCGCGTTTTGCTTGTTGCTCTTCAAAGTAATTTTCAAGCTCGTCTGCGTGGCTAAACTCACTTTGCGTTCTTTGATTAAGCTCTGCCAACAAGCGTTTTGTTTGCTGTTGTTGTTGCAAGCGTTGTTCAAGCTCGTGTAATTTCTGGCGTAATCCGACTGCTTGTGTCGCACGCATTTTTTGTTCTGGGAAAGCACTAAGCAGTGATTTAGCTTCCTCAAACGCTTGCAAGCGGTCTGTTTCGCCCACAATTTTGCAAACTAATTCATACGCTTTTTTAAATTGCTCTTTCGCCATATCTGAAACAGATAAGCGCTGTTCTAAGTCGAACACTTGGTCAGTCATTTCATCGGCTTGGGCTAAAAATTCTGCGTGGTAATCTTCAATATTGTGTAAGTCTAAATTCGCCAAACCTGAAAGCTGTTTTGCTTTTTCAAGGGCAGCAACCGCTTGTTGATATTGCAAAGCACGGGTTTGTTGAGCATCTAATGCCTGCTGATAATCCGCAAGCTGAGCACGCAAATCTTCCACGTGTGCTTCCGCATCATCGGCCTGGTGTTGAGCCATTTCCACTGCTTCAGAAACGTCTTCAATCGCCATTTGTTGCTCTTCAAGTTTCTCGTTGAGCTCTTCAACTTCATCTTGATAACGTTCTACTTTCTCTTGATGGCGTAATGCATTTTGCACCAAGTTTAAATGATCATTCGCGGAATTAAATTCCGCTTCAAGCCCTTGTTCGGTGGCTTCAATTTCTGCTGATTCACGGCTAAATTCCACTAAACGATGTTGCTCAAGCTCACGCTTCGATTTTAAATTCGCCCACGCCTGACGAAAGCTTAACGCTTGTTGAATATTTCCCAAACGCTCGTTTGCGTGACGCATATAGTCCGCAGATACGTAATCGGTTGAATGGGTAATCAACTGCTTGAACATATCACGATCCGATTGCGTAACCTTGATCGCTTCAAGCGTCATACGGTTTTCACGCAATGCCGATTCCATATCTTGGAATGCTTGGCGAACACCAGTATTTTCAGGCAATAAGTAATCGCGTAATGATTTGGTAATCACACTTGAAATACCACCATAAAGTGACGCTTCGATCAATTTGTAGAACTTACTACGATCACTCGCTGAGCGTAAACGTTTCGGCAATACTCCCACATCAAACATAAAGCTGTGGTAATCGGTAATGGATTGATATTGCTTGAATTGAACGTCCGATTGCTCAAATTTTTCTTTTACTTCATTCAATGCCAGCACGCGTGCTTTTGTGCCCATTTGTTCGGTCAGAATATAGATAATCTGCTGATCAAAGGGTACGTTTTGTAATGAAAATGGGCGAATATCCACTTTTTTGTCTCGCCCAGAAATTTGTTGTAAACGGACTCCCGTGATAACACGCTGACCGCGAGAATTCATGCTTTCCAACACTGCATAACAAACACCCGCTTTCAATTTACCATATAAACCTTTATCACGTGAGCTAGAAGTCGAACCAGCTTCTGTGGTATTACGGAAGTTTAAAAGCGTTAAATCAGGAATTAAGGCAGTCACAAAACCTGCCATCGTGGTGGATTTACCCGCACCATTACCACCCGAAAGCGTGGTGACTAATTCATCTAAATCAAAAGTGCGAGCAAAAAAACCGTTCCAGTTAATTAAAGTTAAAGAACGGAATTTACCACGCGGAATTTCGTGTGGCGAAACCGCAAGCGGTGCAATTTTTTCTGCATTTTGCAAATCGGTTACTTGTTCTTCAAATAATTCATTTATTTCTGTCATGTTCTACTCTCTTTATTCGTCTGCACCATCTACAAAATCATCTTCATTTTCGACCGCTTGCTCTGCTATTCCAGATTCAGCACTCGGTACAGTTGCTTCACCGTCACGAATCAAGCGTAATTGTGCTTCGCGATAATCATCTCCTGTGCGAACGTCTGCACCAAAACGGAAAACGGAAACAGAAATCACAAATTTCTTGCTGTTTTGATCCCCGACGCGGGTAATCATTCCGATACGGGCTAAACGGCGTAATGCCCCACCGACTTTTTCAACTAATTTAGCTTTATCTAAGTCTGAACCTATCGAACGTGGATTTACTGCTTTTAACAATTTTTGTTCATCGGCAAGGTTTAACAACTCTTCATAAACATCATCGTAACTAAACACGCCTTGTTGTGCCAAACGTTCAGGGCTCAAGTAGAGATAGCACAACACTTTACCGACCAACATCTCCATTTCAGACATAGCAGAACGGGTTATCAAGGTTGAAGCACGTGGACGAAGGTAGAAAAAACCTTCTGGTGCACGAATAAGATCCACGTGATAACGGTTGTAAAACTGCTCAAGTTCTGCTTGGAAATCCATCAAAAACGCGTGTTCATCAAGCAAATCAATACTAATATGACGACCTGCACGCAATTGGCTATCAAGGCTTGGAAAAATAGGGTTTGCAATCGCCACCGCTAATTTAGTTGAAATCACATCTTGAATATTTTCTGTCATAATTTTTCTCTTTTTGCTTGATTACTGGTATTGATCAATCACATGGGCTTGCACTTCCGCCCCTGTCTCGTTAATCGCTTGCCATTCTGGATAAACCGCTTGGCTATCTAAACTTGCCATACCCAATTTACTTGCTTGATCTACGATAATACGTGCCACATCAAAATGGCGAGAATGTGGATAGCGAGCCAATTGTTCACGTAAAACCACACCTAAGTCGATTGGCTTACCTTCCGCTATAAATTGTGCAAGATAAGCCTGCATCATTGCCACGATTTGCTCTTGTACATCGCCGATGGATTGATATTCCAACTCGGTTGGTAATTCACCAACCGCTTCTGCTTCGTTAAATTCAGTTTCATCATCACGCAAATCCAGGAGCGATTCTGCTTTCGCGGTGTAAAGCATCCAAGGTGCATCAAAATAATCTTGAATAGATTGACGCAAACGCTGACCAAATACACGATTTTTATCCATATCAATCGCGGTACGAATAAATTTATGCACATGACGATCGTAACCAATCCAAAGATCGATTGCCTGTTGCCCCCAGCTCATAATACGGTCTAATTTATTTTGCAGATTAACCACTAGCTGATCGATGAAATCTAAATCATAACGACCAATTAAACAGCTTTGAACACGCAATAGCTGTGCTTGCAATTTGTCACCTGTTGCATTCAACGTATCTTGCAACTCTCGCAGATTGCCCGATGTTTCGTCTAATAATTGTTCACAACTAATAATTGCCTCGTGCCAGTTTTGACTTAAAAGATTCGCAATTCGCTCACGAATTTGATGCTGGTTTTCATCCATAACACGTTGGGAAAGATCGATGCTATCAAAAATTTCTGCCACCGAATATTTAAGCGGTGCAAACACATTATTTCGCCAATGGCGTTCATCGCCGCCCTCTTCGGCAGCAAGAGATGCTTTTTGGATTTCACTTGCAACAATCGAAAGCTGAATAGAAAGACGCAAACTAGAAAACTCACGCTGACGGATATAGTAGTTCGCAATTCCCACCGCAAGCGGCGTAACACGATAAATCGCTAAACCTTCAGTAAATTCGCTAGAAAAGCGGTTTAAAAGGCGTTGTTTTACTAGATCATTGATCGCATTATTTGCACGCTGATTGATTGTATTGTCAGCTTGTTTAAAGGCTTGAGAAACGTAGCGGAAAAGATCAACTAAATCACTTTCAAGTAATTCACCATCGTTCTGTTCTTGGTTAAAAATAGAAATCGCTAATAAAAAGGCAAGGCGTTCAGGAAGAAGCGAAAGCGAAAATTCACTCTCTTTCGTCCAATGAATAAGTTCTGGAATAGTGTGTGCCAATTCGTTCTGTGCAGTCAGCATAAGGCTTATATTCGTATAGTCAAAAATGGGATTTATTGTACCGTAAAGCTCAACAAATAGAAATTAGAAATCATAAGCAAAAATAAACCTAGCCAGAGCTAGGTTTATTTTATCTTCTACTCTTTATTCTACATTTTTTGCTTTAAACAGCATAATCAACACTAACATTGTTATACCTGCCGTAATAAAACCGAGTAACCCTGATTCAGTGAAACCTACAACTAAGTAACCGATCACCGATGCTGCGGCAACTAACAACGCATAAGGCAATTGTGAAAGCACGTGATCCATATGGTTACATTGAGCACCCGTTGAAGATAGAATTGTTGTGTCTGACACTGGAGAACAGTGGTCACCACATACAGCACCTGCCATTACAGCTGATAAACAAGGGATAATTAAGCTTGGATCAGAATGCATCGCCATTGCTGCACCAATCGGTAGCATAATACCGAACGTCCCCCAACTTGTGCCTGTTGAGAATGCCATTGCAGAAGCAAGTACGAATAAAATCGCTGGTAAGAACGCTGGTGAAATGTTACCTGCCACTAAACTTGAGAGATATTTGCCCGTTTGCATATCACTTACAACACCGTTGATTGTCCACGCGAAGAAAAGAATTAAAATCGCACCAGACATCATTTTTACGCCCGCTCCATAAGCTTTTGTATAATCGCCTACAGAAATATGACGACGCGTTAATAGACAAAGCGTAAGTACAATAATACTTGCCACACCACCCGTTACTAATGAAATACCAACAGTAGTATTTTCAAATGCACCTAAAATAGTAAATGGATTGCCCGATTCAACAAGTGCATCGCCACCTGTTTTTAGCATCATCGTTACCGTACCGATAATTAATGCTAAGATTGGAAGAACTAAATCGCGTACGCCCGCTTCTGAAGAACCTCGCTGCTCAGATGATTTCTCTTCTTGGCTCATTGCATTATGTTCAAAACGTGTCATAGAACCAATATCAAACGAGAAATAGGCTACGAAAAACACCATTAGAATTGAGAAAATTGCATAGAAGTTCATTGCACTCATCGTTACAAACGCACCTAATGGTGTGTAGCCTGTAATAGAGTGTGTAGCTAATAACCCAGCGATAAGTGTGATGATGTAAGCTCCCCAACTTGAAATTGGCATTAATACACACATCGGTGCAGCAGTTGAGTCTAAAATATAAGCGAGTTTTGCACGTGATACTTTAAATTTATCAGTCACTGGGCGAGCAATTGCCCCTACAGCAAGACTGTGGAAATAATCATCAATAAAAGTAACAAATACTAGGCAAGCTGCCATTAATTTTGCACCACGTCTGCCTTTTACTTTCTCTTGAGCCCAGTTTGCAAAGGCTTGGTTTGCACCAGAAACGCTTAGTAAAGACGTTAAAATGCCTAATAATATTAAAAATAAAATAATATTGATATTGTTACTATTAAAGCCCTCTTTGCCACCTTTATAAAGCAAAGAAACTACACTATTTTTTAAATATAAAACAGCATCAAGCACATTACCGTCAGATAACATTAATGCACCGACAATAATACCTAAACTTAATGAAATTAAAACACGTCTAGTTGCAATCGCAAGTAGAAGTGCAATTAACGCTGGTACAACAGACAAAAGCGATGATGAATAATCAACAAGATTCATAAAACCTCTAATTTATTAAAAGATATTTTTATAACGTCATTGAATCTACTGAATGTATTTACTCAGGAAGGCAAATAAAGGAAGGATAAAGGGAAATATCCTCACCTAACTTACAGTAGCACTCCGCAGTGATACAAAGAATATCAAAACTGCGACAGTGTCGTCCCTTTCGGCAACGACCCCAACCAACCAAGATGACGCCTGATTGATTTCGGCAAATACACCTTTCATTTTTCCTCATCGTTTTCCACTCAGAAAAAGTACTTATCGTATTTGCACCTCTACAATTGTAGGATTTAATAAAGATTACCTGAAAGAGAAACATTAAACAAGCGAAATTTTCAGCATTTTGGCGTTATTTTTGAATATTTTAAATTTAAATGATTTACCTTAAAAATATATTACGGTAATATATTCGCACCTTCAGTCTCATAATTTATATATTTATAGGAGATCATATGTCTGAAACATTAAAAACATTATCTAATATTCGTAGTTTACGTGTACTAGCTCGCGAAACATCTCTTGAACAACTAGAAACACTATTAGAAAAATTAACTATTGTTATTGAAGAAAAACGTGAAGACGTAAAAGCCCAAGAATTAGAACAAGCAAAATTTTTAGAAAGCTTAAATAAATATAAAGAGATGTTAGCTCAAGATGGCATTTCAGCTGATGAATTAGCATCATTACTGAGTAATGCTCCTGTTGAAAGAAAATCACGTAAACCAATCGCTCCTCGCCCCGCTAAATATAAATTCGTTGATGTTAATGGCAATGAAAAAACTTGGACAGGTCAAGGTCGCACCCCCCGTGAACTAGTTGGTAAAAATTTATCTGAGTTTGAAATTTAATGACTATCTAAAAGCATGAATATCTATTCATGCTTTTTTATTCCTAAAAGCCATCCATTAGAAATTAGATAAATTAAGTTTCTGAACAAAAACTCATAATATATCAACAAGACTCCTGTGAATATTATTATCTGAATGACACTTCCAGACAATATCACCTCTTAATCATTCTTCTTACTAGATCTATAAATATATTCGTGAATACACTTATTTTGTCCTCTATAGCCATTTGGGGTATTCAAGATAAAATAAAGGACTCTGCTCTGTAAATTACAGAAACCGAGCCCTTAATCTTCTTTCGGTTCATTTCTAGATCGTAACGAGAGCTACTTATAAACTACTCTTTTGATTTCCAAACCAACGGATCAACACCACGATGAACAAGCTCCTGATGCTCTTCGATACAGAAAACAGGTTCTTGTTTTGCTTTTAGCTGACGAACATAATCTTTTAAAATTCGCCACACGATAGGAGAGAGGATTAAGATAGCAATTAAATTGATGATTGCCATGGTCGCCATTACTGTATCAGCGAATGCCCAAACAATACCGCCATCACGCACTGCCCCAAAGTAAACGAAGAATAATACAATTACTCGGAAACTCCATACAAACCACGCTTTATTCTTGATGTAGCGGATATTCATTTCTGCATAAGCGTAGTTACCGATAATTGAGGTGTAACAGAATAATAGCAAGATAAATGCTAGGAAATGCACGCCAAATTCGCCCAAGTGATATTGTAATGCAGTTTGGGTAAGCTCTACTCCTTTTAAGGTTTCATTGCCATAGTTGTCTGACATTAAGATGATAACAGCGGTACAAGTACAAACAATAATAGTATCCACAAATACACCAAGCATTTGGATTAAGCCTTGGCTAGCTGGATGTTTTGCATCAGATGTTGCCGCTGAGTTTGGTGCAGAACCCATACCAGCTTCGTTTGAGAATAATCCACGTTTAATCCCCATTAACATTGTTTTAGAAACAATACTTCCAAACATACCACCTGCAACTGCTGAGAAATCAAAGGCATTTGAGATTATCATCGATAAAATTTCAGGAACCTTGCTGATATTCATTCCAAGAATAATAACTGCAATAATCAAATAAAATAACGCCATTGTTGGTACAACTTTTGCGGAAACTTGTCCGATACGTTTAACTCCTCCAGCGATAATAACTGCTGTTAAGATTACAAGCACAATACCCACTGATTCAGCATCCCAAGACCATGCCTTACTCGTTGCTGCGACAATAGAGTTAGATTGAACAGCGTTAAACGCAAAACCAAATGTAAAGATTAAAGTAATCGCAAATGCAATCGCAAGCGGTTTACATTTCAAACCTCGAGTAATGTAATACGCAGGACCACCGCGGAACATTCCATTTGAATCTCGGGTTTTGTAAAGCTGTGCAAGTGAAGATTCCGCAAATGCAGAACTCATACCCATTAACGCAGTGATCCACATCCAAAATACCGCTCCTGGCCCTCCTAATGCGATTGCAGTTGCAACCCCTCCAATGTTACCCACCCCCACGCGACTAGCTAAACCTGTAGTAAAGGCTTGAAATGGAGTTAAAGAATCGCCATCAGCCGCACGCCCACCCCACATTTCACGTAAACTTTGTGGAAGTAAACGCAGCTGCACTAAACCCGTTGTGATAGTAAAAAATAAGCCTGTGCCTAAAAGCAGGAGAATCGTAATATCCCAAATTGGGCCATCTAATGTATTGACGATCCAGTTTAAAATGGCTTCAAAGCCTGAAACAATAAAATCCATAAGACCTCTCAATTTAAAAAAGAAAACGATTGTATTGTAACCTTTTTTTAGCTTATGAAAACTTTTTTTAATGATTTTTATAAAAAAAAGTATCTAAAAAATAAATTACTTATTAAGAGAACTGTTCTAGATAAAACAAAGCCCCCTATAAAGGGGGCTATAAAACTCAACGTAAATTAACGTTTTTTCGCTTTTGCATTTGGAAGGTCTGTAATTGAGCCTTCAAACACTTCTGCCGCTAAACCAACAGATTCATGAAGCGTTGGGTGGGCATGGATAGTTAATGCAATATCTTCTGCATCGCAACCCATTTCGATTGCCAAGCCGATTTCGCCTAATAATTCACCACCATTGCTACCTACAATCGCACCACCTAATACGCGGTGGGTATCTTTATCAAAAATAAGTTTAGTCATACCTTCTGGACATTCAGAAGCAATCGCACGACCTGATGCCGCCCATGGGAATTTAGCCACTTCATAGTTTAAGCCTTCTTGCTTACACTCTTTCTCTGTTTTACCTACCCATGCCACTTCTGGCTCAGTATAAGCGATTGATGGAATCACTTTCGGATCGAAGTAGTGTTTTTGTCCTGCAATCACTTCTGCTGCAACGTGACCTTCATGCACACCTTTATGTGCTAACATTGGTTGACCTACGATATCACCGATTGCGAAGATATGGGGTACGTTGGTACGCATTTGTTTATCTACACGAATGAAACCACGCTCATCAACTTCAACACCTGCTTTACCTGCATCGATTAATTTACCGTTTGGTGTACGACCAATAGCAACAAGTACTGCATCATAACGTTTAGTATCGTTACATGCTTTACCTTCCATTGAAACATAGATACCATCATCTTTTGCTTCAACTGCAGTTACTTTAGTTTCAAGCATTAACTTGAATTTTTTCTCGATTTGTTTGGTGTAGATTGCTACAACATCTTTATCTGCCGCTGGGATAACTTGGTCAAACATTTCAACCACTTCAATCTCTGAACCTAGAGAATGATAAACTGTACCCATCTCTAAACCAATGATACCGCCCCCCATGATAAGAAGTTTTTTCGGTACTTCTTTTAATTTAAGTGCATCTGTTGAATCCCAAATACGTGGATCTTCATGCGGGATGAATGGTAATTGAATTGGGCGAGAACCCGCCGCAATAATTGCATTATCAAATTTAACAGTAGTTGGGTTACCATCACGATCACGTGCAACTAATGTATTTGGATCAGTAAATTCTGCTAAGCCTTCAACCACGGTCACTTTACGTGCTTTTGCCATACCTGCTAAACCGCCTGTTAATTTAGCGACTACTGCATCTTTACCTGCACGAACTTCGTCTAAATTGATAGTTGGTTCACCAAAGTAAATACCGTTTTTAGTTGCGTGTTTTGCTTCTTCAATTACTTTAGAAACGTGTAATAACGCTTTTGATGGAATACAACCTACGTTTAAACATACCCCACCTAAAGTTGAATAACGTTCTACAAGAACGGTTTCTAAACCTAAGTCAGCACAACGGAACGCAGCTGAATAACCTGCAGGACCTGCACCAAGTACAACTACTTGGGTTTTAATTTCTTTACTCATATCTTTTCCTTTTCAAACGGTCGATTTTGTCAATTTTCTTGCAAATCCGACCGCTTACAGATTGATTACATTGCTAAGTTACACGACCTAATTACATTACTAGGCGACGGATATCTGCTAATACACCGTTGATGTAACTTAAGAAACGAGCACCATCAGCACCATCGATCACGCGGTGGTCGAATGATAATGATAATGGAAGCATTAAGCGTGGTGCGAATTCTTTACCGTTCCATACAGGTGCCATTTCAGATTTAGACACGCCTAAAATTGCCACTTCTGGTGCATTCACGATTGGGGTAAAGTGGGTTGTACCAATACCGCCCAAGCTTGAAATAGTGAAGCAACCACCTTGCATATCTGAACCAGTTAGTTTGCCTTCACGAGCTTTTTTCGATACTTCCATCAACTCACGAGATAACTCAATAATGCCTTTCTTGTTCACGTTTTTGAACACAGGAACCACTAAGCCGTTTGGTGTATCCACAGCAACACCAATGTTGATATATTTCTTAATTGTTAATTTTTGACCATCTTCAGAAATTGAGCTATTGAAACGTGGGAACGCTTCTAACGCTTTCGCAACCGCTTTCATAATAAATACAACTGGCGTGATTTTCACATCTAATTTTTGTTTTTCAACAATCTTGTTCTGTTCTTTACGGAATGCTTCTAATTCTGTGATGTCTGTACGATCAAAGTGTGTAACATGTGGAATCATTACCCAGTTACGGTGTAAGTTCGCACCAGAGATTTTATTGATACGGCTTAATTCAACTTCTTCTACTTCACCGAATTTGCTGAAGTCAACTTTCGGCCACGGTAATAAGCCTAAGCCAGCACCATTCGCTACACCGTTACCCGCTGCTTGAGCAGTTGCACCGCTCTCGTAAGCCTTAACCGCAGTTTTCACGTAAGCTTCGATGTCTTCTTTTACGATACGACCTTTACGACCTGTACCTTTCACTTTGTCTAAGTTTACGCCGAATTCACGTGCTAAACGACGAATCACTGGTGTTGCGTGTGCGTAACCTGCACTTGCTACCACTTGCTCTTGGCTTAATCCTGCAACGTTACCGCTTTGTGCTGCTTGAGCTGCTGGAGCAGAAGTGGCTGCTGAAGCTGCTGCTTGAGTAACAGGAGCTGCTGCAGGTGCTGCACCTATTACTTCAAAACGCATAATAAGTGAACCAGTTGATACTTTATCACCTGATTTCACTAAAATTTCTTTTACTACACCTGCGAATGGTGCGGGTACTTCCATTGAAGCTTTATCGCCTTCAACGGTAATTAAAGATTGTTCTTCTGAAACCGTATCGCCCACTGCAACCATAATTTCTGTTACGTTAACTTCATCGCCACCGATATCTGGTACATTTACATCTTTAATTGCTGCTACTGCTGGTGCTGTAGGCGCAGCCACTTGAGCTGTAGCAACTTCCGCTACTGATGCCGCAGATACCGTTTCAAATTTCATAATTAATTTACCAGTAGAAACTTTATCACCTACGTTGATTAAAATTTCTTTTACTACACCTGCAATTGGAGCTGGGACTTCCATTGAAGCTTTGTCACCTTCAACGTTGATGATAGATTGGTCAACTTCTACTGAATCGCCTACTTTCACCATAATTTCAGTCACATTAACTTCATCGCCACCGATATCTGGTACATTAACTTCAACAATTGCTGATGCTGTTGCAACTGATGCTGGAGCCTCTGCTACAGGAGCTTCAGCAGCTGGTGCTACACCTGCTGCTTCTAATACTAACATTGGTGAACCTGTGGTTACTTTATCGCCCACTTTTACTAAAACTTCTTTAACCACGCCCGCTTCTGGTGCTGGCACTTCCATTGAAGCTTTATCGCCTTCAACATTGATGATTGATTGATCAGCAGAAATGGTATCACCCACGTTTACCATCACTTCTGTTACGGTAACTTCATCGCTACCGATATCTGGTACATTAATTTGTTTTGACATTTTGGTAATCCTTCTTTTTGAAATGGGTAGGGAATCCCTACCCCATTTTGCAAAATTCTAACTTATTTAGACCGCTTGCATTATGCGTATAACGGGTTAATACGATCTACGTTCAAGCCGAATTTCGCGATAGCATCTGCAACCACTTGGCTTGATACTGTGCCTTCTTTCGCTAATTGAGAAAGTGCCGCAACTACCACATAGCGTGCATCTACTTCAAAGTGTTCACGTAAGTTCGCACGACTGTCTGAACGACCGAAACCATCGGTACCTAATACGTGATAGTGACGGCTTGGTACGAATGCACGGATTTGATCCGCGTATGCTTTCACGTAGTCAGTTGATGCCACTGTTGGTAAATCTGCTAATACTTGTGCAACGTATGGTACGCGTTGTTCCGCTGTTGGATGTAATAAGTTCCAACGTGCTGCATCGTGACCTTCACGTGCTAACTCATTGAATGAAGGTGCTGAGAATACATCAGATGTTACACCAAAGTCATTTGCAAGGATTTGTGCTGCTTCACGAACATGACGCATAATCGCACCTGAACCTAACAATTGAACATGGCCTTTTCCTTTACCTTCAACCGTTTCGAATTTATATAAACCTTTACGGATACCTTCTTCTACGCCTGCTGGCATTGCTGGCTGATCCATAACTTCGTTTAATGTGGTCATATAATAGAACACATCTTCTTGTTTTTCACCATACATACGGTTGATACCGTCTTGCATAATTACTGCAACTTCGAATGCAAATGATGGATCATAAGTAACACAGTTAGGGATGATACCTGCTTGGATATGGCTGTGACCATCTTCGTGTTGTAAACCTTCACCGTTTAAGGTTGTACGACCCGAAGTACCACCCACCATGAAACCACGTGCTAATTGGTCACCTGCTGCCCACATTAAATCACCAACACGTTGGAAACCAAACATTGAGTAATAGATAAAGAATGGAATCATCGGTTGATTATTCACAGAGTATGAGTTTGCTGCTGCTAACCAAGAAGCTGTTGCACCTAATTCATTGATACCTTCTTGTAGCACTTGACCATCTTTTGCTTCGCGGTAGTAAGCCACTAAGTCACGATCTGAAGGAACATAGTTTTGACCATGTGGGTTATAAATACCGATTTGACGGAACAAACCTTCCATACCAAAAGTACGTGCTTCATCAGCAATCATTGGAACAATAGTTTTACCAATGTTTTTATCTTTTAATAAGATGTTTAATGCACGAGTAAACGCCATTGTGGTTGAAATACCACGAGGTTGTTCTTCTAATAATGCTTTAAATTCCTCTAATGCAGGAATTTTATATTCTACATCAAATTTAGCACGACGAGCAGGAACATAGCCGTTTAATGCTTTACGGTGACCATGTAAATATTCGTATTCAGGGGTGCCTTCAGCAAATTTAATGTATTCTAATTTTTCTACTTGCTCATCAGTCAATGGTAAATCGAAGTAGTCACGGAAACCTTTAAGGCTTTCGTAAGACATTTTTTTAGATTGGTGAGCGGTATTTTTACTTTCCGCTTCAGGGATTTTATAACCTTTAACTTGATGTGCTAAAATCACAACTGGCTTGGTCGCTTTTTGTGCTTTTGCATAAGCTGCGTAAAGTTTTTCGCTATCGTGTGCACCACGGCGTAATGCCCAGATTTCATCATCTGTCATATCCGCTACTAATGCTGCAGTTTCTGGGTAGCGCCCAAAGAAGTGTTCACGCACGTAAGCACCATCTTTTGATTTGAAGGTTAAGTAGTCACCATCAACCACTTCCATCATTAATTGAGTTAATTTACCTGAAGTGTCTTTCGCGAATAATTTATCCCACTCGCTGCCCCATAATACTTTGATTACTTCCCAGCCAGCACCAGTGAATAAACCTTCTAATTCTTGAACGATTTTACCGTTACCATTAACTGGACCGTCTAAACGTTGTAAGTTACAGCTGATAGTGAAGATTAAGTTATCTAAGTGTTCACGTGCTGCGAAAGTTAATGCACCTTTAGACTCGATTTCATCCATCTCGCCATCGCCTAAGAATGCGTAAACTTTTTGGTCTTTCGTATCTTTTAAGCCACGGTTATCTAAGTATTTTAAGAAACGTGCTTGATAGATTGCGTTTACTGGACCTAAACCCATTGAAACGGTTGAGAATTGCCAGAATTCAGGCATTAATTTAGGGTGTGGGTATGAAGATAAACCGTCTGCAAAAGCTTCTTGACGGAAGTTATCCATTTGCTCTTCAGTTAAACGACCTTCTAAGAATGCACGTGCATACATACCTGGTGCTGCGTGACCTTGGAAGAAAATTAAGTCGCCACCGTTTTTCTCCGTTGCTGCTTTGAAGAAGTGGTTATAACACACTTCATACATGGTTGCTGCTGCTTGATAAGTCGAGATATGACCACCTAAGTCAAGATCTTTCTTCTGACTACGTAAAACCATTGCGATCGCATTCCAACGTACCGCAGAACGGATACGACGCTCGATTGCGTGATCACCTGGGTAAGCAGGCTGCTCAGATGCTGGGATGGTGTTTACGTAATCTGTTGTTACACCTGTTGGTAATGAAACGCCATTTGTACGAGCTTGACCAATAACTTGCTCAATGATGTATTGAGCACGCTCAACGCCTTCTTCACGGATTAATGAATCTAATGATTGTAACCAATCTTGAGTTTCGATTGGATCTACGTCATTTGCTAAAATCTCTGACATAGGTTTTCCCTTAATGTTATTAACTATGAATGGATAATAGAGCAAAAATGGGCTCTATCGTTTGCTGAAATGTTATGCAATAAGCCTTAGCAACAGCTTGCATACTCAACTAAATTGCTTTGCAAAATTATTGTTAAAGCCTATCACATAGCGAATATCTATTTGATTTACAAAGGTTTTCTCTAAAAAGTGAAAATGTTGTAAAAATGTAGATAAATTTTTAAATTAAAGATAACAAAAAACAGCTGTTTTGTCTATTTTTTTGACCTGTGCGATAGGGAAGATAAACAGAGCATTTAATCAAGCTTAATCTCTCTTGCTAAATCTTGAATTAATTTTGGTCCTGCGTAAATCATCCCTGAATAGATTTGCAACAATTTTGCTCCCACATCAATTTTTTCTTGACCTGAAACCACCGAATGAATACCTCCACTACCAATAATAGGCAACATCCCATTTAGCTCTTTGGCAAGTGTACGAATTAAGCAAGTACTTAACGCACTCAATGGTTTGCCACTTAATCCACCTTGCTGTTCGGCATTTTTCATTCCAGCCACAGGCTCGCGAGAAAGCGTAGTATTTCCTGCAATCACGCCATCAATGTGATGACGAATCAGACTATCTGCCACAGAAGCAATTTCTTCCTCGTTTAAATCAGGTGCAATTTTCAAAACAAGCGGTTTGTATTGCCCAAATTTTTGCGAAAGTACAGCTTGTTCTGCTTTCAATGATTTTAATAAATCGTCTAACGCCTCACCATACTGCAAACTGCGTAGATTCTTAGTGTTTGGCGAAGAAATATTCACGGTAATATAATCAGCGTGTTCATACACTTTACGCAAACAGATTTGATAATCGTCTAATGCTCGCTCAATCGGAGTAATCGCATTCTTACCAATGTTAATACCTAAAATACCGTCGTATTTTGACTTTTTAACATTTTCTACTAACACATCAACGCCTAAGTTATTAAAGCCATTACGGTTAATAACCCCTTCTGCTTCCACTATGCGAAATTGGCGCGGCTTCGAATTGCCATCTTGTGCTAAAGGCGTTACTGTGCCTACCTCAATAAAGCCAAAACCTAATTTGCCAAACCCATCAATGGCTTCTCCATTTTTGTCTGCCCCCGCGGCTAAACCAATCGGATTTTTGAATTTTAAACCCATTACTTCGGTTGGATTTTGTGGCATAGGTAAAATAGGAAAAGGCAGATTTCCTGCTAATTTGAGCAATTGAACGGTGAAATTATGTGCCGTTTCAGGCTGCATAGAAAATATAAATTTGCGAATAAGAGAGTACATATAAACCCGAAAATCATAGAAAAAAACCCAATCTTTCGACTGGGTTTAAAAAATTAAGCATCAAACATTGCTGAAATCGATTCTTCATTGCTGATACGGCGAATCGCTTCTGCAAGCATACCTGATAAGGTTAATGCACGGACTTTGTTGAGTGCTTTAATTTCATCAGAAAGAGGGATTGTATCCGTTACTACCACTTCATCTAATGCAGGATTTGCCAAGTTTTTCGCGGCTGTGCCTGATAATACTGCGTGCGTTGCATAAGCAAATACTTTTGTTGCACCACGTTCTTTTAACGCTTCTGCTGCTTTCACTAAAGTACCGCCTGTGTCGATCATATCATCAACAAGGATACAATCACGACCAGCCACATCGCCAATGATATGCATTACTTGAGAAACGTTTGCTTTTGGACGACGTTTGTCGATGATTGCCATATCCGCATCGTTTAATAATTTTGCAATTGCACGAGCGCGCACCACACCACCGATATCTGGTGACACAACAATTGGATTATTTAGGTTAGTTTTTTGAAGAATATCATTGATAAGCACAGGAGAACCAAATACGTTATCCACTGGCACATCAAAGAAACCCTGTATTTGTTCTGCGTGAAGGTCGCAAGTTAAAACACGATCTACACCCACACTTGAAAGGAAATCAGCAACCACTTTCGCCGTAATTGGTACGCGTGCTGAGCGAACACGGCGGTCTTGACGAGCATAACCAAAATAAGGAATAACTGCGGTAATACGACCTGCTGAAGCACGGCGTAATGCGTCTACCATGACGATCAATTCCATTAAGTTATCATTCGTAGGTGCACAAGTTGATTGCACGATAAATACATCTGAACCACGTACATTTTCGTTAATTTGCACTTGAATTTCACCATCGCTGAAACGACCAACTGTCGCATCACCAAGAGAAATATAAAGGCGTTCTGCAATACGTTTTGCAAGTTCTGGCGTTGCATTACCTGCAAACAATTTAATATCTGGCATTGGAATAGATCCTTTAGGATGAGTGGGTTAAAAAAGACATTGGTGTAACGGTGAGACGTTCTGCCCTTTTGCCACAAAGCCAAACACATTCGCAGGTCTTTGAGCAAAAACGGCATTGGCTTCCTCAATACTGTCAAATTCAGAAAAGATGCAAGCCCCCGTTCCCGTTAAACGGAACTGAGCATATTTTACCAATTTTGACATCAATTCTTCAACCTCGAAATAATGATCTCGCACAACTTTTTCGCAATCGTTTTCCCATTTTGTATTTAATAACACATCCATCGTCCGTTTAGGTGTATTACGGGGCAAATTCGGATCGCGAAAAATAGCAGGGGTTGAAATTGAAACATCAGGCTTTAACACTACATACCATTTCTCCACAGGTTCACAAGGTGTTAAAACCTCCCCTACTCCTTCCGCAAAGGCAGCGAAACCTCGCACAAAAATCGGCACATCTGCCCCAAGGAAAAGCCCTATTTCTGCCAACGCTTCAAGGGATAAACCCGTTTGCCATAAATGGTTTAATCCAACTAACACCGTTGCAGCATTTGAAGAACCACCGCCAACACCACCGCCCATCGGCAAATTTTTAGTTAGACGAATTCTCGCCCCCTTTGTGCAAGCGGTCTTTTCTTGCAATAATTTTGCAGCACGATAAATCAAGTTCTGCTCTTTCGGTACATCGGGCAATTCATCTAATAATTGAATTTCACCATCGTTTGTCACTTCAAAATCTAATTCATCGCCAAAATCCAAAAATTGGAAAAGCGTTTGTAATTCGTGATAGCCATCAGGACGTTTGCCTGTAACATATAAAAAGAGATTTAATTTTGCAGGGCTAGGTAATTTCATTAGTGCATCCAATTATCAACACGAATTTTTAAGGTTTGCGAGCCATTTTCAAGTACAATCAATTTCGGTAAATTAGGCTGGCGAGTTTCATCATACGAAACGTAAGTCACTTTCCAAACTACCCCATTCAACAGATAACTAAATTGGGCTAATTGGCGTTTTTCATTTACCACATAATTTCCTTCTTTTTCAGGCAAGCCTTTCAGCCAATAAGCGAACTGATCAATAGGAAATGAAACACCAATAATTTCTTGCATTAACGCATCAATATCACGATCAGAGCGGCTATTCCCTTCACTATCTGACACGGTCAAGCCACGTGCATTACGATGTAATTTCAATGATTTACTCGAGAGATTAGACGAAAGCTCCAAACCAAAATTGCTCGCATTTTTGTATTGCCAATCAAAATGTGAGGAAAAGCGTTCTTCTGGTGAAATATAACCAAACTGCCCTTTCGCTTGGTAACCACTGATTTTTTCAAGCTGAGCAAGATGAGCTTGCCACTGCGGATCATTATGCGGAATTTGAATGGTAGGATGCTCAATTTGAGTCGGTGCATCCAACACTGATTGACAACCGATAAGAAAAAGCGAAAGGCTCAACGAGCTAAGAAAAGAAAGTTTTTTCATACTTATCATATAAATAAAGCGGTAAGATTTAGGTAAAATTTTGTAAATTCTACTCGAAATCTCACCGCTTGTCTTAATTTTCATTAAGTGAATGACTAAACGTGCGATTGATTATCTGGTAATGTCCCTTCAATCTCTTCCACTAACTCGCCATTTTTAAAAAAGACATAACCGCCATTTTTCATTTTGATCCAATTTTCGTTTTTTGTGAGTGGCTGCGTGGCAATAATAGTCACTTTATCATTTTCTGTGGTGTATTTGCTAAAATCGATTTCCACATCATCATCGCGTAATGCCTTGCTAAATGGGGCTTTACGTGTCACATAATAAAGTCTAGTTGAGCAACGAGCAATCATCCAATGCCCGTTCGACATAATAAAATTAAACACACCGTGGGTAGCAATATCAGAAGTAATCTCGACTACCGCATCAAAAATGTCTTTCTCGCTCGGCTTTTTATCAAAACGTTCTCGCAAACGAGAGACAATACAACAGAATGCCGCTTCCGAGTCTGTCGTACCAATCGGTTGATAATGGCAATCAGCACAAGGTCGAACGCCTTCCACCGTGCCATTATGAGCAAAAACCCAGTTTTCACCCCACAGTTCGCGAATAAAAGGGTGGGTGTTTTCCAAATTCACATCACCACGTGTTGCCTTACGAATATGCGAAATCACGTTAAATGATTTAATTTTATATTGGCTGATTAAATCCGCCATTGGTGAAGAAGCTCCTGGACGGTTATCACGAAAGATACGTACGCCCTTACCTTCAAAAAAAGCGATACCAAAACCGTCAGTATGCTGATCAGTTAACCCTGCCCGTCGCCGAAAACCTTCAAAAGAGAAAGTAATATCGGTCGGTGTATTACAATTCATTCCTAATAATTGACACATAATTCCACTTCTTAAAATATTTCTGAAAATGACACCCCATTTTGGTGAATTATTCAAATGATTTCAATAGGAATTGATCAAAAAAATTAGAGCTAAAACTTATTTCTTGCTACTTTTTGGAATAAATCCAAGTAATCAATACTTTTTACCATATCTCTGCATTTTTCTATCAAGAAGTTATAAAATGGTCAGCTCTTAGCTTCACTCCGTAATTAGTGCAAGAAACCAATTAAAAGGTGAAATTGTTTAAATTGAAGCTAGATCTTGAAGTAGGTAAAGAAGCTTATTCTATCATCAAAGCAATGTCTGTAATAGTGAGCGTAGAATAATGTAGAAGAAATACAAAAATGGCTAGATTCTTAAAATCTAGCCATTTTCATTTTAGTTAATACTGTAAGACTCTGTATAAGGAATCAATCCTCGTTTTAACATTCTGCTTACGCCACTACCATAATTGGTACCAAAGCGAAGTTCGAAATTAACCCCAAATTTATTGTCGTAAAATAAGTCGTTAATCGTATCGCTTATTGCGTTTGAAGGTGTTGCAACTAATTTACGAGCAACATAAACATTCGCCGTCCAACAACAGGTGTTATAGTTCATTGAGAACTGGGTTTCTACTGGTTTTTTCAACGCAATATCTTGGTAATGGCTAAACATTGCGGCAACGTTATCCGTTAATTCCCACGCCACGACACCACCAAGCTGTTTAATATCTTGACCATAACGGTTTGTACTTAAGTTTTGGTTAATATAATCACGGCTTGCAAAGCGATAATTTAATTGGAACAATTTGCTATCGCTTGGTTTATATTGTAATGACATATTCGCCAATGAGGTTTGATTCAAACGTGTATCATATTGATAACTTCCGTGCCAATTCCATTTACGATGGAATTTCCAGTTTGATTCTAACGCCCACGATGAAGAACGATTCGCCGTACTATTGCTTGAATTATCATCAATTTTAGATGGACTTAAATAGTAAGTTTGTCCTGCACTAAAATTGAATACCTCTGTCCCTGTCTTATCGCTGAAGAATCGTGTTGTTCCACCTGCTGTCACAAGGTTTGCAGAAGAAATTCGGTCTAAACTACTATAACGACGATCGTTAAACAGGGAGAAATAATCCGTTTGCAATAAAGCAGAATCATAACCTAGCCCTACGCTTTTATGACGTTTAGAACCGATCTCTGCTTGGTTTTTATATGGACGATAAATATATTGCACACGAGGCTCAAAGGTTTGGTTATAACCTTTAAAGAACTGCTTATCTGCCTCAAGTACCGTTTGGAAATCTAGCTTAATTTGAGGAATAACGCGTGTTACATTTTTCTTCATTTCTTCCGCATTGATATCACTACCTTTTTGTTGAATATAGTGTGTTGCGTAAAGTTTAGTTTCCAGATTTAAACTGCCATAGCGATTAGTAAGTAGTGCGTTTAATGTTGGTTCTACGTGGAATCGCCACGCTTTTGACATTAGGTTGCTATCATTATCAAAACGAGCAGCTTGCGAGAATAAATGAAAATCAGCAATACCTTTTAACGCATCATTTTTATAATAATTGAAATCAATTTTAGGTAATACACGGTATGGTCCAACTGAATTTGTAGAAAGATCAAAAGTTTGAAATTTTTTACCTGAAACTGACAAATTATAGTTTGGTTGATAGTAGCCTAATCTGAATTGCTGTGTAGCATAACCATCTGTACTGCTACCGTAATCTGAATCAAAATCAGAAAAATAACGACGATCGCTCACTTTAGTGTAATTCACATTCAAACGCCAATCGCTTAAAAAGCTCATATTATGACGCCAATGTAATAAATAACGCTTACGGCTACCATCACCTGATTGATATTCATCTAAACGGTCTTTCACCATATATTCGGTCGCAACTAAGCCTTCACCCAACTTCGTTAAATAACGAAATTCTGGACTAATTTGCCACCCACGACGAGAATAATAGGTTGGCGTAAAAGTTGCATCCATATTCGGTGCAATGTTCCAATAAAATGGCTGTGAATAGGTAAAACCATTTTTGCTTGAACGTTCAAAACTTGGAATCAATAAGCCTGAGCGACGACGATCACCAATAGGGAATTGTAAATAAGGAGAATAAAAAACGGGTACGCCCATCACTTTAAAACGAGCATGCCACATTTCAGCGTACTCATCTTGTATGTGCTGAATCATCTCGTTTGCTTCAATTGACCAAGATTTATCATTCACTAAACACGAAGTAAATGTTGCATTTTTTAATGTGCGAGTTTGGTCATTAAAATGACCGCTTTCTGCCGTGCCTCGCCCTTGTCTACCTACTAATTGATAACTTGTATTGGAAAGATCTGCCTCTTTACTCGTTAAATCTACCGCTGCATCACGACCTTCTGCTTGAATGAGGTTATCACGATATTGGTAAGAGCCTTTTAAAAACGCTTTACGAGCTTGCTCACCTTGCTGTTCCACACGCACTTCATTGGCAAAAAGCGAACGATTTCCTTGCTTAATATTGACATCACCCGTATAGGTTGCATCCGTCGGCTGATTAATTAATGCATTATCCGCCTCAATGTAAACTGGTGCTTGGTTCGGATCACCTTTAACTTCTTCACCTTGAAAATGCGGGACGCCTAATAAACATTGCTCTCTTAAATCCGCTGATGCAATTTGGCTATAACAAGCCGTAACTACCGCCAGTGAGAGAAGATTGTAACGTTGTTTCATTCTCGTTTCTCTTAAATAATTCTGGAAAACTGTTGTCTTTTTGCAAGCTGTCTTGAATACACATCAAAGCATAAACAGATATTACGAATCAACAAACGGCCTCTTGGTGAAACCGAGATGCTTTTTTCATTAATCTCAAGTAGACCATCTTTAGCCAATGGCTGTAAATAAGTTAAATCTTCAGCAAAATAGGTATTAAAATCAATACCGTAGGCTTGCTCCAAGCAGTCAAATTCGAGTTTAAAATTACAAATGAGTGCCTTGATAACATCACGACGAATGCAGTCATCTTTAGTTAAGGCTAACCCCTTGCTTAATGCAATACCTATTTCTTCTACATCAGCATAATATTGTTTTAACTCTTTTTGGTTTTGTGCGTAAGTATCACCAAGCAAACTGATCGCAGATACTCCCATACCCAATAAATCGCACTCTTCTTGCGTTGTGTAGCCTTGGAAATTACGGTGCAATACGCCATTAGTTTGAGCAATGGCTAACTCATCATCAGGTTTGGCAAAGTGATCCATCCCAATAAATTTATAGCCATTTTCGCCTAAGAATTGGATGGAATTTTGCAAAATCGTCAGCTTGGTTTCTGGCGGTGGCAACATATCATCTTTAATTTTGATCTGTGCGGCAAAACGGCTTGGCAAGTGAGCATAGTTAAATACGCTCATACGATCTGGATTGAGCTCAACGACACGTTTTAACGTGTACATAAAACTTTCCACATTCTGTTTTGGCAAACCGTAGATCAAATCCACGTTAGTTGAAACAAAGCCTAGCTCTTTCGCGCGTTTCATTAAGGCAAAGATAAACTCTTCGTCTTGCTCACGGTTTACAAGCTCTTGCACTTCTTTATCGAAATCTTGAATCCCCATACTGATGCGGTTAAAACCAATATGGCGAAGATGATCAAGCATATTCAGCTCAATTTCACGAGGGTCCATCTCGATACTGATTTCGGCATCAGCTTGCACATCAAAATAGGTTCTCAGCAAATGCATTAAACGAGCAGATTGTTCTTCGTCTAAATACGTTGGTGTACCACCGCCCCAGTGAATTTGGGTCACTTTACGATTTTTGAAAAGCGGTGCACGAGTTTTAATCTCTTTTTCAAGATAATCTAAATAGAGATCGACTTTATGACGATGACGGGTAATTACTTTATTACATGCACAGAAATAGCAAAGTTTATGGCAAAACGGAATGTGCACATAAAGAGAAAGCGGACGTTCAGGATAACGCTCTGCTGCCGCTTTAAAATCTTCATTAGTGTAATTTTCGCTAAATTCCAATGCGGTCGGATATGACGTATAACGTGGACCAGATTGGTTATATTTTTGAATAAGGTTTAAATCCCAAATAATTTCTGACATTATTGTGCCTTTCTTAAGGTTTTAATTGCTTCGATCAGTTGACCACATTCTGCTTGGATTTGCTCAAAAAGCTCCGCTTCTTTTGCTTCGCGGGCAAGATCTTGACGCATACGCTCATTACGTTTCAACGCTTTGCGTTCCTCCAAAATTGCCATATCCTGCACTAGCTCATAAAGCTCCCACATGGCAGGATAATTCGACAATTTATGCCCCAACACATCCAACAGCGGTTTTAAACGTAACACACCTTCAGAAGGATTACATTGCTCCGTTCTTACCGCATGGGCAATCACTTCCACGCTTTCAAAAATGCGTTCAAAACGTGCTTTTTGCTCTTCTTCGGCTTGCTTTCTTAACTCTCGCTCTAAAGCTTGCTGATTTTTCACTTTCGCCCACAAATAGACTGCATAGCCCACCATTGAAAGTAAAATCAACACCGCCAAAATAATGAGAAAAAATCTAATCATATCAATGCTCAATTTACTGATTATCTACTTAAATTGATTAAGATTGATGGTTTCAAATTGGTGCAATAAGGCATCACCTTCATCCATCTCTTCATCTTGAATGCCTAAAATTTCCATCAATTCATCAATGCGATCTAAGCACTCATCCACAAATTTTTGATCTTCTGCAGAAAGTACTTTACCTGCATCTAACTCATCCAGTAATTGGTGTAAACATTCATTATTTTCGAGTTGCTCTAACTCCAATTCTGGCGATAAAACTGGTTTAACCTCTTCTGGCAATACAGGTTTAATGAACTGACCTTTTTCAGGTTTATTTACAAACTCCACCATCAACGGAATTTTCTTTTTGCTACCAATACGCGGATCTTTAACTTCTTTCAGCACTGCTTTTTTCTGCTCAGTAGGATCAACATTACGTGAACCTGTTGGCAAGCCTTTATGCTTACGTTTTTTCTTCTCCTCACGTGCTTTTGCATCTAATTCATAGCGAGTAGGCTTACGGTTTTTACCACTGGTTAATTTCGGTTGTTCTGGTCTTTTATCTGCCTTACGGGTTGGCATAATGTCGGTAAGGCGACGTGTTTTTTTGGTACGGCTCATATTTTATCTTCCACCCAATTAATAAACTTTCAAACGGCTTATTCTACAAGGAAAGCGAGCAACTGAACAGAAAAGATTTTATTTCATAGTATAAAGTGCACATTTTACAAATTTATAACATAAGTTTTTATAATTAAAAGAATAAAAAAAACTCATTACTCTATATTGACAAACTAATTCTAATGCGATAACTTCAAGCCTTCATTCAAATTACCTACTTAAGAAGTAGGTGTCATCAAGAGGAACTTTATCGTGGAACCAATCATATTAAATGGCTATCACACGCTAATTGCAGCAACCCTCGTTCTACTTTTAGGACGTTTGCTCGTAAAAAAAATCAAATTCTTGCAGGATTTTAATATCCCTGAAGCCGTTGCAGGCGGATTAATTGCAGCAGCAATTATTTTTGCACTTTATCAATGGTTTGGGCTTTCATTCCAATTCGAAAAAAGCTTACAAAGTGCGTTCATGCTTGTATTCTTTGCTTCTGTAGGGTTATCTGCCGACTTCTCTCGCTTAAAACAAGGCGGTTTCCCACTTGTTATCTTCCTTGCCGTTGTTGCAGTACTGATCATCGTTCAAAACGTTGTAGGTATTGGTTTAGCCTCCGTATTAGGCTTAGACCCTAAAATTGGCTTAATCACAGGTTCAATCACTTTAACAGGTGGTCACGGAACAGGGGCAGCTTGGGCAAAAGTATTTACAGATAAATATGGATTACAAGGTGCAACGGAAATGGCAATGGCATCTGCTACTTTCGGTTTAGTAGCTGGTGGTTTAATTGGTGGACCAGTCGCTCGTCGTTTAGTAAACAACTTGAAACGAGGCAAAAAAGCGGCATCAGTGAAAAAAGCGGATACATCTGATTCACAATACGATGGTGAAACCTTTGAAGAAAAAGATCATATGCGTTTTATTACTGCAAGTTCGACTATCGAAACTATGGCTCTCTTTGCAGCATGTTTAGCTTTCTCTTCAATTATGGCTGCACAATTCTCAGATTTAGGCTTGCCACAATTCGTATGGGCATTGGGTTTTGGTGTTATCTTACGTAATGTATTAACCAAAGTATTCAAATTCGATATGTTTGACCGTGCGATTGACGTATTTGGTAATGCTTCATTAAGTCTCTTCTTAGCGATGGCATTAATGAGCATCAAATTATGGGAATTAGCAGGTTTGGCAGGTCCAATGCTTATCATCCTAGTTGTTCAAACTATCGTAATGATCTTATACAGCTACTTCGTAACTTTCCGCATTATGGGTAAAGACTACGATGCTGCAATATTAACAGCTGGTCATTGTGGTTTCGGTCTAGGTGCAACACCAACCGCTGTTGCAAATATGCAATCTGTAACACAAACCTTTGGACCTTCGCATAAAGCTTTCTTAATCGTACCGCTTGTAGGGGCTTTCTTTGTTGACATTATCAACTTATTTATGATTACTTGGTTTATTAATATGCTAAGTTAGTCTTAAAATTATTATTCTTAAAGCTAGGTTAAATCCTAGCTTTTTTATTAACTTAATTTTCTCATAAAGAAGTGGTTATTTCCCTTACCATAGGTACAACGAAATTTATGTTACAATCACTTTATATAACAATTACATAACTCTGCCTCATTCTGATTTACAATCCAAATGACAAAAAATCTGCACCTTACCTGTTAGTAGTTTAGTCCAACTGTTGAAGTGCAGATCGTTTCTTTTATTTAAAAACAGAACGATATTGAGGCTTACTTCTCTTTAGTTGGCTAATTAATACTAAAATAAAGAAAAAGCTCAGTACGCCAAACGCAAAAATTAACCATTGAGGCATAACCCATCCTAACATTTCCCACTGATTTTCACTACAATTGACCGGACCTGGAGCAAAAATCTGCGGAAGCCACTGGTCAAAAGGTAGTGTTTGAGGAAAATCGGGTTTAAATTCACATTGATTCCATGGAGAAGGATTTAGCTGATAATCTGTATGGCGAATTGCAAGAAATAATCCTTTAATCGCACTATATCCCCAAAGAAGAATAGCTAAATAACGAACAATTCTAACCCTTGGAGCAATAAGACCCATTATGCCTGCAAAAAATAGTCCAGAAATAGCTAAACGTTCATATACACACATCACACAAGGCTGTAATCCCATACCATATTGGAAGTAAAGCCCTGTCGATTCTAATATAAACGCCAGAAATGCTAATAATAGCCAAGCAGATCGCTTAAGAGAAAGTTCTTTGAAGAATGTCAGCATAATTGCTCCTTAACAAATAGATTTTCTCCATTGTAACAATTCTTACTTTAAAGAACAAAATAAAGCACAACTCTAATTTAATAATATTCATCATTTAATTCATCAAATGCTGAACCATCATTAAATAAATTTTCTAAAAACTCAGAAACATCCTGTTTTCCACTTTTACCTAATCCAAAAACGGAAACATCACTCATTGTTGATGATCTCACTCTAACAATAGCCTGAGGAAATTCACTTTGCACTTCTTCTTGCACAATTTCCAATAAACGATTGAATTTATGCTCTTTCATTTTTGCAGAATTAAATAGACGAATATCAATGGTAGCTTGCATAGAACACCTCATTATCTGAACATAAAACAAGTAAATATATATACAGTATATATTAACTATTTTAACTGTCAATATATTCAGTGGTAGAAATAACGTTTCCCATCTTATTCCATTTAGCTATAAAAAAGAACAAAATATTTCTATTTTCCTCGTATGAGAAAAGCGTTTAATCACGCCAAATTTTCTGAAAAAGAATTGAAATGTTATTTCTTATTTTAGGGCTAATCAGATTTTCCATTTTTATTTCAATAACTTATCTACTAAACGACTCACCGCAAAAAAGCCAAAAGTGGCAGTAACCATAGTAACGGCACCAAAGCCATTGGCACAATTCATCGTAGCAGAAACTTCACAACCTTCCCCCATTTTAGGGAAAATTAGCGGCTGAGTAGAAAAAACACAATCTATGCCAAATTTACGTTTCGGATTTTGGCTAAAGCTATATTCTTTTCTAAGCAAGGATCTTACTCTCGCTGCCAATGGATCTTGAATAGTTTTACTTAAATCTGCAATCTGAATTTGGCTTGGATCTGTTTGCCCACCCGCTCCGCCTGTAGTAATCAACTTGATTTTATTGCGTTTACAATAAGCAATAAGTGCGGCTTTGGTTCTTACGCTATCAATTGCATCAAGCACATAATCGTAGCCTAGATTAAGGTATTCAGGAATATTCTCAGGCGTAATAAAATCATCAATAATTTCGACCACACACTCTGGGTTAATTCTCTCCACACGCTCTTTCATCGCTTCTGTTTTAAGCTGAGCTACCGTGCCCGTCATCGCATGAATTTGGCGATTGATGTTAGTTACGCAAATATCATCCATATCGATCATCGTGATTTTGCCAATCCCTGTGCGAGCTAATGCCTCAACCGCCCAAGAACCGACCCCTCCAATGCCAATCACACAAACGTGAGATTGACGCAATTTTGCCAAACCTTCTGGTGTATAAAGGCGACCAATACCGCCAAAACGTTGTTCATAATTATCAACTCTACTCATTTTTTATCCTTTTTCTTCGACATTCGTGATAAAAATCATTATATAATGCATTCAATAATCACCAAGGTTACTTATATGTTAAAAATCAATGTAAAAAAAACGCTCGGGGCATTATCGCTTAACCTTAATATTGATATCCCTGCTAAAGGTGTTACCGCTATTTTCGGACGTTCGGGAGCAGGAAAATCAAGCCTTATTAATCTAGTCGCAGGCTTAATCACGCCACAATCGGGCAGCGTTACCCTTAATGATAATGTGCTGTTCGATAGCAAACAAAAAATCAATCTCCCGCCAGAAAAACGTCACATTGGTTACGTATTCCAAGAGCACCGACTTTTCCCCCATTATACCGTGGAAAAGAACCTCAAGTATGGTTGCAAGCGGTTTAATTCAAGCTATTTTTTGCAAATTGTGGAATTACTCGGCATTCAGCACTTGCTTGAGCGTTTCCCGCTCAGTTTGTCTGGCGGAGAAAAGCAACGAGTGGCGATTGGACGAGCCTTATTAAGTAATCCAGAAATATTGTTGATGGATGAACCACTCTCTGCCCTTGATTTACCCAGAAAGCAAGAGTTATTGAACTATCTTGATCAACTTTCTAGCCAGCTTGAGATCCCGATTTTATACGTGACTCATAGCCTAGATGAGATTATCCGCCTTGCTGATCAAGTGATTTTGATTGAACAAGGGCACATTATGGCATTCGATCAGGTTAAAAGTATTTGGCAGCATTCCGCGTTTCAGCAATGGTTACCTGAACAATACCATTTAAGTTTATTGGAATTACCGATTAAATTGCACCAAATCGATTACCAAATGGTAGAGCTTTCACTAGGTACGCAATCTTTATGGGTAAGTGAATTGCCACGCTATCAACTAAACGATAGAGTGCGAATTACCATTAATAGTAGGGATGTATCAATTACATTGGAAAAACCACAAAACACCTCAATTCGCAATGTTTTGCAAGGTAAAATTTGCCAAATTCAACAGCAATCGCAGCAAGTGAATGTAGAGGTAAATGTCGAAGGACAAAAAATTTGGGCAAGCATCAGCCTTTGGGCATTTAATGATTTGCAATTAAGCATTGAGCAGGCTGTTTATCTGCAAATTAAGAGTGTTTCGTTGTAGGTGCTGCCTTTATCATTTAGCAAAGTTCGCGTAAAATATGATCGCTTATTTACGAGGTTGATATGTCAGAAAAAATTGTTGTTGAAGTAGTTTATGCCTACCCCGAGCGTTATTTTTTGAAAAAACTCACGCTCAAAAATCCGATTACGATCCAAAATGCGATTGTGCAGTCTGGCGTTTTAGAAAAATATACCGAGATTGATTTACGCCAAAATAAAGTCGGCATTTTCAGCCGTACCGCAAAATTAACGGATATAGTAGAAAACGGCGATAGAATTGAAATTTATCGCCCGCTAATTGCCGATCCGAAAGAGATTCGCCGTAAAAAAGCAGAAGAGCAAGCTAAAATAAAGAAAAATGAAAATGTTTGAGATATTAAAGGGCACTATTAGTGCCCTTTTCTTCTTTAATGAGTGATTATTCTTGTGTATATTTCGGCTCCGTAAACACCGTCACAGTAGGTACTTCTCCAGTGAATTTCTCAACTTGAACGGTTGCAGTATTTGGTGAGTTACCTTGAGCAAGTTTAGACGTACCTTCATCGCGGGTAAGGACATTTGGGCTGCCATTTTTACAAAGTGGATGCTCTGATTGACCTAAATCTTGCGGGTCATACCAAGCCCCTTCGTGGATAGCCACTGTGCCTTTGATAATCCCATCAGTAACTACAGCGCCTGCTAATACTTGCCCGCGTTTGTTAAACACACGCACAATATCACCGCTTGCAATGTTGCGAGCTGCGGCATCTTCGGTGTGAATTAACACTGGTTCACGATCATTTACTGCATAAAGTTTACGCAATGAACTATAAGCTAATTGGCTGTGTAAGCGATATTTTGAGTGTGGTGTCACTAACGCTAACGGCTCTTCCGCAGTGGTTTTGCCTGAGAACTCTTCGTGTTCCATCCAAGTTGGATGACCTTTACAGTCATCATAGTTCATTTTCGCAACTACGTCAGAGAAGATCTCAATTTTACCTGATGGTGTGCCTAATGGATTGAGTAACGGATCGTTGCGGAACTCTTCATAACGCACCCATTTTTTCGCTTTTTCGCTAGTCTTGAAGGTTATTGGTTTATTATCTTGCCAGAATTGCTCGAATTTCGGCATTAATACACGGTTCTTACGTGCTGCATCAAAGGCAGTTTGGTAGAAACCTTTTAACCAATCCATTTCTGTTTTACCTTCAGTAAACTCCGCTTCTTTACCCGCACGTTTTGAAAGCTCAGCAAAAATATCGTAATCATTTTTCGCTTCAAATTGTGGCTCAACCGCTTTTTTCATTGGGTAAATATTCATCATCGAATAGTCGCCTGACATCGTTAAATCATTACGCTCATAGCTGGTTGTCGCTGGTAACACAATGTCTGCCATACGCGCAGTTGGCGTCCAATGACATTCGTTGACAATCACGGTGTCTGGTTTTTGCCACGCTTTCACCAAAGTATTGGTATCTTGATGGTGGGTAAATGGGTTACCACCTGACCAGTAGATCACTTTAATATCAGGATAAGTGACTTTCGTGCCGTTGTAATCAATGGTTTTACCTGGATTGAGCAACGCATCAGAAATACGTGCAAGTGGGAACGAGTATTTAGAAGCTTCATCTAACCACGTTTTAGCACCTGCTGCCGCCGTAGGATTTGCGCTGATTGAACCTAAAGTACCGCCAGTTGCAGTTGGAACGCCACCATTAGCATAGTGATAACTTAAGCCAAAACCGCCACCAGGTAAGCCGATTTGACCGAGTATTGAAGCTAGTGTCACCAACATCCAATGGCTTTGTTCGCCATGACGTTGGCGTTGCATACCCCAACCGCCCATTAACATTGTGCGTTTGCTAGAGAAATCCGCAGCTAATTGTTTAATAGTTTCGGCTGGTACACCACAAATTTTACTTGCCCATTCGGCATCTTTTGGTTGTTTATCTTCCGTGCCGAGCAAGTAGCTTTCAAATTGCTCGAAGCCTTTGGTATATTTTTTGAGGAATTCTTTATCGTGTTTGTTTTCAGATACTAAAGTATAAGCAATACCAAGCATTAACGCCACGTCTGTTCCTGTGTTCACTGGCACCCAATCCGCACCTAAGAATTCACAGCTTTCACTTCTCACAGGGTCGATACAGATAATACGTTTACCTGTTTCTTTGAATTTTTTGAAGTATTCAATGCCTTGTTGGTCGGTTGAAGTCCAAGCAATGCGAAGTGTGTTGAGCGGGTTTGCAGACCAAAGCACGATAATATCGCTATTTTCAAGTAACACTTCCCAACTGGTTTGTTGTTCGTACACTTCAATTGTGCCAAGAACGTGTGGCATAATCACTTGTGCAGCACCTGTTGAATAGTCACCTTTCACATCCACAAATCCGCCTGTGATGGTTAAATAGCGTTTAAGCAAAGTACGCGCTGCGTGCAATGCACCTGAACTATACCAACCGTAAGAACCACCAAAAATCGCACTCGGGCCGTGAGCTTCACGCACACGTTTCATCTCATTTGCAACAAGCTCAAAAGCTTTATCCCAAGAAACACGCACCCATTCATCGCGACCGCGTAAGGTGGTGTCTTTATTACCTTCTAAGTAGCCTTTACGCACCATTGGGTATTTCACACGGGTTTCGCCGTGAACTTGATCAGCCACCACAGATTGCAATTCGTTTACTACGTTTGGTTCAATCGCAGGGCCTGATTTCACTACTTTGCCATCTTGCACTACCACGCCTAATGGCCCCCAGTGTGCCGCAGTCATCACGGTTTGCATTTCAGCGGCTTTAGCTTCGGTTGAAAGTAACGCACTGACGCTACCGCCAGCTAAAGATGTCCCAGCAAGACCAAGTGAGGTGGTTTTAATAAAACCACGACGGCTTGCGTTGATATTTTCTTGTTTTTTCATATAGGTTTCCCCTTTGAAAGTAAGTTAAATATGACACCTTTCTAAACACGAGGGGATAGTTCATTTCTTCGCTATCCTGTGTTGCGAGCGGTAAAATTTTGCAGAAGTTTTGCAAAAACAATCGCTTGGAACAGGCTGAGATGGCATATTTTGATAACAAAACTTAGTCAAAACAGCTCGGTATCGGATTTGTTGATAAAAAATTAGTGTGTGCCTCCAACCATATCTTTGGCATTACGTTGTAGGTAAATAGTCACCGCACGCACATCATCAGCTGTCATTGAGGTTCTATCCTTCATCGAATTCACTACTCCGATCCATTGGTTTGCCGTGTAATGGTTTGCACCAATAGCTGCGTGGCAACCGCTACAATGGGTTTGGTTTAAATTATCGCCAAAGGCATTCAACGATTTTAAATCTGAAGTGACGGCGGTTTTTGGCATAGAAACTTCCACGCTGACCTCTTTCCAGTCGGAATTCGTCACTTTATCGTTTACCGTTTGATGAACGGTGAATTTATTTTTCGCTTCATCGCTGACTAATCCAACCATAATACGTTGACCCAATGCAGCATACAGTACGCTTTCCGCCCCTGCTTGTTGCCAACCTTTTAACGTCGCTTTAATGTTGTCGCCATCGGCTTTCCAATCATTTAACTCAGCATAAGGTAATAGACGAATTTCTGCACCATCAGCGGTTTTCGCTGGTGCCATCACAAGGTTATAAAGGGTTTTATCGCCTTCGCTAAATTGCCCTGCGTGTTTGGTTAATTCACCCAGTGCAGCCGCATTGTCTACAGGCATTTCAGGCATAAAATGGGCGATACCTTTATGGCAATCAATACAAGTTTGGTTAGTTTCTTGTGCCAATTTATGCATTTTTTGAGCAGCTTCTTTTTGTTCAGAAACTACCATCGCCTCGAAACTATGGCAGGAACGGCAAGTCGCAGAATCACTCTCTTTCATCTCTTGCCAAACTCGTTGTGCCATTTCTAGGCGGTGTTGCTCATAGGCTTCCTGGTCTGGCAACTTATTGGTGACGAAAGTGTGCCAGACGTCTTTCAACGCCACAAATTTAGCTTTCACATAATCCATTCCTTCGTGCGGAACGTGGCAATCTGAACATTCAGCTCGAATCCCTTTACGGTTTGAAAAATGTACCGTGCCTTCCCATTCTGCCTGCGGGTGACTCATCGAGTGACAACTTACACAAAATTCAGGGCTGCTGGTTGCTTTCATAATTGATTGCACACCAAATAATGCAGTAGCACCAATCACAACACAAATCAGACCGCTTGCTAGAGAGAGTTTTAACTTAGGCATAAATTCCCCACAAAAATAAAAGATAAAAGTTTTATAGGAATTTTATGCCTGCAAAAAAGAAGCTCAATAAGTAAAAATACGTATTAAGAGGTATATCTAAAGGAAATTTGATTTAACTCAAAAGAGGTAACGTTATTTCACTACAAACCAAGGTGGTAATTTAAAAAAGGTATTGGCAAACAGCTCTGGGGCAATAATTTTGCTGTACCCTTGCTGAATTTGATAAACCAGATGCGGTAAGCTAATGGAAAGATCTTTAGTGTTATCAGGATAAGTCAGCCCCGTTTGCGTGCCTGTGCCAAAATAATAAGTCCCATTCACGCCATAATGTGGCATTGAACGAATACCATCTGAAATAGCTTTAAACGCCCGTGTTGAAACACTCTGCTTCCAAACGCTCGCTAAAATATTCACTTGGTCAAAAGCAATGCTGGCTTGAGAATAACTTGGTTGATAACCGAAAAATTGCTCATAATGTTGGCAAAATTGTTGCCCTAAATAATTTTGGCTTAGTCCACTTGTAGTAGACCAAATTACCCCTTCGCAGGGCTGATTTTCTGGTAAAAAGGCTGACGGTGCGTAAATACTATAAAGCACTGCATTGGTTGGTTGCTGGATAAAGGCTTGATAGAAGTTCACCATATCTTCCGCAAAATAAGAAGCTAACACCACCATTGACGGAGCAATTTGATGAACCACTTTCATTACCGTTTCAAAATCTTGTTCTTTTTTATCCAAATCTAAGACTTCTACTTGCCAATGCTCTTTATTGAGATCAGAAATGAGCTTATCGATCCCAATATCAATCGGCTGCCATTTCACCCGAATCACTAAAATGATGCGATTTTGCAACAAATTAGGGTAATAATGCTGATAAGTCTGCAGAAAACGGCTTACTCCCGAACCGTAATTGATGTCGCTGGCACACACTTGGAAGATGTTATCAAACTGGCTTATCGGCAGATTATGTGCCTTTTTATCTGAGTTGCTGTGGGTGGCGATATGCAAATAAGGAATGCCACTTTGGGCAACTAACTCGTGGATTTCTGGCGAATAGCAAGCATAACTGGTTGAGATCGCATCCACTTCACGATCAAATAGCTCATTATAGGCGTGCAAAATGCTCGCTTTATCCTCCACCGAGAAGCCCACTTTTTCGAGCTGAATTTTCCGCCCGTTAATCCCGCCTTGGCGGTTAACCATCTCCACCGCTAACTGTGAACCATTCAGCAATTCTTTGGTGTCAATCTGCCCAATACCTTGCTCCACGTAAGGCACGCCAAGAATAATCGGGCGTTTAGCTTGGTTTTGAATGGAAAAATAAGTCTCTTGCTCAAACTTCGCTTTTTGATTGGCAAGCACTTCAATTTGATGGGTTGCGAGAATAGAGTGCGATAAATGACCTGGTGTGGGTAAACAACAAAGCGATTGAGTTAAACCGAAAACGGCTAACGCCGTGCGATTTTCAGTTTCTGTTTTAGTAAAAATATTTTCAACGTGTTTTGCCACTGTGCGTTCGCTGATACAAAGTTGCTCGGCAATTTCCGCATTGGACAACCCCGCACAAATTAAAGTAAGCAGCTCAATTTCTCGCTTGCTTAGTTCAAACGGCAACTCATTTTTGACCGCTTGCACTAATGTAAAATCCGCTTGTTGGCGTGTTAAATCAAATTTAAACCATTGATTTTGATGTTGAAAATAAAAACTAAGTCGGTTAAAACGAGAATAGAGCAACGCTTGGGCATAACCCGAAATCAATGGAATTTGAGACAAATAGGTCGCCCCAGATTTATCTTCCCATTCCAGAATTTCCGCCTGTTTATTGACTAAACAAGACCATTGCACTCGCTCATTCATCTTTTCCCCCTTTTTAATTAGGGGTAAAAGATAGCAAAAATGAATTTAAGAAAATATGAAGTAAATCAAAATTAGGGAAGATTCAACAAAAAATCCCACCATAGTGGGATTTTTTGAAGATTCAAAAATTAAATACTCGCTCTCAATGCATCCACTTTATCAGTTTGTTCCCAAGGGAAGTGTGAACGACCGAAGTGACCGTAAGTGGCTGTTTCGCGGTAGATTGGGCGGATTAAATCTAACATTTTGATTAAACCGTATGGACGTAAGTCGAAGTTTTCACGGATTAAACGTACTAATACTTCGTTGCTTACTTTGCCTGTGCCGAAAGTTTCTACCATGATTGAGGTTGGTTCAGCCACGCCGATTGCATAAGAAAGTTGGATTTCACAACGATCTGCTAAACCTGCTGCAACGATGTTTTTTGCGACATAACGAGCAGCATAAGCTGCTGAGCGGTCTACTTTTGATGGATCTTTACCAGAAAATGCACCACCACCATGGCGAGCTGCACCACCGTAGGTATCTACGATAATTTTACGTCCTGTTAAACCACAATCGCCCATTGGTCCACCAATCACAAAACGACCCGTTGGGTTGATGAAGTATTTAGTGTTTTGGCTTAACCATTCGCTTGGAAGAATTGGCTTAATGATCTCTTCCATCACGCCTTCATACACTTCTTTTTGTGAAACAGACTCTGCGTGTTGGGTTGAAAGTACCACTGCATCAATGCCTTTAATTTGATTGCCTTCATAAATGAAGGTTAATTGGCTTTTCGCATCTGGGCGTAACCAGTCTAATTTGCCTGATTTACGCACTTTCGCTTGTTGTTCCATTAAACGGTGAGCATAAGTGATTGGTGCTGGCATTAACACATCAGTTTCATTGGTTGCATAACCGAACATAATCCCTTGGTCGCCTGCGCCTTGTTCTAGCGGATCAGCTCGGTCTACACCTTGATTAATGTCAGGAGATTGTTTACCAATCGCATTTAATACCGCACAAGAGTGTGCGTCAAATCCCATATCTGAATGGTTGTAACCGATATCTGCAATCACTTGGCGAGTTAAGTTTTCAATATCTACCCAAGCTGAAGTAGTGATTTCACCGCCCACTAATGCCATACCTGTTTTAACATAGGTTTCACACGCCACGCGTGCTTTTGGGTCTTGTTTTAAAATTTCGTCTAATACTGCATCTGAAATCTGGTCTGCGATTTTATCTGGATGCCCTTCAGAAACAGACTCTGAAGTAAATAAATTAATAGCCATACATTATCCTTTGTTGATAAACGTGTTATAAATGGAATGAAACAGGCGGTGCAATTTGCAAAAGTTTTGCAAAATCTGACCGCTTATACTTAAAATAAATTAGCCGTTTTTCCGTCTAGACGTCCATAATACATTTTTTGAGCATCTAAGGCAATGCTTTTTTAAATATGAATGCGAGGCTAAATATGCTAGAGTTTACATCTTAATCCATCAATTTCTGAGAAAATCTCGGATTTTGTGGTCATATTACGTGATAAAGGTTGTTTTTCCTCAAAACGCCCTTATTAAGCAAAAAATTTAATACAATAAAATAAGGAAATAAGCTATGCAATATATTGGAAAGATCATCGGTTTCTTTCTAGGTTATCAAATTTTTCACGGATTATTCGGCGGGATTTTCGGTGCATTTTTAGGGCATTTAGCAGATAAAAAACTCTATGAACTAGGTAGCGTACGTTCTTCCATTTTTGGCAAAAACTTAACCCGCCAAACACTGTTTACACTGACCACTTTTGCCGTACTTGGACATTTAGCCAAAGCCAAAGGGCGTGTCACTGAAGAAGATATTCAAAACGCTCGAAACTTAATGGCACATCTAAATTTAGATGCCAAGACCCAGCAAGAGGCTCAAAAGGCATTTACCTTGGGTAAAGAGGCGGATTTCCCGCTTCGTAATGTCATTCGTGAATTTCGTGAGGCTTGTGCAAGACGCCAAGATTTATTGCGTTTCTTTATTCAAGTGCAAATTACCGCAGCGATTCAAGATGGCGAATTAGACGCACAAGAACAACAAGTGTTATTTACCATTGCTGAAGCGATGGGAATTAGCCATATGCAATTCGAGCAAATGCTTGGTATGATTATGGCGGCACAGCAATTCAGTCAAGGCGGCTTCCAACAAGGTTATTATTCACACCAACAAAGTGATTACTCTCAAGGTGGATATTCAGGTGGCTATCAACAAAGTAGCCAACCAAGTATTGACGCTGCTTATAAGGTGTTGGGCGTAACAGCCGATGATGACCAAAACACCGTCAAACGTGCTTATCGCAAGCTGATGAATGAAAACCATCCAGACAAATTAGCGGCAAAAGGCTTGCCAGATGAGATGATGGAATTAGCCAAAGAAAAAACCCAACAAATTCAAGCTGCTTACGATCTAATTTGCAAACAAAAAGGTTGGAAATAGGAGTTTATAACGGATAACACGGGTTATCCGTTCTTTTTGTATGATACCTCAAGTGATTTTAGCCCCAATGCAGGGCGTATTAGATCCCTTTGTTCGTCAGCTTTTAACCGCAGTGAACGATTACGATCTTTGCATTTCCGAATTTGTACGCGTTGTAGATCAAAAACTGCCACGCAAAACTTTTTATCGGCTCTGCCCTGAATTGCATAATCAAGGCTTAACTGCTTCGGGCACGCCTGTCCGCGTGCAGCTATTGGGGCAATATCCAGAATGGTTAGCAGAAAATGCAATGCTAGCGATTGAATTGGGTTCGCACGGCGTTGATCTCAACTGTGGTTGTCCGTCCAAAACGGTAAATGGCAGCCAAGGCGGAGCTGCATTATTAAAAACGCCTGAGTTGATCTATCAAGCGACCAAAGCCATCCGAGCAGCTGTGCCAAAAGAGCAAACCGTCTCGGTAAAAGTACGTTTAGGTTGGGATAGTGCCGAACAATGTTTTGAAATTGCCGACGCGGTAGCACAAGGTGGTGCGAATGAAATTACCGTACACGGTCGAACCAAAATGGACGGCTATCGAGCAGAACGGATTAACTGGCAAGCCATTGGCGAAATTCAAAAACGCTTGGCAATTCCAGTGATTGCTAATGGCGAAATTTGGGACTACTCCTCTGCAAAACAATGCCAAGAAATCACCGCTTGCAACCGTTTAATGATTGGTCGCGGAGCCTTGAATACCCCAAATTTAAGCCGAGTGGTGAAATTCAATCAAGCCAAAATGCCGTGGGCAGAAGTGCTGCAACTACTTTATCAATATGTACAAATGGAAAATGAGCACGATTCTGGCTTTTACCACGTGGCACGCATCAAACAGTGGCTGCATTATTTGGATAAAGAGTACCCAGAAGCAATGCAGTTGTTCCAAATTTTGAAAACCGAACACGGATATGAGGGCTTGAAAAAGCATATTGAACAAGCGGTTGAAAAAGGAGCGTAAAATGCAAAAACAGATTTTTAGCGAAGAAGATATTGTTCAGCCAACGGAAACATTTCAAGCTAAACAAATTTTTGATGAAAAAGAGGCGGTGATTGAGGAAGATCTCAATGCTTACCAATATTTAGACGAAAGCGAAGCGGCTGAAAAAGAATTGCTTTTTGAAGAAGATTTCAAACCTTCACGTTTTCGCATCCGCCTGATAATGACCTCTCTCGTGTTATTTTGTTTTGCCTTGCTTGCCCAAGGTGTGCAATGGATTGTAAATGCGATTACGGATCAACAATGGATTACGCTTTTCTTTGCGGTTGCCTTTTTATTAATCAGCTTAACAGGCGTGGGAACCATTTTCCAAGAGTGGCGAAAATTGCGTAAACTCAGACAGCACGAACTGATGCAACAAGAAGCGGATAAATATCGAGCCGAATTACCGACGACAAGCGGTGAAAAATCGCAAATCTTTTGCAAACAATTACTTGAGCAAATGCAAATAACACCACAACTTGAACAAAGCCAAAAACAGTGGTTATCACAAATCAACGAATATCACAATTCAGAACAAGTGATGACGATGTTTAGCCAAACTGTACTTTCGCCGATGGATAAACAAGCTCAAAAGCTGATTGCCAAACACGCCAGAGATAACGCCGTAATTGTAGCGTTAAGCCCCGTCGCCATTGCTGACGTGTTGATGGTTGCATGGCGAAATTTTGCCTTAATCAACAAAATTACCCGCATTTATGGTATGGAACTAGGCTATTTCAGCCGTTTGCACCTGTTCAAAATGGTGATAAAGAATATGGTGTTTGCAGGCACAACAGAACTCGTTGCAGGCATGTTGTCGCACAATGTGTTACGTAAACTCTTTGGGCAAGCTATCCAAGGCTTAGGCGTGGGGATTTTAACTGCCCGATTAGGCATTAAAGCAATGGAATTTTGCCGCCCTATTACCTTTAAAAATGAGGAAAAACCGAACTTAAAAGTGATGAGTAAAGAGATTTATTTGTCGTTGGTGAATTCAGAGCAAAAAGAGGCTATTTTTCGTAGAGAAGCACTAAAAAGCCTCTAAAATGAGGTATCTCCCTAAAAGTTAAATTTAAGTGCGATAGAAAGCTTCTTTGGACGATTAAAAACGGAATATCAAAGGTGTTTAAGAAAATAATTTTCTCCTTGTTGTTTAACACGAAGCCATTAACACGCTTAATCGAATATTAAGCAAGTTAATTATTTTGAATTAAAGAAGGATAGTGATATATTAGATCGGCAATGTAGACAAGATTGTTATTCATGGGTACTAGCTAGTTCCTCCGTCTATGACGGAGGATTTTTTTATATGCACTAAGGAAAAAGTATGATCACTTTACACACTAACTTTGGCGATATCAAAATCGCATTAAACTTTGAAAAAGCACCAGTTACTGCAAAAAACTTTGAAGATTACTGCAAAGAAGGTTTCTATAACGGTACGATTTTCCATCGTGTTATTGATGGCTTTATGATTCAAGGTGGTGGTATGACATCTGGTTTGAAAGAGAAAGCAACCAAAGCACCAATCGAAAATGAAGCACATAACGGTTTAAGCAATAAACGCGGTACGCTTGCAATGGCTCGCACTTCAGATCCACATTCAGCAAGTTCGCAATTCTTCATCAACGTGGCAGACAATACGTTCTTAGATTACCGCTCAAAAGAGCTATTTGGTCGTCAAGTGGTGCAAGAATGGGGCTACGCAGTATTTGGTGAAGTAGTTGAAGGGATGGATGTTGTTGATAAAATCAAAGGTGTGAAAACAGGTAATAAAGGTTTCCACCAGGATGTACCTGTTGAAGATGTAGTGATTGAGTCTGTGACTGTAGCGTAATTTTATAAGGCAGAGATCTCTGCCTTTTTATACTATGAAAACCTACCTCGTTGGCGGTGCTGTCCGCGATGCTTTATTAAATATTCCTGTAAAAGACCGTGATTTCTTAGTAGTTGGCTCAACACCTGAAGAACTCTTTTCCCTCGGCTATCAACAAGTGGGAGTAAACTTCCCTGTTTTCCTACATCCAGAAACCAAAGAAGAATATGCCCTTGCCCGGACAGAACGAAAAAGCGGGCAAGGTTACAACGGTTTTATCTGCGATTTCTCTCCTGATATAACGCTTGAGCAAGATTTAATTCGCCGCGATCTGACCATCAACGCAATGGCTCAAGATCTTACAAGCGGTGAAATTTTCGATCCGTTTTACGGATCGCAAGATTTAAAAAATAAAATTCTTCGCCACGTTTCCCCAGCATTTGAGGAAGATCCGTTGCGAGTATTACGTGTGGCACGCTTTGCAGCTCAATTGGCACATTTAGGCTTCAAGATTGCTGATGAAACGGTAAAACTGATGCAAAAAATGACCGCTTGCGGGGAACTCGATCACTTAACTGCTGAGCGAGTTTGGCTTGAGACGCAAAAAGGGCTCAACACGCCTTCGCCGCATATTTATTTTGAGGTATTGAGAAAAGTGGGTGCATTAGCGGTGCTTTTCCCAGAAGTTGAAGCTTTATTTGGTAAACCTCAACCAGAAAAATATCACCCTGAAATTGATAGCGGTGTGCATACATTAATGGTACTAGCACAAGCTAAAAAATTAGCTAAACAGGCAGAAAACCCGACCGCTTTACTTTTCTCATCCCTTTGCCATGATTTGGGCAAAGGATTAACGCGAGAAGATATTTTACCACACCATTACGGGCATGAAGTCAAAGGCATTCAACCGACAAGAAATTTAGCAAACCGCTTAAAAGTACCGAGCGAGGTCAAGGATTTTGCAATTTTGGTGACTGAATATCACACCCATTGCCATAAGATTGCCGAACTTCGACCTGAAACGGTGTTGAAACTTTTTAATGCGTTAGACGTGTGGCGAAAACCCAATCGGTTTAAAGATTTCTTGCTTGCTTGCGAAGCGGATAGTAAAGGACGATTAGGCTTTGAAGAACGGGAATACCTGCAAGCTAAACTTGCAATGCGATATTTTGAAGTGACAAATAAAGTGGATGTACAACAAGTGATTGCAGATGGTTTTGAGAAACAAGCTATTCGCGATGAATTGAATAAGCGTAGACAGCAAGCCATTAAGGTATTAAAAGAGAGCTTTAAAAACTCAATTGAATCATCATTTCAAAACAATCAAACCTGGTAAAGTCGCAAAACTTTGCGATTTTACCGTGTTGTGGAAATCATTGATATAGGCAAAATGTTGGTCTGTTTCACGGAACGCACCATATAAGTTGCTGTAAAGTCCTCGTTGAGTAATTTTACGTGAAACTACATAACCACGGTCTAAATATGGTTTTACCGCCCAATATGGGAGGGTCGCAATACCTCGTTTGCTCGCAACAAGCTGGATAATTGCAATTGTCAATTCACTGGTACGGCGTTTTGGCACAATTCCTGCAGGGCGAAGCACTTTTCGCAATAAATCCAACATATCATCTGGCACAGGATAAGTAATCCAAGTTTCATCTGCAAAATCTTCGGCTTCCCACACAGCTTTGTGAGCAAGCGGATGATCTTTAGCACAGATACCTACCATTTCATAGGAAAAGAGTGGATGATAAATAATCCCTTCGGTTTCTTCTGCTTCGGAAACCACCGCCCAGTCGGAACGATGGGTCAGCAATAATCCAACGGTATCAGTATGGAACCCCGATACAATATCCAACTCAACAAGCGGCCAGTTTTGGCGGAAAGAATCCATTGCAGGCATTAGCCAGTCAAAACAGGTATGGCATTCCACAGAAATACGTAACTCTCCCACTTCTCCTTGTTTTACGCGTGCCAAATCTAACTCTGCTTCTACCACTTTCGGCAAAATTTCGTGTGCCAATTTCACTAAACGTTCACCCGCAGGGGTAAAACGCAAAGGTGTTGTTTTACGTTCAAACAGCGTAAGATCATATTGATCTTCAAGCAATTTAATTTGATGTGAAAGAGCAGATTGAGTGAGATGAATTCGCTTCGCTGCTAAGGAAACACTACCACTCTCTTTTAAGGCAAGTAAGGTTTTTAAATGACGAAGTTCGAGAAAAATCGGTTTCATAGCAGGAATTTTTGAAGAGATGATGAAGGAATGGGCGAGTAATTTGCAAATTTTCTCTAAAAATTTACCGCTTGCTCGCCCGTTCAAAACAAGTTAAAACACGAACTTGTGGTTAGCGGGCACGGAAGATAATGCGTGCTTTGCTTAAATCGTATGGAGTCATTTCAACGGTAACTTTATCGCCGGTTAAAATACGGATATAGTTTTTACGCATTTTACCAGAGATGTGTGCTGTCACAATATGACCGTTTTCTAATTCCACACGGAACATTGTATTTGGTAAGGTTTCTAAAATCGTACCTTGCATTTCAATGCAATCTTCTTTAGCCATTGCTTCCTCTTTTTGAATGTGCTTAATTTAAATAAAACGGTGCATATTATACCTTGATAGGCTTAAATTACAACTTTAGCGAGATTTTTATTTCCGATATTGGCTTGGCGTAATACCATAAGCTATTTTAAATGCCTTACTAAAATGTGCCTCTGATTGATAACCAATTTCTAAAGCAACCTCAAGCACACTTTTGGGGGTATGTTTAAGTAAATACGCACCTTGTTGTAATCGAATTTGATTAAGAAATCTCTTCGGAGGCATCTGCATTTTTTGCTGGAACACACGACAGAAAGTTGCACGCGACATTGCTGCCATTTCCGCTAATTGTTCCAAATTCCACTCTGCTTGCGGTTCGTTCAACATTATTGTCAGCACTTGACTTAACCTTTTATCTTCAAATGCTGCAAGCAAGCCCGAATCAACCCATCCTATTTTAAGAGCATATCGTAAAATATAGATAAAAAGCACGTTAGCCAAGGCATCAATCACTGATTTTGAGCCTTGATTAGTTTCGTTAGCTTCTTTTAAGAAAAGTTGTAACAGCGGTTGGACTGGAGTTTCAGGCAGATGAAAATGTAAATAATCTGGCAAAGCTCCTATCAACAATGCATCTTTTTGATATAAAAAAGAACCGCAAAACATTTTAAGATCGGGGGATTTCTGCCCAATTTGACGAAGCTCAAATAAACCTTGTGAAGTCGTTATAGTGATTGTTTTTTGCGAAAGATTTACACTACTCTGCATACGATGTGGGCAATTTCGGGGCAAGAAAAAAAGGTCGCCTGCTTTTAAATGGAACGTATCTTCCGCAAGCGTTAGCCAACATTCTCCTTGTTCAATAATGTGAAAAATACCTTCTTCTTGAGCTAAATTGGTATGATGCTCAACTTGCCAATCTCCTTGAAATAAACAACGAATATTGATTTTACCTTGCACTTGAGCAAGTAAGGTTAGTTTATCTAAATAGTCCATCATAAGATTTTTGCGATAAAGATTGAGAAATTCTGACAAGTATTATAGCTTATTTTTCTTATAATACACACATCAGTTAAACATACATTATCGTAAATTTAAGGAGAACTATTATGTTTGCAGATTGGAAAAATGACGTCGCTCATGTGAAAAAATCTTTCGGTGGTTTAGGTAAAAAATATCCTAAAATGTTACAAGCTTACCAAGCACTTGGTGCAGCTGCTGCAGAAGGTAACGTGTTAGATGCGAAAACTCGTGAATTAATTGCATTAGCAGTAGCTGTTACAACACGTTGTGAAAGTTGTATTGGCGTTCACGCTGAAGAAGCCGTTCGTGCGGGTGCGACAGAAGATGAAGTTGCCGCTGCATTAGCGATGTCTATCGCGTTAAATGCTGGTGCAGCTTACACTTACTCATTACGTGCATTGGAAGCCTATAACACACAAAAAGCATAATTTAACGATTATAAAAGGCTGATTTAAATTTGAGCATATACGAATTTTGAAATCAGCCTTTTCTATTTCCATTCCCACATTTCTCTTCTAATCAACGATTAAGTCTCCTCATTTCAAATTATTGTTGTATAATCCACCACCATAATGCTAATAAAATGAGTTGATTTACCATATTGACCATACATCCTCCCCTTTCAGAGCATAAAACTTAAACAATTATTGCAAAAAAAAAAAAACAAATTACAATCGCTGCTATTATGATCAAGTAAATTTTATTTTTCTTATTTATTCGTTGATATAGAAAAAACTATGGCTATTGCGACACATTTTTTCTACTTAACTGCATTTATCTTAGGCATTTTTTATTCAATTTCAGCAAAATCAAACGAAGCGGAATTAGCGACGAAACATATTGCAAGTAATGTGATTCTTATTACCTATCAAGATGCAGAAAATGACACTCCTTACCAAGCTAAGGATGAATCATCTTCTATTCATTATTTTCATTCAGCAAGTGCTCCTCCTCCCCCTCCAAAGGAAGATTTTATTCCACCGAAAGAAAAAGATCGTTGTGAAAAAATAATTTTGTGGTATTACCACGCTGCCGATCAGGGGAATGTACGAGCACAAGTAATGTTAGGATTTAGTTATTTAGACGGTAGGGGTGTTCCGCAAAGTAAAACGATTGCAAAAACGTGGTTTAAAAAGGCTTGTGAACAGGGCTATAAAAAATCGTGTGATTTTTATCAGCATATTGTTGATGGGATATGGTAAAAATATTCACGAGTATTATTAACACTTACCAGAATCAAGCGACAATATTCGCTCTCATAGATACAAAAGGCAGAGTTTATTCCTATCCATGCGGTAGAATGATAATGTTTGTCTAAGAACTAACTCTGAGCAATTATTTTTTAAATTTTTATTCATCTAAGTTTATGCATCAAACCAGCATAAAAAACCAAGAAATTAGCCAATTCTAGAATCCATTTCTAAATTAATTTATAAAACCCAATTTTTATTTACAACAGAAAGTTTTAAAAACTAGTTTTTAAAATAAAGTTCTATATTTTATTAGATTTTTAAATTACAATCGCCAAAAAACAAATCTACATACATAGGACTTTTTATGACACAACAAATCGAAGAACACTCAACTTGGACTTCAAAGTTTAAAGCACTTGGACCTGGTATCTTAATGGCATCTGCTGCCGTAGGTGGTTCACACATCGTAGCATCTACGCAAGCGGGGGCTATCTATGGTTGGCAACTTGCTATTATTATTATCTTAGCAAACCTTTTCAAATATCCTTTCTTCCGCTTCGGCGTGCAATATACGCTTAATTCAAATAAAACCTTGCTTGAAGGCTATAAAGAAAAAGGTGGCATCTACTTAGTTGTTTTCTTTATATTGAATGTTATCGCTACAATGATCAACACTGCAGCAGTGGGGATTGTTACTGCGGCAATTCTCAAATTTATTATTTCTGCGTTAGGATTAAACTGGGATATCAGCATTCCAACCGCAAGCACCATTATTATTGCCGTTACACTAGGCATTCTTTTGCTCGGTCAATACAAATTTTTAGACCGCTTGTCTAAATTCATTATGATCGCTTTAACAGTTTCAACCGTTTCTGCGGTCGTGATCGCAACATTAAAAGGTGGTGTAAAAGTTGCACCTGATTTTATTGAGCCTTCCCCTTGGAATTTAGCTTCTCTTGGCTTTATCGTTGCATTGATGGGGTGGATGCCTGCTCCAATTGAGATTTCAGCAATCAACTCAATGTGGGTCGTGGCAAAACGCCGTTTAAGCAAAGTAAGTTATCAAGACGGTATTTTAGACTTCAACATCGGTTTTATTGGCACAGCAATTTTAGCGATTGTTTTCTTAGCACTCGGTGCATTGGTGCAATATGGCTCAGGCGAAGTCGTAGAACAAGCGGGCGTAAAATATATCGCACAGCTTATCAAAATGTATGCCTTTGCTATCGGTGATTGGTCTAAATTACTCATCGCATTAATTGCCTTTATGTGTATGTTCGGCACAACCATTACGGTTATCGATGGCTATTCACGAGCAAACAATGAAGCATTGCGTATTTTATTAGGTAGAAAAGAAAGTTCAGTGGCAAGCTTAAATATTTGGATGACAGCTGCGGCAGCCATCGGCATTATCATCATCCTCTTCTTTATGAGCGATGTAGCAAAATTACTTTCATTTGCAATGATTTGCTCTTTCGTTTCCACACCAATTTTTGGTTGGTTAAACTTCTCACTCGTTTTAAAAGGTAAGCATCGTGTGAAAGGTGGATTATTCTGGTTAGCAGTTGTTGGTTTAACTTATTTAACAGGTTTTACGTTACTCTTTATTGCGTATGAACTTGGTTGGATTTAATTTAAAAAAATGTATAGGGCGTATATAAATACGCCCTTTTTACAGTATTACATAACCATTGTACAATTAAGCAATTAGCTTGAGTCTCTCATAAGAGTAGGGTTTATCCCTAACCCCACTTCAATAGCAACTATTTTGTCTACAATACCTTTATTTTTATCTATGGCACATCTTTCAATGCATTCGGATTTTTCTCAATAAACATTGCATCGCCATAGCTAAAGAAACGATATTTCTCTGTTACTGCGTGAGCATAGGCATTCATTGTAGTGCGATAGCCAGCAAATGCCGAAACTAACATAATGAGCGTAGATTCTGGCAAGTGAAAGTTGGTTACTAACGCATCAATCACTTTAAAGGTTTTGCCTGGATAGATAAAAATCGAAGTGTCTGAAAAGAATGGTTCGATTAAATGTTCAGGATTTTTGACCGCTTGTGCTGCACTTTCAATGGAGCGAACAGAAGTTGTGCCCACAGCAATCACTCGCTTGCCATTCGCTTTCGTTTGCAAAATTTGCTCTACCACTTCTTGTGAAACTTCGGCATATTCTGCGTGCATTTTATGATCTAAAATATTTTCCACGCGAACAGGTTGGAACGTTCCCGCTCCAACGTGAAGCGTGACAAAAGCGGTATTTACGCCTTTCTCTTTCAATTTCGCTAATAAATTTTGGTCGAAATGTAAGCCCGCAGTTGGTGCAGCTACAGCCCCTAACACTTTGCTATAAACAGTTTGGTAACGCTCTTGGTCAGCATCTTCATCTGGTCGGTCGATATATGGTGGCAAAGGCATATGTCCTGCTTGTTGTAGCAAGCCAAAAAGCGGTGCTTCGCCTTCAAATTGCAATTCAAAGAGAGTGTCATGACGCTCGGTCATTGTTGCCGTTAAGCCATTACCTTCGCCTAGTTTATCTTCACCAAACACTAATACCGTGCCTTCTTTAGGTGCTTTAGATGCACGTACGTGAGCTAAGCAGCGATGTTCATCTAATACGCGCTCAACTAAAGCCTCAACCTTTCCACCACTTAATTTTCGACCGTAAAGACGAGCAGGGATTACACGAGTATTGTTAAAAACAAGCAAATCACCTTCATTTAAATGTTCGAGTAAATCAGTGAAGTGTTGATCTGCAAATTCGCCTGTGTTGCCGTTTAAATAGAGTAGTCGGCTGGCGGTACGCTCTTTGGTTGGGTAGCGAGCAATAAGCTCAGAGGGTAAATCGAACTGGAAATCGGAAACTAACATATTGTCCTTCTTTGGTAAAAATAAGGGAAATTAGACCGCTTAATTTGATTGCAAGGGAAGAGTGGATTCCTCCGCTTATCAAATAAAACAGGACAGGAATAAACCCTGTCCCTACGTTAAATAAAACGTATTTGGTCTAAAAATTAACTTTCTTCTTTAGAAGCAAACGCATTAAATACGGCTTTAACTAAGGTTGCTAATGGAATTGCAAAAAACACGCCCCAGAACCCCCATAATCCGCCAAAAATAAGGACGGCAATAATGATGGTTAATGGGTGTAAATTCACTGCCTCAGAGAATAAAAATGGAACGACTAAATTACCGTCTAATAATTGGCTAATCACAAATGCCAAAATTAAGTAGTAGAACTCAGGTGATAAACCGAACTGCATCAGAGCAATCAAAGCAATTGGAATCGTCGCAAGTACCGCACCGATGTAAGGCACGAGCACGGAAAGCCCGACAATCACCGAAAGTAAGAGCGGGTAGCGTAAATCAAAGAAGATCAAAATGATATAAGTAATCACGCCAACAATGGCGATTTCTAAACATTTTCCGCGAATATAATTCGCGATTTGCTCTTGCATTTCCACCCAAACACGGGTTGCCAAACGGCGGTTTTTCGGCAATAAATTGGCAAGCGAATTTAAAAAGAGGGATTTATCTTTCAGCAAGAAAAACACCATTAACGGCACGAGAAATGCATAAATGCCTAAGCCAACCAAGTTAATCAGCGAGTTCACTGAAATGGAAAGTAACGATTCGCCGTAGCCCAAAATTTTTGCTCTCACCGAGCTAACCACGCTATCCAACATAGAATAATCAATCAGTTCAGGGTAGTGCTCTGGTAAGGTTTGCACCCATTCGCTCAAGAGGTTGAGCATATTGGGTAAATCGCGAATAAAATTGACTGCTTGATTCCATAAACTTGGCAGCATAACCACCAATAAAAATGAAACAAGCGAGAGCGCCGAGCCAAGTACAATAACGACACTTAATGTTCTTGGCATAAAGCGCTCAAGCAAGTGGATTGGCACTTCTAGCAAATAAGCCAGAACAATCGCAATCAGCAAAGGCATAATGAGATTGCTGAAAAAATAGATGATCCCAAAGCCAATCAGCAAAATCCCCGCAAGAGCCGCGATTTGAGGATCATTGAATTTCTGGCGATACCACGTTTGGATTTGTTCTAACATAGACTATTTTTGGCTACATACCGCAATAAAGCCCATTTTTTTCTCTGGGTCATTAAACGTTTTGAACATTTTAGTAAAGGTCTCGCGATTCTCTGGTTTGAGTGCATTACTAATGATTTTCATCGCACCAAGCACGCCTTCATCGGTAATCAACCCTTTTGGTGAAAGCAGAGACATCTCGCCTGAGTAAGTATCTACATTACGGAAACCACAACGGTGGAAAAGCTCTTTCCAGTCCTCTTTTTTCAGTGGCGTAACGGTAATGTGAATTGCATCACGCAGATCAGCGATTACGCTTTCTGTATCATCAGTATTTAGCATCACATCGTGGGTGAGTAATAAACCATTCGGTTTAAGCACACGGAGATATTCGCGAATTGCTTTTTCTTTCGCTTCAATCGGCAACATTGTCAGCATTGCTTCGTTGATTACAATATCAAAGCTGTTATCTTCAAAGGGAAGTTTGGTGGCATTCGCACGTTGTACTTGCACCAATTCTTCCACACTATTTTCTTTGATATTTGCACGTGCTTTTTCTAAGGCTTCTTCGTCTAAGTCAATGCCCGTAATATGGCAACCATACTCTTTGGCAAGCTGAATTGCAGTTGTTCCCATATTACATGCCACTTCTAGCACTTTTTTATCTTTGTTGAAATCGCCATTTGCGATAAGCCAATCAGTTGCGACTTTACCGCCTGGACGTAAACGGGTTTTGCCTAAGCGAGCAAGGAAATTGTGTCCTACTTCTTCTTTTTTCATAAATACCTCGGGCTTGTTTCTTCTGTCAATTTTTATCGAAAAATGACCGCTTTAAGCGGTAAGATTTGGGAGTAATTATACAAAATATTTTACGGTTCTTATAGGATAAAAGCAGGGAATACATAAAAAAATAACCCCACGAGGGCGTGGGGTTAAAGTTGGAGGTTATAGACAGTTATTTTCGCCGCGTGAAAGGCTGATTAAACCAGAACGAACGATTTCAATGATGGTGGTTTCCGCTTTTACCGCTTCAATAAAGGCATTAAGTTTTTCACTCGTGCCTGTTAATTGGATGGTGTAAAGTTTTGGAGCGATGTCCACGATTTGACCACGGAAAATATCAGTCATTCGTTTTAATTCATCGCGAGCAGAGCCTGTTGCACGCACTTTTAATAGCAATACTTCACGTTCTACGTGTTCGCACGCACTGAGGTTAATCACTTTAAACACATCGATAAGTTTGTGCAGTTGTTTTTCGATCTGCTCTAAGATTTTTTCATCACCGTTTGCTACAATCGTCATTCTTGATAAACTTTCGTCATCAGTTGGGGCAACGGTTAAACTTTCGATATTAAAGCCACGTTGTGAGAAAAGGGCAACCACGCGAGATAAAGCACCTGATTCATTTTCAAGTAAGACTGATAATGTTCTACGCATCTGTACGCTCCGTTTTGCTTAAAATCATTTCATTCATTGCACCGCCACGAATTTGCATCGGGTAAACGTGCTCGGTTTCATCTACACGCACATCGACAAAGACCAATTTATCTTTAATCGCAAAGGCTTGTGTGAGTTTTTCTTCCAATTCACTTGGGTGATCAATCGTAATGCCGATGTGCCCATAAGCTTCCGCCAATTTAGCGAAATCTGGCAAGGAATTCATATACACTTGCGAGTGGCGACCTTGATAGATAATATCTTGCCACTGTTTTACCATCCCCAAGAAGCGATTGTTAAGGCTTACGATAACTACTGGCGTATCATACTGTTTTGCTGTGGAGAGCTCTTGAATGTTCATTTGGATTGAGCCATCGCCCGTAACACAAACCACTGTTGCTTCAGGATGTGCAAATTTCACGCCAATAGCAGCAGGCAAACCAAAACCCATTGTGCCCGCACCACCTGAGTTGATCCAACGGCGTGGCTTATCAAAGCCGTAATGAAGTGCCGCAAACATTTGGTGCTGACCTACATCGGATGCCACATATGCATCCCCATTGGTTAATTTATGAATTAAACGAATTACTTGTTGTGGTTTGATGACCTCTGAACTCTCTTCAAATTTCAAGCAATCTTTCGCTTTCCATTCGTCAATTTGTTTCCACCAAGCGGTCAAATCTGCCTGATTTTTTGCCAAGTTCTCGTCATCAAGCAAGCTTAAAAACTCATCTAACACATTCTTCGCTGAGCCTACGATTGGAATGTAAGCTTGAACGGTTTTTGAAATGGAAGCTGGATCAATGTCTACGTGAATCACTTTCGCATTCCGGCAATATTTCGCCAAGTTTGCGGTAGTACGGTCATCAAAACGTACGCCGATACCCAAAATCAGATCGCTTTCGTGCATCGCATTGTTTGCTTCATAAGTACCGTGCATTCCAAGCATACCAAGAAATTGGCGGTCTGAACTTGGATAAGCGCCTAAGCCCATCAATGAACTGGCTACAGGCAAGTTGAGTTTCTTCGCAAAATCAACAAGTTCGTTGCTACATTCTGCTGAAATTACCCCGCCACCTACGTAAAGCACTGGTTTTTTTGCTACCATTAAGGCTTTTAATGCACGTTTGATTTGCCCTTTGTGCCCTTGCACCGTTGGGTTGTAAGAACGCAATGCCATTTCTTTCGGGTATTCATAAGCAAATTTATTGGCAGGGTTTACCATATCTTTAGGAATATCGATCACCACAGGACCAGGTCGACCCGTTGAAGCAATATAGAATGCTTTTTTGATCGTTTCAGGAATTTCTTGCGGATCTTTAATCATAAAGCTGTGTTTTACCACAGGGCGAGAAATACCGATCATATCGCACTCTTGGAATGCATCTGAACCGATTAACGAAGAAGGCACTTGACCTGTGATAATCACAAGTGGCACAGAATCCGTATAAGCGGTTAAAATCCCTGTAATCGCATTGGTTGCACCAGGACCTGAAGTGACCAACACGCACCCCACTTTGCCCGTTGAGCGAGCATACCCATCTGCCATATGCACCGCACCTTGTTCGTGACGCACTAACACGTGGTTAAGGCTTGATTGATGAATTGCATCATAAATATCTAACACTGAGCCTCCTGGATAGCCGAAAACGTATTCCACGCCTTCATCTAACAAGGATTGCACCACCATTTCTGCACCAGAAAGTTTTTTCATTAAATCCTCCAACTTCTTATAGCATTGTGAACGTTATTCACAACTCAAATATACGATGAAATTGACAACATTGTGCAAGAGTTTCTAGCATTTGTCTAGCGGTAGAATTTTACTTAAATTTAGCAGAAAATTTTTTAAACTTGGTTAATTTAGATATAAATAATAAAAATGTTGTGCATTCCTATAGAATTAGCACAACATTCTTTATTTTATAAAATTAACAGCGTTAAATTTTTATCTAAAATAATCGCTCATCAACAGAGATATTATCTGTTCGCTTTTGCGGTAGCTTTAGTGTTAATATCACAGTTTTTAACAATGATCGTATCGCTTTGTTTACCTTTTTGGATTAAGTTTACTGGAATCACAGTGTCAAAATTATCTAAAGTTAATCCACTATCTACATTCCAAATATAATCGCCAGCAACAAATTGAGTAAAGTCTGCCGTTTCTTTATTACGCATAAAGTTTTTCGAGATAATTTTATTCCCCACACTTAACATCGCAGCACTAGGTTCTTGATCTTCAAATTGATATACCGCAGTGACAGTTTTTTTGTTACAGGTATACACAACGGTTTTATCCATAATAGCAGGAAGAGTTGCCATAGTGTCTGATGCTTTTTCCATTTTAGGCATTTCTTTTGCATAAGCAGAAACAGCAAGTGTCATCGCTAATGCAGGTAAGATTTTTATCAATTTCATGTTTAATCCTCTGATTGTTGACCCTATTATTAGGGTACTTACTTAGATATTTGCAATGAAAAAAAGTTCCTTTAAATATAAAAAAACCCCATATATCATTATATATGGGGTTAAAATCAGGTTAATTTAATATTACCATTGGTATCCGATACCCGCAGCAACACCTTTTTTACCTTGTGAGTTAGCTGTACCTGATAAACGAATAATTACTTTACCGTTATCAGAGATGCGAGATACTCCCAATGCCAACCCATTTTGACCTTGGTAAGTTCCCCCCGCAACAGCAACCATAGATTTACCAGGAATGTAAGCTTGAGGTAACTGTGAAGCTGCTAATGCACTTGCTGTTCCAGCATCAGCATTTTTGCCTACTTTATTGATACGATGATTTAAATTACCCAAATGCTGACTCACTTGAGAAGCAACATCATAAAGTTGACCGCCGTTTATTGCATCTGTTGAACCAGAAGTAATGCGACCTTTCGCCACATTTGTGACTTTAGCACCTTCAACACTTAATGCTCCATCTGCGGTACTATTTAGCGTAACAGCTTTGTTACCTTTACCTAGTTTCACAGAATCGAAGTTTGGATTCATTGATGTGGCAATTTCTACTGATTTACCATGACGAGTAATTTCAATATTTTGGCCCGCATTGATATTCACAGTTTCATCCATCTTCACTTTCGTTGCCGCAGTATTAATGGTTGTTACTTTACCATTTGTACCAGCTACCGCTTTAGAATCTAAGTTCCAACCGCTATTTTGTAACTGATCAACATTTACTGCATCACTTGGTTTTTGACCCCAAGCAACATTTGTGATGACTGAACCAGCAGTGCCTTTATCTAATCCATTGTCTTTTAGATATTTAGCTTTTACTTCATCGCGGACAGCATTATCAATGCCTTCAAGTGCAGCAGTAATAACTTCTGCAGATTGACCCGCTTGTGCAAGTGTTTTTGCTAATTGGGCTTTTGCATCTACAACTTTCTGATCTTTAAGAGCATTAGCTTGAGCACGGGAAATTGCATTATTATCTGCACTTGTTGGTTGCTCAGTTAAAGCTTTGTATTTTTCACCTTTATTATCAGGATCTAATACTGTTTCTTGGCGAACTGTTCTGCCATCTACAGCCTCTTTGGCTGTATCTGCACTACCATCAGCTTTAGCTGGATACCATTTACCATCAGCACCTTTCACTACTTTATTACCAGCCGCATCCGTTGCTGAAAGTTGGCTCAATGGTAATTCAACATCCGTTTTAACATAAGTTGTTGTTACTTTATCACCATTTTCATCTGTACTTTCAACTGTTGCTGCACTCACTTTAGTATTTTTACCATTAGCAAAGCGAAGGTTATCGTTTGGATTTACTTTTTCAAGTGTGTTAGCTGATAATGCTTTCGTTGGATCAGCGAATACTTCACTTGCTTTTGCATCATCACCTAAACCAATATTCCAACCAGATTGTGCAATGGCATCTGCCACTTTATTACCAGTTACATAGCCATTATCTTTTTTCACAAGTTTCGCTTCCTCACTAGGTTTAATATTGCCTGTTACTTGGTCAATAGCGAAAACTTTGTCTCCTTCTGCTTTATATAGGGCTTTTACTTCAGAAGATTTAGGTTTACCAGTATGGTTATCAATATCTTCTTGACGGTAATAGTTATCTCCAATTTTCGTCAATTTTGTGCCATCTGGTGCTGTAAATTCGTTAGATTTAGTTACATCACCCTCTTTAATTGCCACAGTGATTTCACGTGTTCCGTCCGTTAACGTTTTACCTTTAACTTCAATACCATTTCCACCTTTGAAATCCACTTTATTGGCATTACGAACTTGGTCAGTATAACCATTATCCGAAGTAGACATTACCCAACCAATGTTTTGCAAATCACCCACTGTAGCTACGTTGTTTGGTTTAGATTTCGTAAAATCAACCAATCCAGCAGATGAATCTGAAGTTACTGGTGTTGCTGAAGAGGCTTTTGGTTTCAATGCACCATTTGCTTCTACATCAGTTGCTTTATGCCATAGCCCATCATTTGCTTTCACTAAGTCATTGCCCTCGGCATCTTTCGCCGCATCAAATGTCTTAGCACCATTTGCCACATTACCCAACGTAATTGAACGACCTGTTTCATTCGCTTTCGCTGTCGGATTAATCACTTTCGCCACTAACGTCGTTCCATCAACAACATCCCCCGTTGGGTTACCGTTCTCATCTACTTTATAGAACGCATCACCCACTTTCGTCACTGGTGTGCCATCCGCTGTCGTGTATTGCACCGGTAAACCGTTTACATCCACTTTCACCGTCGTGGTAGTCACTTTATTACCTGTCGCATCTACACTTTCTTTCGTCGCTAATTTCACTTTCGTGTTATTGCCATCCGCAAAACGAACTTCGTCATTCGGATTCACCACTTCATCTGCAGCATCCGCATCTTTATAGTCGCTCGCTGCAAGCGGTGCTTTTTGTTTGCCTAACACAAAACCAGATTGTTGAATGGCATCTGCCACTTTATTACCCGTCACGTAGCCTGTGCCCGCGTTAGTTGGGGTCGTATTCGCATCTACAGTCACCGCATTCACATTCGCTTTTGGTGCACCTGTTTTCGGGTCAATGTCTTCTACTTTGTAGTATTGGTCACCCACTTTGATAACCGATGTATCTACACCCCCTACTTTCGCCGTGAATTGGTTAGATTTCACCACATCGCCGTCTTTGATGCCCACGGTGATTGTGTGTACGCCATTTTCAGATTTCGCACTCACATCTACACCATTAGTGCCTTCAAAGACCACTTCATCTGTATTGGTTACCGCCGCAGAATGGTCTCCTGCACTCACTACCCAACCTAGATTTCTTGCATCTTCAACCGTTAACGCATTCGTTCTTTTTGAACCATATAAATCAGCTAAACCTGCAACTGCTTTTTGACGTGGGTCTAATTTCGCTAACTCTTCTTCTGTCGCTGGTGTTGCTTCAATATCTGTTGGATGACCTGCATCATCTAAAGTGACATATTTGTCGCCTTTTTTGACAATTTGGTTACCCTCTTTATCGAATGTGACCACTTCAGCTCCCGCTTTCACGTTCGTGATTTGAGCAGCATTGCCCTCTTTATCTGCAACGTTTAATGCTCCTGCTGATGTACTTAAGTTCACCGCCGTATCTGCAGTACCCAAGGTGACGCTATTCACACTGATGTCTTTCGCTAAACCATAAGTGAATACACCCTCTTTACGGCTTACCGCTAAGTTTTTATCTGCTTGAAAAGTCACTGTATCACCTGCTCCAATCGCTTGTGATTCTGTTCCTTTCTCTGAGCGGACTGTCATCGCAGTATCTAAGTTTTTCGCATTCGCAAACCATTTCGCACTGTTAATCGCATCCGCTACATTTTGTACAGTCGCTACTTTGTTACCTTCACCTGTTGCCACAGTGACTTTACCACGTTCAGGGTTATCGATTGTCGATGTTGAACCATCTGCATTTGTGATAGTAATAGTTGCATTGCTATCTGCAGAAGTGATTGCACCTGTGTTCACTTGAACGCCATCTTTACCCACAGTTAATGTATCTAAATTAGCCGATTTCACATCAAAGGTTACATCTAAACCGCCTGTGCTTGCATTCACACTCACTTTCGCATCTGTGCCTGAACCATTCACGTAATTCACTTGCGTGCCTGGGGTAACCACTTTCGTTACTGTCTCTGTTGCACCTGTGGTTGCGTTAGTTTGCGTAACATTTGTTTTCCAGCCTGACTGATTAATCGCGTTCGCGACTTGCTCACCTGTTACGTAGTTTGTATCGCCTGCTGCAACACCTGTTGTTGTGTTACCTGCAACCTTACCTTTCGCAAGGCTTACATTGATGTTACGCACGCCATGTTCATCCGTTTCACCTGTTACAGAGATACCGTTTGAACCATTGAAACGTACTTCATTTGCATTCGTTACGTTTGCCGCATAATCACCTGCTGATACTACCCAACCTAGTTTTTGTGCATCTGCAACGGTTAACGCGTTGGTTTGGTCTGAGTTATCTAAATCCGCTAAACCTGATGCCGCTTTCGCATATGCTACATATGCTTTCAACTCTGGTTTTGCTTTCACTAACTCAGTTAACTCTTCTTCTGTCGCCGGTGTACTTTCTTTCTCTACATCTGCATAACCTGTTTCTGGGTTAACAACATAGTATTTATCTCCAACTTGGACTAGCTGGTCACCATCCTTGTTGAATCTCATCGTGTTCGCACCAGCATCTACATTCGTGATTTGGGTTGCTTTGCCATCTTTATCTGCAACTTTTAATGCACCTAAATGTGATGTTAGATTTACTGCTGTCCCACCTGAACCAATTTGTACTCGCTCGTTCGCAGTCACACTCTCAACTTCGATGTCTTTCGCTAAACCATAAGTGAAGTGTGTACCCTCGCGTTTCACTGCTAAGTTTTTATCCGCTTTTAAGGCAATTAAATCACCTGCACCTATCGCCGCCGCTTCCTCATCTGTGTCTTTCTGAACTCGGTCTGTTAACGCTTCCTCTAGATTTTCCGCTTTGGCAAACCATTTCGCACTGTTAATCGCCTCTGCCACATTGTTTACTGTCGCAACTTGATTATCACCTGTTTGGTCTGCCTCTTTCACAGTCACTTTACCACGTGTTGTGCCCGTTGTTGCCGCCGCTTCTAGCTCGCCTTTTAAGACCGATACGCCATCTTCAGTAACATTTAAAATGTTATCGGCGTCTTCATCCACTTTAAGACCAAAATCTACGTTGTATTTACCGCTATTCGCATCAAAATGAGAGGTGATGTTCACGCCATCTTTCGCATTAAAGATAACTTCATCCGCATTTTGTACCGCAGTTGAATTACCCCCTGCACTCATGACCCAGCCTAATTTACCTGCATCTGCAACTGTAAGCGCGTTGGTTTGGTCTGAGTTCTCTAAATCCGCTAAACCACTCGCCGCTTTCGCATAAGCATCAGCATCCGTATCAGTGTCTTTTAACGGTGTTTTTTCTTTAGCATCTGCTTTAGGTAAACCTTGGTCATCAATATCTGCTGTGTCATAGAACTTGCCACCAATTTCAACTAACTGGTTGCCTTCTTTATCAAACACAAGCGTTTCTGTGCCTTCTGCAACATTCGTCACTTTACGAGGTGCATCGTTTTTGCCTGCTACGCTTAACCCATCTTCATCTGACGTCAATGTCGTGGTGTTATCGCCTTCTCCTATCGTTAAGGATTTAGTTGCGGTCGCTTTTTCAACTTCGATTTCATTCGCTAAAGCAAAGGTAAGATTACGATCATCACGTTTAACGCGTAAGTTTTTACCTGCTATATAGGTAACATCATCTCCCGCTTTTACTATTGCACCAACATCATTTTTGGTTTCATCAGCATCGTTAATTGCTGTATCATGTTCATTAGCAGCTTTGATAATCGTTGCTGCACTGTTGATGGCATCCGCGACATTTTGTACAGTCGCTACTTTATCACCTTCACCTGTTGCCACCGTCACTTTACCGCGATTTGCATCGCCAACCGTATCTGTCGCAGCAGTGATTTCACCAGTATTCACTTTAACACCTGCATTAGAAACATTGATTGTGTTATCTGCCGCTTTCACGTCATATTTCACACTCACTGTGTCTGGCTTAGAAATACCTGTATCAGGATTTGTTGTCCCTTTTGTGATTTCTACTTTTGCTGTCGTACCTTGACCATCTTCGTAATTGACACTATCGCCCGCATTAATTTCTTGGTCAGTTGCAGTAGTTGAGCCTGCCACTTTTGCTTTTGTCTTCCAACCTAATTTATTTAAGGCTTCGGTTAATTCTGTTGCTTCAACTAAACCAGTTTGGCTTGTTGCGTTTACAGCTTTGCCACCTGTTACCTCAACTTTACCAAGTTTTGGCGTGAAGGTTACAGTATCGCCTGCCGCTTTTACAGAAAGCAAATCATTATCTGCTGAGGCAAGCTTGAAGTTGATACCATCTGCTTGATTCAGTTTCTGATCCGATGTTGTTGTTTCTGTTTTGTTTTGCGTACCTTTCACATTATCAATAGCAGTCAGTTTGATGGTGTTATCCGTTGCGGCTTTGATTTCTTTAAATTGTTTATAACTTACCGCATCGTTATCATTCTCACCCGCTGCAACGTTCGTAATTTTTACTGGAGCAGTACCATCTGCAGCGGAGACTTTTAATGTGTTTCCATCGCCTTTCGTTAATTTAGGGCCATCTGTGCCACCAATTTGTACGCTAGTGAACTCAACATCATCTTTAGTTTTGAATTCAAACGTATTGGCTGTACTATGATCAACAGCAAGATTTTTACCTGCTTTAAAGGTTACTTCCGTGCCAGCTGTAACTTGGTCAGGAGTGTCGGTACCAGTCACGCCATTCCCTGCCGCTTTAGCTGTCCAATAAGCACTATTCACTGCATTTGCTACTGCATCTACCGTTGCTAAGTTACTGCCTTGGTCAGTGGTTGTGCCTGCATTTGCTTTAGCTTTCACTTGACCCGCTTTTTTACCCGTATCTGCAGCAGTCACTACGTCGGTTTCGCCTGTTTTCGCTTTGATGCTTACTTCAGTGCGTTTATTATCTTTAGTATTCACTGTCACTTCGGTAGTGTTTGCATCGCCACTAATAAAATCAACAGTGTCATAAGTACGGACAAAATCCACATTCGCTACATCCGCATCCGTCGCTTGTTTTTTACCACGAATATTCCAACCGCTATTTAATACGTCTTGAACGCTTGCCGCTCGTGCTTTTTCTGCAGCGGTAAAGGTTGTAACATCTTTATCCACTTTTTCTAAGTTTGGAGTTGCTGCAGCTACAATCGTATCTTGTAAAGTAGATTTAACGCCATTCAAATAAACAGGTGCGTTGGTATTTGTGCCTTCAGTCGTTGCAAAATTTAAGCCGTTTGTATCACTTGTTATACCCACTGGGTTGGTTTTACCAATGGTTAATTTCGTGTCTACATTCGCATTATTTACCGTAATATCGTTCGCTAAGGCAAAAGTAAGGTTACGAGTATCACGTTTAACGCGTAAGTTTTTACCTGCTTTATAGGTAACATCATCGCCCGCTTTGACTACTTCGCCATCATCATTTTTGGTTTCGTCAGTATCGGTAATCGCCGTATCATGTTCATTAACAGCTTTGATAATAGTGCCTGCACTGTTAATCGCATCCGCGACATTTTTCACGGTAGCCACTTTATTATCATCGCCACTTTTCACCGTCACTTTACCGCGGTTTGCATTTACGGTGTTTCCTGTTTTGGCATCTGTCGTTGCCTCCACTAATGTGCCTTTCGCAACGTCTACCGTGATAGTACGTGTATTCTCATTATTCTTATCTGTTTTGCCTGAAACAACTGCTACTCCTGTGCCAACAAATTTGACTTCATTCGCATTTTTTACTTGAGCAGTATATTCTTGTGTTAACTTGTCTGTGGTTTTATTTGATGAAACTACCCAGCCCATACCACGTAAATCGCCTACTGTTGCAGCAGTCTTATCTTGAACGTTTTTATCTGCTAGATTGGTTAAGCCTGAATAAGCAGGGTCTTGGCTCATCGTTAATTCTTCGAGAGTATGTCCATTTATTAATGGATTATTCTCATCAAATTTCTCTAACCCACTCACCACATTCGTGATTTTTGCCGCTGCATCTGTGCCTTTATTAAGTTTTAAATCGCCTGCATCGGTTGGTGTTAAGGTGAGTTTTTTATCAGCGGGTGTGTTTTTATCAACTAATTCTACCCCTTTGAAATTCGGTGTATCTACTGTCGCAAAGGTAAATGTTTTAGCAGTTTTGTGATCTACCGTTAGGTTTTTACCTGCTTTCAATGTAACTGTTTCACCTGCTTTAATATTATCTGGGGTATCCGTGCCAGTCACCCCATTCCCTGCCGCAGTTGCTTTCCAATAAGCACGGTTAATAGCGTTTGACACATCATTTACGGTTGCGGCTTTATCACCTTTATCTGTTTTCGCAGAAATCGTGCCGTCAGTTGTATCGTCTTTAAATTCCCCTTTTGTTACGGTGTAAGTCACATTTGCACCTTTGTTAGTCGCATTTGTCACAACAGCCACAGAAGCTAAACCGCCCGCTTTAAAGTTCACTTGTTCATCAGGGCTAATGCGTGCTTTCGCAGTTGCCTCATCATCTTGAGCAATTTTCCAACCTGCATTCACATAGTTATTTAAATTAGTGATTGCTGTAGAAACATTGGTTGCATCACCTGGTTTAGTATATGTAGCTGTATCAGCTAAACCATCTGTTTTTAACGGGTGGCTAAAGCTCTCAAGCGTACCATTTGGGTTTAAAGTTGCACCGCCGCCAATAATGGTTGCGGTTGATGTCGCAAGATTATTGACCACACCGCTAAAGGCATAAAGTTGAGAACCGTTAATCGCATCAGTAGATGTAGCAGAAATTTCACCTGCAGCAACAAATTTAAGTTGGCGTTCATTACCATTAGAACCAATAGAAACAAAACGACCCTGTTTATCTGCAGCAGCTTGTGATGGATTACCTTCAGTATCCGATACTCCTAAATTACCCGCGAAGCCACTATAAACGAGTTTGCTACCGTCTTTTGCACCAATTTTCGCAGAATTAACCGCTTTTACCTCTGTTGGCACGGTGCTGTTATCACCTAATACCACTGCACCAGTGCGATTATCAGTAGCGGACGATTCTACGGTAACTTTATTACCCAACACAAATGCTTGGTCTGCTTTCACGGTATTGTTATTACCAAACGCATAAGATTGATTACCTGTCACGGTATTTGGGTCACCAAATGCACCAGAGTAGTTACCCGTAACATTATTGCTATTACCTAATGCAATAGAATCAATACCGCTTGCTGCACTGCTGTTACCAATCGCAATCGCATTCAGATTGGTTGCTTTGGTTTCATTACCAATTGCTATAGCATTATTTGCAGCTACACGTCTACTATCTGAAATGTTTGTATTCGTACCAATAGCGATAGAATTGCTTGAGTCACCATAAATATTTGAGTTTGAACCAAATGCAATTGCACCTGTTGCATTGTGATGAATACGAGACTGTGTACCAATTGCAGTTGCATTTACAGCTGAATCGCCAATTACACGAGCATCATGACCAATAGCCAGAGCACTTAAAGCATTTGCACCAGAAACACTAGCTGAACGACCTAGAACTGTAGAATTTGCAGAATTCGCTAGTGATTGAGGACCGACTGCCGTTGAATAGAAGTTATTCGATTTTGCAGAATAACCAATTGCTACTGATGCAGTTGTTTTACTATTATTAGCTGATGCATAAGTCAAATCTTTCTTCGCACGTTCTAATGCTAATGAAATGCGTTGCACAGCAGCCTGTGCTGCTGCCACATTAAACTTATTATCTGCTGACTTATCAGCATTCATCTTAGTAATAGCTGCTGCCAAATTAGCATTCGCTTGATCCAAGAAAACTTGAATACGTTTTACTTCTGCATTTAACGCGGTAATTTCTGTATTTGTAACACCGCCGGCAATAGCTTGCTGACCAATTGCAATAGAAGCATCTTTAAATGCTTTAGATTGATCACCAATAGCCACCGCACCTATACCATAAGCTGTATTTGCTACACCAGTTGTTGCACAGTTACCAATTGCGACAGCACGAGCACCACGAGCACCAGCCTTATAACCAATAGATGTTTGAGCAATACGAATATTTGTCGCAGGACCATTTTCAGTTAAAGCATACCCCTTATCAATTGCACGATCTATAAATGTGTTTGTAATACCTGATAATGTACCAATTGAAGTTGCATAATAATAATCACCACTTGATAAAGCACCAATAACAGTACCGCCATCAATGTTACCACCTTGTAATGCAAAAGCACCTATTGCAACCCCACCACTTGATGTAGCATTCCAGCCCTCTGCACTATTAATATCAGCACGAGCGCCAACCCCCATCGCTACGGATGGGCCAGCAACTTGCGTACCAAAACCGACCGCTGTACTAAATGAATCGTGACCATTAGTCCCACCCCCCTCAGTAACACGGTTACCAATAATCGTATTTCCTGCTTGACCAGCAGAGTTACCATGAATATTAAAACCAATGTAAATATCCTGGTCATATACAGCTGAGCTTTTATTACCAATAACGATAATATTTTTAGGTGCACTTACACTGCTTTCTGTACTTATATCTACGCCGTTCATCCCATTTGCTAAATGAGCAATACCATTAGAGCTTTGAGAAATAGTATCTGTTAAGGTTGTTGATATTGCAGCCATGACAGAACCTGCTGCTAATGTTGAACCTAAAGCTACCGAAAATGCTGTTAGTTTTGAGGTTTTAGATTTTGTCTTTCCTTTAGCTTTTGCCAGTTCGCTTACCGCGACCCATGTTTGGGTTGCATGATTCCATATCACACGAAAAACTTTATTCATAATTGTCTCCTATTTAATTAAGTCTTAAATTGACAAATCAATCGAAATATTTCTTATGAGCTCTTATTTATTCTGCTACTTCCCCCCCCATTAGTCAAACAAATATTGCTCAAATCGTGCGTTTAATGATCTTAAGTTGAATATGAATCAAACTAATTGTTTATTTTATAAAAAAAGCAACCTGGTATAGGCTGCTTTTTTACGATATTGCAAAGGTCAGTTAACATTATTTCAATATAAGAAAAAGGTTTAGTATCCCCCCTATGTCAACAACCTTTATATGCTGATTTTTGCTCTATTCTGCGACAGTTTGCTCTGCAAGTGCTTCCTGCAGTTTTTGAATTTCTTGCTCTACTTCTTTTTCATGCATCGTTTTCTCAGAGAGTTCATTGGCTTCTGAGATCAATTTTGCGATAGCATTGCGATAAGTGATTTCCAACGTTTCCCGACTGGTTGCCATTACCCCTTGGTCGATTAAAAAGCCATCGTTCACATCATATACCCAGCCATGAATAGAGAGTGTTTTGCCTTTATCCCAAGCGGTTCGAATAATAGAACTACAACCTAAATTATAAACCTGTTCAGCAACATTTAAGCGAGTCAACATATTAGCCCGATGTTCAGGCGATAACTTGCCAAGCATATGCCCATGCTTAAACCAAAGATCGCGAATATGAAGCAACCAGTTGCTGATTAAGCCCAAATCTTGCACTGTACCCATTGCAGCTTTAATGCCTCCGCAGTTAGTATGTCCGCAAATAATGATGTGCTTGATATTTAATACATCCACGGCATATTGCACCACAGAAAGGCAGTTAAGATCAGTATGAATCACCATATTTGCCACATTACGATGGACAAATAACTCACCAGGCCCAAGCCCTGTTAATTTTTCAGCTGGCACGCGACTATCTGAACAGCCAATCCAGAGATAAGTTGGATTTTGGTGTTCTGCAAGCTCTTTAAAATAATCAGATTGCTCATCTTTCATTTTAGTTGCCCAAGCGTGATTATTGGCAAACAATTGTTCAATCGTTTTCATTCTTTCTCCTTTTATTTAGGGTTAGAAAAGGCTGGTTTCTAAACGCAACATGCCTTTTTCTACAATAATTGCCTTACCAAATTTTTTCACCAGCATTTCTTTGGTTTTAGTTTCATCTAACGTATAAACAGGCGAACGATTCAATAAATTCGTTAAACCATCAAAAAGCATAGGCAAGAAAAATTGTAAGGTTTCTTGATATTTTTCTGGTGAAACTTCCCAACTAAGTAGACGGACATCTTTTAAGTAAACCGCCCCTTTTTCAGGATCAAAATAAGGTATAGTGTCTAAATTTATCTTAATTTTTGCTTCGTGCTTTTTACCACGAGCAATCAACAAGCCATCCACAATACCTTGAATTTCAACTTTTTTCTCGTTGGTTTGACCAATTTGCGTGACTAAATCATGCAACTGGTAATCCAGTTGCATTAAACCTGGTATCCCCACACTATCGGCAAGCGGGATTTTTTCAGCAAGCTGTGTACGTAGATAGTCGTTAATTTCTTTTTCCGAAATGCTAAGTAAATTAGCAGAAGCCACTGCCACTACACCAATTGCAACCACGAAAAACGCCACGATTCTGTAAATAAATTTCATACTTTCTCCTTTCTATTGGCTGTTCAGAATAAAAACGGGTAGAATACCCCCCTGTTTAGAATGGCAGAAATATAACAAGTTCTACAAAACTAAGGAATTTTTAAATGAAAAAATTTGCAATAAGCCTGCTTTTAATTTGTTTATTAGCAGACTGTAGCTTTTCTGGCGGTGCAAATGTCGGCGGTGGTTCAAACGGCGTAGGCTTTGGATTAGGGCTTGGCACTGGCATTCGTTTTTAAATTTGCATTTAGCAAAAGTGTGGCGGTTTTTAACCGCTTGAATAAAAATAATAGACTGTTTCTCTATTAAGGATTTTTATGCAGTATGAATTGAAAAAGACCAACGGTAATGCTCGTCGTGGTCGCTTAACCTTCTCTCGCCCCAAAGGTGAGTTCTATGTTGAAACCCCTGCGTTTATGCCTGTAGGTACTTACGGTACAGTAAAAGGAATGACCCCTGAAGAAGTCGCAGCAACAGGTGCACAGATTTTGTTGGGTAACACTTTCCATTTATGGTTACGTCCTGGGCAAGAAATTATGAAAATGCACGGCGACCTACACGATTTTATGCAGTGGCACGGCCCAATTTTAACGGATTCGGGTGGTTTCCAAGTGTTCAGTTTGGGCAAACTACGCAAGATCAAAGAAGAAGGCGTTACCTTCCAAAACCCAATTAACGGGGAAAAAATTTTCCTTTCGCCTGAAAAATCAATGGAAATTCAGTACGATTTAGGTTCTGATATTGTGATGATTTTTGATGAATGTACACCATATCCCGCGACTTTTGATTATGCAAAAAAATCAATGGAAATGTCACTTCGTTGGGCAAAACGTAGTCGTGATCGCTTCGATGAATTAGAAAACCCGCGTGCATTATTTGGTATCGTGCAAGGCGGCACTTATGAAGAGTTACGCAAAATTTCTGCAGAAGGCTTGGTCAATATCGGCTTTGATGGTTATGCCGTAGGCGGTTTAGCAGTGGGCGAACCGAAAGAAGAGATGCACCGCATTTTAGAATTTACTACTCCATTATTGCCAGCAGATAAACCTCGCTACTTAATGGGCGTAGGTAAGCCTGAAGATTTGGTAGAAGGCGTTCGCCGTGGGATCGATATGTTTGACTGCGTAATGCCAACTCGTAATGCCCGCAACGGACACTTATTTGTGAGCGATGGCGTGGTGAAAATCCGCAATGCGAAATACAAAAGCGACACCAGTCCGCTTGATCCAGAGTGCGATTGCTACACCTGTAAAAACTACACCAAGGCTTACCTTTATCACTTAGATAAATGCGGCGAGATTTTGGGCGCACGTTTGAACACCATTCACAACTTACGTTACTATCAACGCCTAATGGCACAAATTCGCCAAGCGATTGATGAGGATCACTTTGATGATTTTGTAGTGGAATTTTATGCCAAAATAGGTAAAGAAGTGCCACCAATGCAGAAAGAACAAGCAGAATAGTGTATAACTAAAATAAAGAAAGGCTGAAATTGTTGAAGTTTCAGCCTTTTTGCTACAAAACATATTTTACAAGCGGGTAAATTGTGATTAAAAGTAGCAAATATCGAATGAGTTTACCCATAAAAATATAAAAGGCACTTTTTAATAAAGGAAGTCTGAGCCAACCTGCTACTCCACAAAGAAGATCTCCTAACAGAGGTAACCAACTCAGCAGAAGCATTATTGTTCCATAACGATTTAATTTATGTATTACCCACTCAGCATATTTATGATTTAAAGATTTTGGCTCGGGAATAAGTCTCCCAAAGTACAACGTGAGTAAGCTACCTAATGTGTTACCTATTGTTGCAACACAAACAAGCCAAATAAGTGGAGAGGTAATCAAAGAGTGTTCAAATAAAATGGTTTGTGTAGCAATGGTGCTAAAAACAATTTCAGAATTACCTGGTAGCAGAGAAGCACTCACAAAAGCACTTGCAAACATAATAATGAGCTGATTTTCATTGGAAAAAAATAAATTAAAAAAATAAGTAAGGTAATCAGTAAACATTATTTTAATAAATTGTTAAAAATGAGTTAATTTAAATTTAATAAAAGTTTGCTATTTCTTGTAAAGTTGAGATACATCAAAAAAAGGTGTTCAACCTCCCCCAAATAGGTAAGTTTTTGATTTTCAGATTGGTGGAACAGGTCTATAATTCCATACAAATCTTATTATTCCTTCAATTTTAGTTTATTCAGAAAAATTATTGAATAAGCATCAATGTAAACATAAAAGGATTGCCTATGTTTTCTCCTGTTGAAATGGCGAAAATTACCGAAGATGGTGCAGTTTATAAAGCAACTAAACATCAACTCTATTCTTTTATCTCTGCAATTTTAGCCGGTGGTTTTATCGGTCTTGCTTTCGTTTTTTATACTACAACGCAAACAGGCACAGCAGATGTTGAGTGGGGATTATCTAAATTAGTAGGTGGTATGGTGTTCTCTCTTGGCGTGATTATGTGCGTGATTTTTGGCGCAGAACTTTTCACTTCATCTACATTAACCGCAGTCGCAAAAGCAACGCACCGTATTACTTGGTTTCAAATGTTTAGAAACTGGTTTATCGTTTATGGTGGAAACTTTATCGGTGGTTTAAGTGTTGTGGTTTTAATTTGGCTTTCAGGTCAAATGATGGTAGCGAATGGTCAATGGGGGTTGACCATTTTAAAAACAGCACAACATAAAATTCATCACTCTTGGATAGAAGCCTTTACACTAGGTATTTTGTGCAACATTATGGTGTGTATTGCTGTTTGGATGGCAAATGCAGGGAAATCATTAACCGATAAAGCCTTTATTATGATTTTACCTATTGCGTTATTTGTTTCATCTGGCTTTGAACACTGTGTAGCAAATATGTTTATGATTCCGATGGGAATGGTCATTGCCCATACTTCAGATGCCTCTTTCTGGACAGCGATTGGCGTTGATCCAATGCAATATGCAGACTTAGATTTATATCATTTTGTGGTAAAGAACTTAATTCCTGTTACCTTAGGTAATATCGTAGGTGGCGTGTTCTTTATCGGCTTAGTGCAGTGGTTCTTATATATTCGTAAGCACTAAAAATAACCTATTTATAAATCTGGCGAGAAGTTGAACAGAGATGTAAGCGGTCAAATTTCGCCGAGATTTTACAAACTACGATGTTTCGGCATCACAAATTTTATTTAAAACAAATAGAGGATTTAAAATGACTCAATTAACTGAAACTCAACAAAAGGCATGGGAAGGTTTTACTGCTGGTGACTGGCAAACCGAAGTAAACGTGCGTGATTTTATCCAAAAAAACTATACTCCATATGAAGGCGATGAATCTTTCTTAGCGGGTGCAACTGCTGCAACCACTAAATTATGGGAAGAAGTAATGGAAAAAATCAAAGTTGAGAATAAAACGCACGAACCGTATGATATCGACTGTGATATTCCTTCTACGATTACTTCTCACAAACCTGGTTATATTGACCAAGCATTAGAAAAAATCGTTGGTCTTCAAACAGATGCTCCATTAAAACGTGCCATCATCCCATTCGGTGGTATCAAAATGGTTAAAGGTTCTTGCGATGTTTATCGTCGTACTTTAAATCCTGAAGTAGAAAAAATCTTTACCGAATACCGCAAAACTCACAACCAAGGTGTATTCGATGTTTATACGCCAGACATCTTACGTTGCCGTAAATCAGGTGTCATCACAGGTTTACCAGATGCGTATGGTCGTGGTCGTATCATCGGTGACTACCGTCGTTTAGCAATCTATGGTGCAGATTTCTTAATGCAAGACAAACAACGTCAATTTGCATCATTACAACCACGCTTAGAAGCGGGTGAAGATATTCAAGCAACAATCCAATTACGTGAAGAAATTGCTGAACAACACCGTGCTTTAGGTCAAATCAAACAAATGGCTGCATCATACGGTTTCGACGTTTCACGTCCTGCAGAAACAGCACAAGAAGCGGTTCAATGGACTTACTTCGCATACCTTGCAGCAGTTAAATCTCAAAACGGTGCGGCAATGTCATTCGGTCGTGTCTCTTCATTCTTAGATATCTATATCGAACGTGACTTAAAAGCAGGCAAAATCACAGAAGAAGAAGCACAAGAATTAATTGACCACTTAGTAATGAAATTACGTATGGTTCGTTTCTTACGTACGCCTGAATACGATCAATTATTCTCAGGCGACCCAATGTGGGCAACTGAAACTTTAGCAGGCATGGGCTTAGATGGTCGTACATTAGTAACCAAAAACAGCTTCCGTATCTTAAATACCCTTTACACCATGGGGCCTTCACCTGAGCCAAACTTAACCATCCTTTGGTCTGAACAATTACCTGAAGGCTTCAAACGTTATTGTGCAAAAGTTTCAATTGATACTTCATCAGTTCAATACGAAAACGATGACTTAATGCGTCCAGATTTCAATAACGATGACTATGCAATCGCTTGTTGTGTATCACCAATGGTTGTCGGTAAACAAATGCAGTTCTTCGGTGCTCGTGCGAACTTAGCGAAAACCATGTTATACGCAATCAACGGCGGTATCGATGAAAAATCAGGTGCACAAGTAGGTCCTAAAACTCAACCAATTACATCTGAATACCTAGACTTTGATGATGTAATGAGCCGTATGGATCACTTTATGGATTGGTTAGCAACACAATATGTAACTGCATTAAACATCATCCACTTTATGCACGATAAATACAGCTACGAAGCAGCGTTAATGGCGTTCCACGATCGTGATGTATATCGTACAATGGCGTGTGGTATCGCAGGTCTTTCTGTTGCGGCTGACTCATTATCTGCAATTAAATATGCAAAAGTGAAACCAATTCGTGGCGACATTAAAGATAAAGATGGTAATGTTGTCGCTTCAAATGTGGCATTAGATTTCGAAATTGAAGGCGAATACCCACAATTTGGTAACAACGACAACCGTGTGGACGATATTGCGTGTGACTTAGTTGAACGTTTTATGAAAAAAATTCAAACACACAAAACATACCGCAACGCAGTACCTACTCAATCTGTTCTTACTATCACATCTAACGTGGTATATGGTAAAAAAACAGGTAATACCCCAGATGGTCGTCGTGCTGGTGCACCATTCGGACCAGGTGCAAACCCAATGCACGGTCGTGACCAAAAAGGTGCGGTAGCATCATTAACTTCTGTAGCTAAACTTCCATTTGCTTACGCGAAAGATGGTATTTCTTATACCTTCTCAATCGTACCAAACGCATTAGGTAAAGATTACGAATCACAAAAACGTAACCTTGCGGGCTTAATGGACGGTTACTTCCACCACGAGGCAGCAGTGGAAGGCGGTCAACACTTGAACGTAAACGTATTAAACCGCGAAACCTTATTAGATGCGGTTGAACACCCTGAAAAATACCCACAATTAACAATCCGTGTTTCAGGCTACGCAGTACGTTTCAATTCATTAACGAAAGAACAACAACAAGACGTAATTACTCGTACATTCACAGAATGTATGTAATTAACACTTAGTGTTCTAAGGTAAAATAAAAGCGGTCAGATTCTGCAAAACAGTTGTATAATCTGACCGCTTGTTTCATTTAATGTCTTGAAATAAATGAGCTAGTACAGATTCTTTATTTCAATATATTATCGAATTTCAGCATTGTATTAGGAGAGAATTATGTCAGTTATGGCACGTTATCATTCTTATGAATCTTGTGGAACAGTTGATGGGCCAGGCATTCGTTTTATTTTATTTTTACAAGGCTGCTTAATGCGTTGTAAATACTGTCATAATCGCGACACTTGGGATTTAGATAGTGGCAAACTGATTAGCGTTGAAGACCTAATGAAAGAAGTAGTAACTTATAAACATTTTATGAAAGCGACAGGCGGTGGTGTTACCGCATCTGGCGGCGAAGCAGTATTACAAATGGAATTTGTACGTGATTGGTTCCGAGCTTGTAAAGCCGAAGGTATTGATACCTGCTTAGACACCAATGGCTTTGTGCGTCATTACAGCCCTGTGGTAGATGAAATGTTAGAAGTTACTGACTTGGTAATGTTAGATTTAAAACAACTAAACGATGAAATTCATCAAGATCTCGTCGGTGTGTCAAACAAACGCACTCTTGATTTCGCTCGTTACTTACAAAAACTTAACAAACGTACCTGGATTCGCTATGTGGTTGTACCAGGCTATACCGATGACGATGATTCTGCTCACCGTTTAGGACAGTTCATTAAAGGTATGGAAAATATCGAGAAAGTAGAACTCTTACCTTACCACCGTTTAGGTGCACATAAATGGGAAACTTTGGGTTATAAATATGAATTAGAGGGCGTATTACCACCACCGAAAGAGGTGCTAGAGCGTATCAAAGGTATCATTGAAAGCTATGGACATACGGTAAAATATTAGAAAAGCAGACCGTATCGGAAGAGATGGTCTTTTTGTTCTATATGACAATTGGGAGATAAGATATTTACATAATCTGTCCTTATTTTGCAAAGCCCAATATAAAATCAACCGCTTGTAGAATACTCTACAAGCGGGTAATTTTTCTATGAAATGGAAAAATTAATCTTCGCCCCAAACTTCTTTTGCGATCTCTTCAACATAGCGAACTTTTGCCCATTGCTGAGCTTCAGTCATTACGTTACCTTCTTCGGTTGATGCAAAACCACATTGAGGGCTTAAGCAAAGTTGTTCAAGTGGCACATATTTTGCTGCTTCTTGAATACGTGCTTTGATCGCTTCTTTATCTTCCAACTCTGGAAATTTTGAGCTGATTAAACCTAACACCACGCGACCTTTGTTGTTCGCAAAATGTTTTAACGGCTCGAAACCACCTGAACGTTCATCATCATACTCTAAGAAATAGCCATTGTAGCTGGTTTGACCAAATAAACCATCTGCGACAGGATCATACGCACCCGTTAATAAGTAAGAAGATTTGTAGTTACCACGACAAACGTGAGTAGTAATGATCATATCTGCTGGTTTATCTGCAAGAATCGCTTGCACGTTCGCAATCGCTTGTGCTTTATCTGCTTCAAAAGTAGGTTGTGCGTGGTTGTTGCAGAGAGAGCCCCAGTACACATCATCGATTTGTAAATAACGGCAACCCGCTTCATAGAAGGCTTTGATTGCTTCTTTATAAGCTTGTTGTACATCTTTGGCAAACTCTTCACGGGTTGTATACACACCGTGATCCCATTGCACAGGGTACATTAATTGATTCGGGCTTGGGATGGTAAATTTTGCGACCGCACGACCATCAACAATCGCATTGAATTTTTTGAAATGCTCAATAAATGGGTGGTTTGGATTCCAAGAAACTTTACCACAGCAACGGGTGTTGTAAGGGCGAACTTCGACACCTTTGAATGCGTAAGCTTTTTCTGGCACATAACCTTCGATACCATTTAAGTTTTCTAAGAAATCGATGTGCCACCAAGAACGGTGATATTCACCGTCGGTGACCACTTGAATACCCGCTTCAAGTTGAGCATCTACTAATTTACGCACTTCTTGCTCTACAATTGTGTCGCGCTCTTCAAGTGAAATTTTGCCTGCTTTGTAATCAGCATGAGCTTGTTTCCAAGCATCAGAACGTAAATAGGAGCCAACAGTATCAGCGTGTAATGGGAGTTTTTTAGTCATTTTTATTCCTTATTTATTCCTTATCGTAATTTTATTAAGGTATTCAATAATTTAAGTGAATTAGCATTGAGATACAAGAAAAACGAATTTAATATTTATGAAATTTATCAACAGTCAAGATGAAAATTTTTCATTATATTCCATACTGCTTACGGTATGCTTTCATCGTAGGCAAAAATGGGGTGTATTCTGTCGATTTCTCAATAAATTGTACCAGATCATCAAAATCTACGATTGAGAAGACTTGGCAACCATAATCGCATTCTACTTCTTGAATAGCTGAAAGCTCACCTTTGCCTTTTTCTTTACGGTTTAATGCAATTAAAACCCCTGCTAATTCGGCTTGGTTTGCTCGGATAATTTCCATTGATTCACGAATGGCTGTACCAGCAGTAATCACATCATCCACCAACAAAATTTTACCTTTAAGTGGAGAGCCAATTAAGTTGCCACCTTCACCGTGATCTTTCGTTTCTTTGCGGTTAAAACAGCAAGGTTTATCTACATCAAATTGCTTAGCTAACGCAACAGCAACCGTTGTTGCAATAGGAATCCCTTTATAAGCTGGCCCGAATAACACATCGTAATCTAATTTTGATGATTGAATAGCTTGAGCATAAAACTCACCTAATTTAGCTAAATCTCGACCTGTGTTGAATAAACCTGCATTAAAAAAGTAAGGACTTTTTCTGCCTGATTTTAAGGTAAATTCACCAAATTTAAGCACCTGGCGACTGAGTGCGAATTCAATAAAGTCATATTTGTATTGTTCCATTATAAATTCCTCGTATATAAGCGGTTGTTTTTACTGAAAATTTCACAAAAAAATCCCCATCTCGGCTAAAACCAAGATGGGGACAGATTATTCTGGCGTAATCCAATCAACAGTCCAAGAGCCCGTACCTTCTGGCACAAGCACTTCGGTTAAATAAGGTAGAATTTTCTTCATCTGGCTTTCTAACTGCCAAGGTGGATTAATCACAATCATCCCACTTGCGGTCATCCCACGTTGGTCTGAATCTGGGCGAACAGCAAGTTCGATTTGTAAAATCTTACGAATACCCGTTTCTTGTAAACCACGCACAATACGTTTTGAATGTTGGCGAAGCACCACAGGATACCAAATCGCATACACGCCTGTCGCAAAGCGTTTGTAGCCTTCTTCAATGGCTTTTACCACTAACTCATAATCTTCTTTAAGCTCGTAAGGCGGATCAATGAGTACAAAGCCACGGCGTTCTTTCGGTGGTAATGCTGATTTTAATTGTTGGAAACCATTTTCACGTTTGGTCTGCACATTCTCTATTTTGGCAAACTCTTGACGTAATAATGGAAAATCGTTTGGATGAAGCTCAGTTAAAATCGCACGATCTTGCGGGCGAAGTTGGTTGACTGCCAGCAATGGCGACCCTGCATAATATTTTAATTTACCGCCACGATTGATTTTTTTTAGCTCATCAATATAAAGGGCAGCTTCTTCAGGTAAATCATCGCGTTCCCAAAGGCGAGCTACCCCTTCTAAATATTCGCTCGTTTTTTCTGATTCTGCACTAAATAGACTATAACGCCCTGTACCAGAGTGAGTGTCTAAATATAAAAAGCCTTTCTCTTTTTGTTTGAGCGACTGTAAAATAAGAAGTTGTACAATGTGTTTAAGCACATCTGCGTGGTTTCCTGCGTGGAAACTATGACGATAGCTAAGCATTTCTCTCTCGATTTGATTGATTTTAAATAGCAGAATTCTACCACAAAACGCTATGGATTTAACCTTAAAAAATGGCAGCTTGATTCGCCAAAAACAAGTTCCTTCGCCTCACTTTAACCCTCGCCCTAATATCAATGATATTTCGCTCTTGGTCATTCATTACATCAGCTTACCGCCTGAGCAATTTGGCGAACATTTCATTGATGATTTTTTTCAAGGGAAACTTGATCCCAATGCCCATCCTTATTTCCAAGAAATCAAGGATTTACGCGTCTCTGCTCATTGCTTAATTAATCGACAAGGCGAAATTACCCAATATGTGAATTTTAACGATATGGCTTGGCACGCAGGGGTATCAAATTTTGAAGAGCGAGAAAAGTGCAATGAATTTTCAATTGGCATTGAACTTGAAGGTTCGAACAATCAGCCTTTTACCCAAGTTCAATATGAAAGCCTTGTTGCATTAACCCAAGCAATTCAGACCGCTTACCCCGCCATTACCGATGAGCGAATTACAGGGCATCAGCATATTTCCCCAGGTCGAAAACAAGATCCTGGTCAATATTTTGCGTGGGATTATTACAGACAATTGCTTAAAAGCACTAAAAATAAATAAGGAATAACATCAATGACAAAAACCGTTTTAGCCTTTGATTTTGGCACTTATAGCATCGGTTGTGCCGTAGGGCAAAGCATTACAGGCACAGCACAAGGCTTACCATCCTTTAAAGCCCAAGATGGCATTCCGAATTGGGATATGATTGGCAAAGTGATCCAAGAGTGGAAACCCGATCTGCTTGTGGTTGGATTACCTCTCAATATGGATGGTACAGAACAACAGCTTACACAGAGAGCAAAAAAATTCGCCAACCGCCTAAATGGGCGTTTTAACTTATCTGTGGAATTGCAAGATGAACGCTTAACCACAGTTGAAGCAAAATCAGAGATTTTCGCTCGCGGTGGTTATAAAGCACTGAAAAAAGATAAAGTGGATTCAATTTCGGCTTGTTTGATTTTAGAGAGTTGGTTTGAAAATCAATAACAGTATTTATATATGTATCAGAGTATTAAAATTTTAGGTAAAAATAGCATTCAACAAAGTATATCAAGGAAGGGAAATAGTTTAGATAATAGTGCGATGAAAAGCATCTTTGGACAATTAAAAACCGAATGTTACTACGGTAAATAATTTGAGATGTTCAACCAACAGGAAAAACAACCCCTGAGTAAATTCATTATTACAACCATGAACGTACTCAGGGAAAACTAAAAGGACTGGGCCCTGTGAATGGCAGAACTCAGTCCTTAAACTAAATAAGTCTAACTTTTTAGGGTCAGATCATTTCACTGTTAGCCTTTAATTATTTAATAATTAAAATTAAGCGTGGCAAGTTTGGCACGCTGCTTGAAACATCCACACTAATTTTTCTTGTTCTTTGATGTAGTCACTCATTTGAGAATTTGTACCTTCATCACCTGCTTCACCTGCAAGTTCAAGAATTTCGCGTTGTTGTTCAAGTAACACTTTTAAACCTGTTAATGTGCCAGATAAACAGTCTTGAGCACTGCTTACAGCAATATCTTCTTGAATGCGTGAAACTTTTAAGTATTGGCTATAGGCATTATTTGGTGTGTAGCCTAAAGTTAAAATACGTTCTGCTAACTCATCTACTTTGGTAATTAAATCAGTATAAATCTCTTCAAATTTTGCGTGTAATTCAAAGAAGTTCACGCCTTTGATATTCCAGTGATAACCACGCACGTTAGTATAGAACACTTGATAGCTTGCCAATAAATCATTTAATTTTGAAGCCAATTCTGCTGATGCAACTTTATCTAAACCGATTGATGTTTTTGCCATAATTTGTTCCCTCTTTATGTATGTAATATTAAAAATAAATCAAAGAGCCTGTGCTCTTTGTGTTGATGAGTATATGTCTTTCACTTGATAGATACAAATTACTTCATTCAATAAAATATATAGGCATAACCTATTCGTTAATGAATTGTTAAAGTTTATGCCTATCAATGTTAGTTAATAAATGTGATCAGGTTCACAAATTTCAAGATTGATTGATCGTAAAGAAGTGAACTTCTCGTAATAAAAATAAATTTATGCTTTAATAACAAGCGGTTAGATTTTTAATCTTTTTTGCATTGGGAGAGAGTTATGCAAGATGCCATTTCGCAAACTTTATCGGAAAATAGACCGCTTAATCAAGCACTGCTTCATATTTTTAGTCGTCAAAATTGGGCGGGGTTCCTTTCTCATCAACAAGTTCAGCAAGTATGCCAACAATTGAAACTAGAACCCTTAGCCCTAGCGATGCAACTTTTACCTGTTGCTGCTTGTTATAGCCACACTGACATTTCACATTTTAAAGTGGGCGCAATTGCGATTGGTGAGCACGGCGATTTTTATTTTGGTGCGAACCAAGAATTTGCCCATACCGCCATTCAGCAAACCATTCATGCGGAGCAAAGTGCAATTAGCCACGCCTGGCTAAGAGGCGAAAAACGAATTAGTGATATGGTAGTAAACTATACGCCATGTGGACACTGCCGCCAATTTATGAATGAATTGCATCAAGCTGAAAACATTGCGATCCATTTGCCACATAGCCAACATAATCCACTGCATAGTTATTTACCTGATGCTTTTGGTCCGAAAAATTTAGACATTCATACATTATTACTTAATCAAGAAGATCATCAACTTGATGAAAATCATCCTGATAAGCTGGTTCAGGAGGCTATCCATGCAGCCAATCAGGCTCATTGCCCTTATTCAAATAGCCCGCACGGCATTGCAATTTTATTTAGAAATGGGGAGATAATAACAGGGCGTTATGCAGAAAATGCAGCATTTAATCCAAGCCTTCCTGCCCTGCAAACTGCTCTGAATTATGCTTATCTTAATAATTTAGATTTAGCTGAAATTGAACGAATTGTATTGGCTGAGGAACCAACGAAACTTAGTTATAGAGAGATGACAGAACAATTATTGAATACAATTTTAGAAGTAAAAATGGAATATTTTATGATTAAATAATGAGCATTATACAGCAGTTACTACCCTTTTTAAAAATAACTTTGTGTAACTGCTGCATAATACCCTATTGCTTATTCATTTACTCAATCCCCACAATCTTGTGCGTTTGCAAACTCAGATGCCATTTGGGTTTATTTATGCGCTGATTAAGCTGCCCTAACTGGGTTATTGTTTCAAGCAAATTCATTTTGCCATCAATTTCGCACGGTGAGAGATAATAATGCTCTGCTTGAATTTGTTGCTCAATCTGCTCGCAAAATGCTAACACATTTTCATCCGCCACAATGCGAACCTCATGAGCAAAAGGAATACAACGGCGTTGATATTTCTCTTGATACAACCGTTTCGGGCTAGTTGCAATATAATCAATCTGTTTCGGTACTTCTTTCAAGCCATTAGTTTCAATCGCTAAAAAATAGCCCTCTAGTTTGAATGCATCCAATAACACGCCTAGATTAGGTTGAATAGTTGGCTCTCCACCTGTGATGATAATATTCCTTGCTGAATAGGATTTCACTTTGGCTAAAATCTGCTCCAACGTCCAACTTTCAAACGTCATATAATCGGTATCGCACCATGAACAAGCAAGGTTACATTTTCCAAAACGGACAAAAATGCTCGGCATTCCCGTGTTAAAACCTTCTCCTTGCAAGCTCTCAAAAATCTCAACGATCGGGTAAGTGATAGTACTAAAAATGGTATTTTGCATTTTACTCATCAATTTACACCGCTTGTAAGTGTGGGGCTTGCGAATATTCACAGTAAGACGTTGGCGTTTCCCACAGGCGAATAAGAGTGACTGGCAAACCCTCTTTTCTAAGCTTATCAAACATATATTTTGCCATCTCTTCCGCCGTGGAACGGCTTGGAATGCCATATACTTTTGAATCTAAATCGATTAACAAATTCGCTACTTTACTCTCTTTTGAGCTGTTAAGATCGTAAATAAACGCGTGATCCATCGGGTCTAAAATATGTGTTTTTACGATAGCTTTCAGATCAGCATAATCCATCACCATCCCACGTTTTGCCCCTTCTGCGACTAACTCGCCTGCTACTTCAACTTGCAATTTGTATGTGTGCCCATGCAGGTTTTTACATTTGCCATCATGCCCATCGAGCATATGCGCCATATCAAAACTAAATTCTTTTGCAATTTTAAACATCTTTTTTCTCTCTTTCTGCAAGGTATTCATTCAAGCCTTTTTCACGCAACACACAGCTTGGGCAAGTGTGGCAGCCTCCTTCCACACCTAAATAGCAGGTGTGTGTGTGTTCGAGAATATAGTCAAACACGCCCAAATCATCTGCCAATTTCCACGTCTCTTTTTTGGTGAGATACATCAAAGGCGTACGGATGTTGAAGTTATAATCCATCGCCAAGTTCATCGTTACATTCATTGATTTTACGAATACATCACGACAATCAGGATAACCGCTGAAATCGGTTTCACACACGCCTGTGTAAATGGTCGAAATGCCCTGCCCTTTGGCATAAATCCCCGCATAAAGTAAGAATAAGGCGTTGCGTCCATCCACGAAGGTATTTGGTTTATCACCCTCTTGCTGAATTTCTGCAGCTTCTTGCATCAAGGCATTGGTGGTAATCGCTTTGATCACCGATGTGTCAATTAAGGTCTGTTTTACGCCAACATCTTTGGCGATCCATTCGGCTTTTTCAAGCTCAATCGCGTGGCGTTGCCCATATTGAAAGGTCACCACTTCAACATTTTCCTTGCCGAATTCTTTAATCGCTTGGAAAAGACAAGTAGTGGAATCTTGCCCGCCTGAGAAAATCACGAGGGCTTTTTTAGGTTGTTGAGATAGGTTCATTGTGTATCCTTAGTTTTTTTATGTGGGAGGTTCTCGAACCACAAGAAAAAGTAAGCGGTAAAATTTTGACAATTTTTGCAAAATCTTACCGCTTGTAAGAGGCTATTATAACGGAAAAATCAGCTACCAACAAATATAACAATAATGCCACGGTGAGCCCCAATATGGGCGTTCAAAGCGGTAATATTGTTGCATCTCTTCTACTTCTGCTTGTGCTTTATAGCTATCCCACGCCATTTTGTGGCAAGTTTGGAAAATCGGATTTTGGATTTTTTCCGCATAGGCTTTATCCAATTTTTCCTTTTCTTCAGCCGTTTGACTAACTGGCGGATTAAGTTTTTGCTCCATCAGTGAAGCGGTTTCTACATCACACTGTTTGGCTAATTCAATTGAAAGCAGCTGTTGAGCTTTAATTTTCTCTGCTTCTCTTTGTGCTTTTTGTGCTGGTGTTAAGGCACAGCCTGTCAATGCAAGGCTAACTAAAATGGTGATGAGATGTGAGCATTTCATAGCACTTCCTTAAAGGTAAATTAAATCTCTTTTAAATATCTTCATCGTCCAATTCATCTGCCATAGCACTTAACGCATCGCGGGTAAGTTGGGCAAGAGCCTTGTAGAAACCATCATCTTTTGTTTCCACTAAACCTAAAAATTTATTCATACAAGGCAGAAGATATTTTTCAAACAACATTTGCTGAGCTTGGGTAGAATCCAGATGATCTTCAATCCAAGAGGCAGTAAGCAATAACAATGCAACGTGATCGGCTTGCTCCAATGCAGGCATTCCACGTTCATTTCTAAAGACAATAAAATCTTCAACAGAAACTTTATAAGCAGAAATAGCGGTCGGAATTTCTCCATTTTCTGCAAAAAGTGCTTGATAGCTTGGGGCTAATTCGGTAGGGTTAGCCTGTTTTTCTAACAAGATTAGCGAAAGTTCGCTTTGGCTGTCGGTGTTTAATGCCCATTGCTGGCGAAGTCCACCTTGAGCAAGCCACGCAAATGTACCTGCTAAAATAGGATCGTTTGGTTGGCGATAAAAAAGATTACCAAATAGACGACATAAAAGTGAAAAATCATTAATGTGAGTATTGATCATAAAATAAACCAAAAATATTAAGTGAATGGCTCTATTTTACACCCTACACCACTTTTATAGAACAAAAATAGACAAGAAGAGGAAATGCGATGAAATATATTGGGGCTCATGTGAGTGCATCAGGTGGTGTTGAGCAAGCTGTGTTGCGTGCGGTAGACATTGGTGCAAATGCTTTTGCACTGTTTACCAAAAACCAGCGTCAATGGAAAGCACCTCCATTAAAAGCGGAAACCATTGAGAAATTTAAACGCTTTTGCCAAGTGCATCATTTTACTGCGGATCAAATTTTACCACATGATAGCTATTTGATTAACTTAGGCAGCCCTGAGGTGGAAGGCCTAGAAAAATCGCGGGTGGCTTTTATTGATGAAATGGAACGAGCCAATCAACTTGGCTTGAAATTGCTTAATTTCCACCCTGGTTCTCACTTAAATAAAATTTCTAATCAAGATTGTCTAGCACGAATTGCAGAATCGATTAACATTGCCGTAAGTAAAGTGCCAAATGTAGTTGCGGTCATTGAAAATACGGCAGGGCAAGGCTCAAATTTAGGCTATCGCTTCGAACATCTGGCAGAGATTATTGAACAAGTAGAGGATAAAAGTCGTGTGGGCGTCTGTTTAGATACTTGCCATACTTTTTCAGCAGGTTACGATATTAGCTCACTTGAGCAATGCGAAAAAACTTTTACCGAATTTGAACAAGTGGTTGGTTTTAAATATTTACGCGGAATGCACCTCAATGGTTCAAAAACACCATTAGGCAGCCGAAAAGACCGTCACGATACGTTACGAGAAGGCACAATTGGCACAGCATTTTGCGAATTTATCATGAAAGATGACCGCTTTGATGACATTCCAATGATTTTAGAGACAATAAATCCCGATATTTGGGCAGAAGAGATAAAATTTTTACGGACATTGGCGAACAAATAAGTTATACTCCCCCAAATTCTTTTCGCAATAATTTTTTATTGCATATTGATCAATCTTTTTAATAGGAATAAACACGCTTTTGTTGTTCTGGCGAGACAAAATTATGAATAAGAAATACCCTTTTTTAACCAAACTAAAACTCTCATTATTTGTTCTATTCGCAGGCTTTACGCTTCAAGTAAATGCGAGTTTAAGTAGCACTTCAACCCACCAAGTTAAAGCACGTATTGTGGCTAAAGCGGCAACAGCAGAGCAAATTCAGCAAAAATCTGCAAAAGCAAAAGCGAATCAAAGTGAAACCACAAACTCAGGGAAAAGTGGCTCACAAAAAGTGAATCAAGTTTATCGCCAATGGGTGGGAACACGTTACCGTTTAGGTGGTACAAGTACAGCGGGAATTGATTGTTCAGCTTTTGTACAGAAAACAATGAGTGGTGCTTTTAACGTTCATCTTCCTCGCTCAACAGCGGAGCAACGCTATTCAGGTCATTCCATTTCTAAATCAGATTTACAACCAGGCGATTTAGTCTTTTTCCGAAAGAATAATCACGTAGGTGTGTATATCGGTGGCGGAAAATTTGTTCACGCCAGTACAAGCCAAGGGGTTACAACTAGCTCTCTTTCAGAAAGTTACTGGGCAAGAACTTATACACAATCACGCCGAGTGCTTTAATACGATTTTGTTTAGGCCGTTATCAATGATAGCGGCTTTGTTTTATCTGATTTCTAGGATTTTATGCTAGAATAGTCCCCAATTTTTGTAAAACGTTCAGCAAAATTAACCGCTTGGAGAAACTTTATCAATGCTTCGTTTTTGGTACACTTTATTGAGCTATTGCATTCAGCCACTAATTTTGCTTTTTATGTGGAAGAAAAGCTTAAAACAGCCCAATTATCGCAAACGTTTGAGTGAACGTTATGGGATTTATCCCAATTTCACGAAGCCTACACCAAACGGGATTATTGTGCACGCTGCCTCTGTGGGAGAGGTTATTGCTGCAACACCATTAATTAAAGCGATTCAAGTGCGCTATCCTAAATTGCCAATTACGATTACAACCGTTACACCAACAGGTTCAGCACGAGTAAAAGACGCATTTGGCGAAAGTGTGTCACACTTTTATTTGCCTTACGATCTACCTGATGCAATCAATCGCTTTATTGATTTTGTGCAACCTAAATTGATGATTGTGATTGAAACCGAACTCTGGCCGAATCTGATTGCACGTTTTCATCAACGAAACATTCCCTTTATTGTTGCGAATGCTCGCCTTTCTCCCCGCTCAGCTAAACGTTACGGTTGGATTAAACGTGCATTAAAAGGTACGTGGCAACGCATCAATATGATTTTAGCTCAAGATAAAGTCAGCGAACAACGCTACTTGGATTTAGATTATCCGCACGAAAAATTAGTCAACACAGGGAATTTAAAATTTGACCTTGAGATTACCAAACATCTCAGAGAAAAAGTATTTGAGACAGTAGAGGCGTTAAATGTTAGTAAGCGTTTAGTGTGGATTGCAGGAAGTACGCATGAGGGCGAAGAAAAAATTATATTAAACGCCCATCAAGAACTGCTTAAAAAATACCCAGATTTGCTGTTGATTTTAGTACCGCGCCATCCTGAACGTTTTAATCAGGTAGAAGAGCTTATTCAAAAATCGGGGCTATCTTATAAAAAACGTTCCCAATTTGAACCGCTTGAACAGACAATCCAAGTGTTACTTGGAGACACTATGGGTGAGATGATGGTGCTTTATGGTTTGGCGGAAATTGCTTTTGTTGGCGGAAGTTTAGTCAAACACGGGGGGCACAATCCACTGGAACCAATTGCGTTTGAACTTCCTGTTATTTCTGGTGTTCATACTTATAACTTCCCAGAAATTTTTGCGAAACTACGTTCTGTGCACGGTGTCATTGAAGTAGAAAGTTCCGCAGAGACACTGGCACAAACGGTTGCATTTTTACTTGAAAATACGAGTGTACGAGAAAGAATTGCTCGTTATGGCTTTGAGGTATTAAAAGAAAATCAAGGTGCGTTAGCTCGCCACTTGCATTTATTAGCCCCTTATTTAGAAAAATGAAGATGAAGAATATTGTAATTTATGCGGGAACCTTCGACCCCATTACCAATGGGCATCTAGATATTATCCAGCGTACTGCTAGTTTATTTGATAAAATCATTGTGGCAATTGCCAAGAATCCAAGCAAACAACCGATGTTTTCACTCGAAGAGCGTACAGCACTAGTTGAACAAAGTTGCCAAGCACTAGACAATGTACAAGCGGTCAGTTTTTCAGGCTTGCTTGCAGATTTTGCAAAACAGTACGAAGCAACTGCATTAGTGCGCGGCATTCGTGGTAGTGATGATTTGGAATATGAAATTCAGCTTGCTCAATTAAATGATAAACTAGCCCACGGCTTAGAAACGATTTTCCTACCACCTTCAGTAGAATGGCGTTACCTTTCTTCCACCATGGTGAGAGAAATTCATAAACATCAAGGTAATATTGAGCCTTTTGTACCTGCGTGCGTGATAGAATTATTAAAAAATAGAACAGAAAAGGAATGAAAATGAGCCAAGATAAACAAAATTTAATCTGGATCGACCTTGAAATGACGGGCTTAGATCCTGAAAAAGAACGCATTATTGAAATTGCGACGATTGTGACTGATAAAGATCTAAATATCTTAGCAGAAGGCCCTGTTTTTGCCGTGAAACAATCGGATGAACTACTGGGTAAAATGAGCGATTGGTGCGTAAAAACGCATACCGAAAATGGCTTAATTAAGCGAGTGAAAGCAAGTAAGCTGACAGAGCGTGCTGCTGAGTTACAAACTATAGATTTTCTTAAAAAATGGGTACCAAAAGGTGTTTCACCAATCTGTGGCAACAGCATTGCACAAGATAAACGCTTTTTATACAAATATATGCCAGATTTGGCGGATTACTTCCATTACCGCCATTTAGATGTGAGCACCCTAAAAGAGCTGGCTTGCCGTTGGAAGCCTGAAATTTTAGGGCTGTTCAAAAAACAAAATACTCATTTGGCTTTAGATGATATTAAAGAATCAATTAACGAGCTGAAGTTTTATCGTGAGTATTTTATTAAACTTGATTAAATTTCCTTTGAATTGATATATTTTTCCTCACTTGCGACATTTTTTAAAAATTTTGCTTGTGAGGCACTGAGAAATTTGTATAATGTCGCTATTCAATTCTGAATGACCTCAAATGCGGGAATAGCTCAGTTGGTAGAGCACGACCTTGCCAAGGTCGGGGTCGCGAGTTCGAGCCTCGTTTCCCGCTCCATTTTTTTCTTCAAATTTCTTCATATCAATTTACTTTTCGTTTTTATTTTAAATAAGTTATTTTTGTTATGACAGAACCTAATGCTTTTTATCTTCCTCACGAAGAAGCTTTATTACAATTCGGGCAACAATTCGCCTCTGCAATTCAAGCTTACTTAACGCAAAACCCAAGTGAAGGTGTGGTGATTTATTTGAATGGCGATTTAGGTGCAGGGAAAACCACGCTTACTCGTAGCATTGTTCGCCAGTTTGGTTATCAAGGTAACGTAAAAAGCCCTACTTACACCTTAGTAGAAGAGTATCAACTCTCGCCAATTTCTGTGTATCACTTTGATTTATATCGCTTAGCTGATCCTGAAGAGCTTGAGTTTATGGGCATTCGAGACTATTTCCGCCCCCAAACATTGTGTTTGTTAGAATGGGCATTAAAAGGCGAGGGGATGATCCCAGAAGCAGATATTCTAGTGCAAATTGATTATGCAGAAGAGGGCAGAAATCTGCATTTATCTCCAAAATCAGAGAAAGGTATCCAAATCACCTCATTTCTGCACAAAATCACAAAAATTTAATCGCTTGTAATTTGTAATAAAAGGAATGATATGAATAAGTTTATCCGTTTATTAACGATCGCATGGTTCGGTCTGTTAAGTGTAAATAGTTATGCAAAAACCATTGTAGCCATTGATGCTGGACACGGAGGAAAAGATCCTGGAGCCATTGGAAAAAAACTTGGTATTAAAGAGAAAGATGTTACGCTTGCTATCGCTAAAGAATTAAAAGCCTTACTTGATGCTGATCCTAATTTCAACGCTGTTATGACTCGTAAAACGGATATCTTTGTGCAATTACCTGAGAGAACAGAAATTGCCCGTGAAAATCGTGCGAACTATCTGGTTTCAATTCACGCTGATTCATCTCCTCGCTATGATAATATGAAAGGTGCTTCCGTTTGGGTGCTTTCTAACCGTCGAGCTAACGATGAAATGGGTTTATTGCTAGAAGAGAGTGAAAAAAAATCAGAGCTTTTGGGTGGAGCAGGACGGATTTTGGCAAACAATAACGAACGTTACTTAAACCAAACAGTACTTGATTTGCAATTTTCTCACGTACAACGTACGGGATATGCATTAGGAACAAAGGTGATTGGAAGAATGTCAAGAATTACTTCATTAGCCAAATCAGAACCGCAACACGCAAGTTTGAGCGTGCTCCGTTCACCAGATATTACTTCTGTCTTAGTCGAAACGGGTTTTTTATCGAATCCTATTGAAGAGCAAAAGCTCTCTACAGCAACCTATCGCAAGCAAATTGCAAAAGCAATTTATGATGGCTTAGTTTCTTACCGCAATCAAAATAGTAATTCTTTAGATAATAAAACAGTTACTGAGAAAGAACCTAAAGTAAAAGTATCTAAAGAAAAAAAAGTAGACAATAAACCTGATGTTACACAAGCGGTTAAAAATAACGAAAAATCAGCAAATCGTACAGAAACTAAAATTGATACCCCAATAGGAAAAGAAAAAACAAATGAGAGCAAAAAAGAAGATTCATCACGTAAAATCCAAAAATCAAATAATAGCTATCACCTAGTTCAACAAGATGAAACGTTGTTTTCAATTGCCCGTGCGTACAATACAACACCTGAAAAACTCAGCAAATTGAATAACATTAAAAATAACAAAATTGTCGTAGGGAAAAAATTAAAGATAGAATAATACTTTAATGGTTAATTCAATATGAGTTAGCCATTTTTTATTAGAGAAATATTTATTTCTAGACTCTTTATTTTCAGGTATTATTCTCTCTAATTTTTGCCTATTTTCTAGGCTATCTATTCAACAAGGAATTCCGATGCCAACACATCTTACCGAACAACGCTTTAGCGATTTCCCGATTCACGAAAAAGTGCTTTCTGCTCTTGATAGTAAAAGCTTTGAGTTTTGTACACCAATTCAAGCCCAAACATTACCTATTACGTTAAATGGCAATGATATTGCAGGTCAAGCTCAAACAGGCACAGGCAAAACGATGGCGTTTCTAATTGCAACCTTTCATCATCTACTCACACACAATCTACAAACGCAGAAAAACCAGCCTCGAGCAATGATTCTAGCCCCGACTAGAGAACTTACAGTGCAGATTGCTTCCGATGCTGAACTGCTAGTTAAACAAACTCGCTTGAAACTCGCTCTTGCTTATGGTGGCGATGGCTATGAGAAACAAGTGCAAGAGATTGAAAAAGGCGTTGATATTTTAGTTGGCACAACAGGGCGTGTGATTGATTATGTGAAGCAAGGCATTATCAATCTTAATTGTGTACAGGTCATCGTGTTAGACGAAGCGGATCGAATGTTCGATCTCGGTTTTATTAAAGATATTCGCTATTTAATGCGCAAATGTCCGAAGCCAACTGAACGCCTTACGATGCTTTTCTCAGCAACGCTTTCGCCACGTGTGCGTGAGTTAGCATATGAAGATATGAATAACGCAAAATATGTTGAAATTGAACCGTTTCAACGTACAGGGCATCGAATCAAAGAAGAGCTATTCTATCCATCTAACGAAGACAAAATGGCATTATTACTCACGCTCTTAGAGGAGGAGTGGCCTGAACGTTGTATGGTTTTCTCTAATACTAAACACGGCTGTGAAGAAATTTGGCGATATTTACAAGCAGATGGGCACCGCGTTGGCTTACTTACAGGCGATATTCCGCAGAAGAAACGATTGAGCTTGCTAGGTAGCTTTACCAAAGGCGAATTAGATATTTTAGTAGCAACTGATGTCGCGGCTCGAGGTTTACATATTCCTGAAGTCACACACGTTTTCAATTACGACCTACCCGATGATCGCGAAGATTACGTGCACCGAATCGGACGAACAGGACGGGCAGGACAATATGGACATTCCATCAGTTTCGCGTGCGAATGCTATGCGGTGAATCTACCTGCGATTGAGGAATATATCGGACACGTAATTCCTGTCAGTCAATATGACACGAATGCTTTATTACCTTTACCTAAAGTTAGTCGCTCTCGCTTTAACAAACATTCTTCATCCTCAACACGCTAATATGAAAAAATTACTTATTTCGGTCTGTACTGCACTTTTTTTAACTGCTTGCACAGCAGAAACAGAAGAAATGTGGACGGATTTCACTGAAGGTTTCCGATACAACCCTGAACGTACACCTACTAAAGTAGCCCAAGGTTATTCTGGCGAATCCCAAGCTAATTTTAATAAAGGAAATACGATAAGCGGTAATGTCAGACATCATAAACAGATTGTTAAAACAAAAACAACTATGATCGGACATCAACGTATTGATACGACTCAATGCAATGATTTAGATGACTGGTATTTAGACGGCTTCCGTGTAGGAAAATCATTTCGTAGTCAGAAAACAGAGATGTTCCAAAAACGCATCCAATATTGCCAAGGAAAATTGCCAAATGCTCATCGAACTTACTGGGAAAATGGCTACCAAATTGGCGTAAAATCTTAAAAGGAGAAAGAGCACATTATGACACTTGCAATCGCACAAACTCATTCAGGGAAAACTATTTCACTGGTTGCCAAAATGGCAAACCGCCACGGTTTAATTGCTGGTGCAACAGGTACAGGGAAAACCGTTACATTACGTAAATTAGCTGAAGCATTCAGTGATGAAGGCATTCCCGTTTTCCTCGCCGATATAAAAGGCGACCTTTCAGGGATTTCACAAGCGGGCAGTTTTTCAGGCAAAATTGCAGAACGCATCGAACAATTCCAGCTAGGTAACGAAAACTATTTAAGTGGCTACCCTGTATCTTATTGGGACGTCTTCGGCGAAACAGGTATTCCACTTCGTACGACAATTTCAGAAATGGGACCGATGTTGCTTGCTCGTTTGCTTAACTTAAACAATACCCAAGAAGGCTTATTGAACCTCGTATTCCGCGTGGCAGACGACCAAGGTTTATTGTTGATTGACCTAAAAGATTTGCGTGCAATACTCAAATATGTTGCCGAAAACGCCAAAACATTCCAAGTGGAATATGGTAACGTTTCAACTGCAAGCGTTGGAGCAATTCAACGTGCTTTACTTGCTCTGGAAAATGAAGGGGCTGAAAAACTCTTTGGTGAACCTGCATTAAATCTTGAAGATTGGCTGCAAACCCGCGATGGCAAAGGCGTGATTAATATCTTAAACTCAGAGAAATTGATTAATTCACCACGTCTATATAGTGCGTTCTTACTTTGGTTTATGGCAGAACTTTTTGAAATTCTGCCAGAAGTAGGCGATCCAGAAAAACCGAAGTTTGTCCTTTTCTTTGACGAAGCTCATTTATTGTTTGATGGTGCACCGAAAATTTTAGTAGATAAAATTGAGCAAGTAGTGCGTTTGATCCGTTCAAAAGGTGTTGGCGTTTATTTTGTAACCCAAAATCCACTTGATTTACCTGATTCAGTGTTAGGTCAGCTAGGTAATCGCGTACAGCACGCTTTGCGAGCCTTTACTCCTCGGGATCAAAAAGCCGTGAGATCAGCAGCGGAAACCTTCCGAGCGAATAAAGATATAGATGTAGTCGAGGCAATTACCTCGCTAGGTGTAGGCGAAGCTTTGATTTCAGTCTTAGATGAAAAAGGAATGCCAACGCCAGTGGAAATTGCATTAGTTTACCCACCCAAAAGTCAGCTCACACCATTAACTGAAACCGAGCGTAGCCGTTTAATGAAACAGGATGATCTTTACAGCCATTATAGTGCTTATGTCGATAATGAATCCGCCTTTGAAGTATTAAATGCTCAATCACAAGCGGTGCAAAGTCAAGGTCAAACTGCAAATACTGAAGAAGAAGAAGGATTTTTAGGGGGAATGCTAGCCTCAATCTTTGGTTCGAAAAAGAAAAAAGACCAATCGCTTGCTGAACAAATAGTGAGCCAAGTGGCTCAACAAGTTGGGAGAAATCTACGCAATCAAGTTACCAAGCAAATTATGCGTGGCTTGCTTGGAGCGATTATAAAAAAATAGGTATATAAAAGGGGCTTCATATAGCCCCTAGCCTGGTATTATATAGCAGTTGCACAATTAGCTTGATTTTCTCGTAGGGGAGAGGTTTTATCCTCCCCTAATAAATTTAACCGATTTTAGGAGAGAATACCCCCTTCACCTACGGACAAGAACGATTTTATCTACTATGTATCTTTCCTATCACCTACTCCAATCGACTCAAATACTGTTGCCCACCTAATGCAGAAACTTGTCGAATAATCCACACTTGGCGTTTTTTCATAATAACTCCTGGGCGATCTACTCGGTAAATATTGGGATTAGGTAGCGAGGCAGCCAATAAGGCAGCTTCATTTAAAGTCAGATTTTTTGCTGATTTCTTGAAAAAAGTTTGGGCAGCTGCTTCCACACCAAAAATACCATAACCAAATTCAGCAATGTTTAAATAAACTTCTAAAATACGCTCTTTTCCCCAAAGCTGTTCAATGGCAAAGGTTAGTGGTAATTCAATGCCTTTACGAATCCAACTTTGCCCGTGCCAAAGAAACATATTTTTGACCGTTTGTTGGGAAATCGTCGAACCTCCCCGCACTTTTTTGGATTTCGCATTGTTTTGCAACGCAATTTGAATGGCATTTAAATCAATCCCAAAATGGCTTTCGAATTTTTGATCTTCAGAAGCAATGACCGCCATTTGCATTTGCCAAGAAATTTTATCCAAACTTACCCATTTTTTCTTAATTTCGTAAGGTTTTCTGTCTAATAAATGGTTAATTTTTTGTTGTACCATATAAGACGAATAAGGTACGGGCACAGTGCTAAATAATAAAATAACACCCAATAATCCCACTAAAAGCGGTGCCCCAACTCGGCTTGAGCCAAACCACGCCCACCCTAATTTACTTGTCACTTCTTTTGGTATGTAAAAACTCAATACCAAATTAAAGAGCTTTTTGGCACTTTTAAATAAACCCGATGAACGACGCTTTCGGCTTTTCCTACGCTTTACCATTGAGTTTCTCGTTCGTCCAAGTTAAAAACTCAGTATCAAGCGTTTTTAGCATATTCGAACCACGAGTTATAGTTGCTGCACTGGTATTCAATTTTTGCTGAATTTCACGTTGAGACAAATCATTACTCAGTAAATGCCTCACAATTTGGGTGCGTAAGCCTAAAGAACCGCGTTCATCTGGCGTTAAGAAAAGTGAAAAGAATTGCTCTAATTTGTCTTCTTTAACCGCTTGCTCAAGCAGTTCAACAAACTGTTGCCATTCTTTTAGATCACGCTGTAAATAAATCGTTTTCATTATCTTTTTAAATTTAGTTTGTAAGCAAGCGGTTAAATTTTATGAAATAACCGCTTGTTAAGTTAATTATTTCTTACGTTGGTCATCCACTTCAGCGCCTTTCGGTACACTGAACTTGAATAAATCGTTAGATAAATTTGATGACGCAATATTACGCAATAAATAGAGATTGCTTTGTCCATCACGCTCAATCGTGCTGAATCCTTTCATTACCCCATTTTCATCAATGCGTACATCAAATTGTTTAATGCTGCTTTTTTTTGCTTTTGGTTTTAATACGAAAGTATCGGCATTTTGGGTCACATCATATTGATCCCAATGGCTTTTATTATTGCTGGTTAAAAGCACAAAAGGCGTATTATTCACCGCATCTTCAACGGTGTTTACCGTCACTTGTGAAACAAATGGATCATAGAACCATAAATTTTTGCCATCAGAGATAATCTGATTTTCTTGCGGTTGTTGGGTATTCATTCTAAACAAGTTAGGGCGTTTTACCATAAACTTGCCTTTACCTGATTGAATTTGTTTACCTTTGCTAGAACGCACAGTTTGATCGAAATCCGCACTATATTGTGTTACTTTTTCTAAACGGCTTTGCAGTTCTACCACCGCTTTTTCATCCGCCCAAGCGGTTGAAATTAGCGAAACAATTGCAATACCAAACAACGATTTTTTGAATAATGTGTTCATTGATTTTCCTTTTATGTTGGGAATGAATTTGCTCGTTTGACAACAGGGAAACAAAAAGTTTCCCATTGTACTATTAAACTAGTATCAAAAACTAGTGTGCTTCATCCCAGTTATCGCCCACGCCCACATCAGCGATTAGTGGCACATGAAGTGTAATTGCTTTTTCCATCTCAGCTTTAATTAATTGGCTGTAATGTTCGACCATTTCTGCTTTCACTTCAAACACCAATTCATCATGCACTTGCATAATCATTTTGATGTTCTCATCACCAAAAATCATTTTATCAATACCGATCATCGCAACTTTGATAATATCTGCTGCCGTTCCTTGCATTGGTGCGTTGATTGCCACACGCTCTGCTGCTTTGCGACGCATTCCGTTACTTGATTTAATCTCTGGCAAATATAAGCGTCTACCTAAAAGTGTTTCTACATAACCTTGCTCTGCAGCTTTGGTTTTAATATCTGTCATAAATTGCAGCACATTCGGATAGCGGTTGAAATAAGCATCCATATAGGTTCTAGCTTCTTGGCGAGAAATGCCGAGCTGGTTCGATAAACCAAATTCCGACATGCCATAAATCAAGCCGAAGTTAATCGCTTTCGCATTGCGACGTTGTTCGTTAGTCACTTCTTCAAGAGACACACCGAAAATCTCCGCGGCTGTTGAGCGGTGAATATCCTTACCCTCTGTAAAGGCTTTTAGCATACCTTCATCGTGGGCAAGATGTGCCATAATGCGAAGTTCAATTTGCGAGTAGTCTGCTGCCACAATTTTGTAGCCTTCACGAGCAATAAAGGCTTGGCGAATCCGTCTGCCCTCTTCGTTTCGAATTGGAATATTCTGTAAATTCGGATCGCTTGAAGAAAGCCGCCCTGTTGCTGTTACAGCCTGATGATAAGAGGTATGCACTCGTCCTGTTTTTGGGTTAATCATCTGCGGTAATTTATCAGTATAAGTCGATTTCAACTTGCTTAATCCACGATGTTCTATCAACAATTTTGGTACAATATGCCCTTCTTGAGCCAATTCCTCCAACACTTCCTCGTTGGTTGAAGGAGCACCTTTTGGTGTTTTTTTCTTCACAGGCAAACCGAGTTTTTCAAACAAAATTTCTTGTAGCTGTTTCGTAGAAGCCAGGTTAAACTCCTGCCCCGCAGCTTGATGTACTTCTGCTTCCACTTCCGCCAAACGCTGTTCAATCTCTTGGGATTGTGCCAACAATTTTTGCGGATCAATCAAAACACCATTGCGTTCAATATGCGAAAGCACACGCACCAGCGGCATTTCAATATCGTTAAACAGTTTTAACAAAGTCGGCGTTTTTTCAAGCTCTGGGAACAAGGTTTGATGCAATTTCATCGTTACATCTGCATCTTCTGCCGCATATTCAGAGGCAACATCTAACGCAATTTTATCGAAGGTCAACTGATTTTTACCCTTGCCCGCAATCTCTTCAAATGCAATAGTTTTATGTCCTAAATAACGTTCTGCCAAGTCGTCCATATTATGACGCCCTGTGCTGTTTTGGGTGTAAGATTCCAGCATTGTATCAAACGCCACACCTTGCACTTCAATGCCGTGATTAGCAAACACCGTTAAATCATATTTAATGTTCTGCCCGATTTTTTTGATCTGCTCATCTTCTAAAATCGGCTTTAATTGTGATAAACAAGCGGTTAAATCAAGCTGATTTTTTACTAATTCATAGCCCACCATTGCGGTGTTTTTCGCAAACAAATCGCCCTGCCCCGCTTGTTCGCTCACTTCTTCTTTGTGAGTCAATGGAATATAGCACGCCTCTCCAGAAGCTAAACCAAATGAAATCCCTACAAGCTCTGCCGACATCACATCCAACGCATTCGTTTCGGTATCGACTGCAACCAATTTTTCCGCTTGGATTTTCTTTATCCATTTTGCAAGTTGTGCTTCTGTCGTTACCGTTTCATATTTTGAACGATCGATCTCTACTTTCGCAAAACTTTCTGTTTTTTCCACCGCTTGCGTTGCAGTATAATTGTTCGGAATACGTTCTTTGGTGCTAGTCGTCACAGGATTTGTACCATTCATTACCTCATTGAGCCATTTTTTGAATTCATATTTGCCGAAAAGCTCCACCAATTTATCGCGATCTTGCGGTGAAGTAGTGAGTTGATCGTGAGTAACGTCCAACTCAACATCAGTTTTAATCGTTGCCAATAAATAAGAAAGATCCGCCATCTCTTTTTCAGATAACAATTTTGGTGCAAAAGTTTTTGCCCCACGAAAACTAAGCTCGGCAACTTTATCTAAATTTTCATAGATGGTTTTAATTGAGCCAATACCTTGCAACAAGGCAAGTGCGGTTTTCTCGCCCACGCCTTTCACACCAGGGATGTTATCCGACGAATCGCCTTGCAATGCAAGCCAATCGATTACCAATTCAGGCGGAATACCATATTTCTCAATCACGCCTTCGCGGTCAAGTAAGGTATTATTCATCGTGTTGATCAGCATAATATGATCGTTCACTAATTGTGCCATATCTTTATCGCCCGTGCTGATTAGAACGTGCTTGCCTTCTTTTGCAGCTTGCACTGCAAGCGTGCCGATCACATCATCGGCTTCCACGCCTTCAACCGAAATCAGCGGAATCCCCAATGCCTTAATAATGGCATGTAGCGGCTGAATTTGGGACCGTAGCTCATCTGGCATCGGCGGACGATGCGATTTATATTGTTCAAACAGCTCATCACGAAAAGTCTTACCCTTCGCATCAAATACCACCGCAATATGGCTTGGCTCAACTTGTGAAATCAAACTTTTTAACATATTTACCACACCATACATCGCCCCCGTCGGCTCGCCCTCTCGGTTAGTCAACGGTGGAAATGCGTGAAACGCTCGATACAAATAAGAAGAACCATCCACTAACACCAGCGGATTTTGTGCAATAGTCGCCATTTAAAACTCTCTTGATAAATGCTTAGATAAAATTGTGGGTATTATAACGAAAACAAGCGGTTAAATCTTCTAAGAGTTTTACAAAGAACAATTTTGCAAAAAGCTAGTAGAATTTAACCGCTTGTGAAGGAGATTAAGCAATTACACTTTGATAAGCCGATAACTCACGATCAGCGTATTTAACGACATCGGCGATGACTAATTTTTTGATAATCTGAATCCATTTACTCATAAACTCATAATCAATAAGACCATTTTTTACAGGTAAATCAAACGTATCAAGTTGAATTTTCTTTTTAGATATTGAATCTCCCCAACTATAGCGAGGTTTTAAACTTTTATATAATGAAGAAATCATAAAAAACTGATTATCTTTTAATTTTCCTTGTTCATCTTTAGCATATAAAGCCAAATTATGGCTATCGTTAGAAAAATAATCACTTTCTTGATATGTGATCACTAGCGTTTTTCCACCAATCATTATTGAGTTACCTTTCTCTATTTGAGAAATATCATAATCAATATATGTTGAAATAGAATTATTACTTTCTCCAGCCGTAACATAAGGAATACCACCACTATTGGGAGTAATCCAAGAGCTTAAAATACTATGAGTGTTATTTACATTAAAAACATTTGTAATATCAAAAGACATCCATTCAATACTGTCAAATCTATCTATAAGATGTAATTCTTCATCGGTCAATGTATAGTTTGATAGCCCTGTTACTTTTAAATAGCCTTGCAGTTCCTGCAACCGTTCCGCTTGCAGTTCACTAATAAAATGATGCATATAAGAAATATCTGGCTGTTCATTTCTTATAGGAAGAAAAATTACCAAGTTATTTAACGTGTTCATTGTAGGATAGCTAGAATAATTCTTATCAAAGATTTTTAACCCACTATTTATACAAGCAATCATATATTTATAGTGGCTTATAATCCAATCAAACTTTGGAGTTAATAAGAATAAATTTTGGCTACCATACCATTTGTGTTTTCTAAATTGAGCAATATTTTCACCAACTTGAATAACAGAAAATGTGTTACCATTATTAGGCTCAAATCCCAAATGTTTCACATAACCTTGAATACCATTGTTAATCGACGTTCTTCCAATAAACTCATAATCGTTACCGTTGCTATTATTTGATAATTCTATATTACCCTTATCAAAGCTAACAGAAGTCTTTATAGTAAACCAATCTTTTAAAATTGTTCTTTTCCATTCTCCCCCACTTGCTAAAAATTCTTCTTCTAATTTCTGCAAGCGAGAGTTAATTACTTTCCCTGTTCACCTTCCTTTTTTAATAATTTTGAAACTTCCCACGCTAAATAATCTGCAACGGTTTTCTTAAAATCTGCTAACGTTGGCTTAGTATCAATTTTCTTGTGTTGTGTAAAATTCCAATCGCAACCAGCATTATCGCCTGATATCGAGATTTTATCTTCAATATATTCATTTTCAGTAAAGTGATTTAATTCTCCTTTACCAAATTTTACTAAATCAACTAATTCCTGATAACGTTCTGTTGCATGATCAACATTACGTAAATTTGTACTGGCTTTCGCTTTTTTACGGCTTGAGCGTTTGTAACCGTCATTTGTAAAATCGATAAATTTTACCAGTTGTTTTTCTTCATGTTTTTCGCCAACTTTAAACACATAAATTGCTGTTTGCACGCTAGACTTACCAATAAATATATCAGCTGGCATTTTTATACTTGCAATCAAAGAATGTTTTTGCAGAATACGTTGATTAATTTCTTTTGCTTTACCTGTTCCCGCGGAATCTTGAATAATAACCGCTGCATAACCTTTGTTCATCATATTAAAGGCTTTTTCAACAAAGATCATACCATTACCTTCTTTAGAATAAGGAGGGTTCAGAATAAAGGCATCTGCTGGAAATGCTTTATCTTCAAATCCTTTCCCTTCAAAGTCGGATAATGAGTTTTTATTTAATACATTTGAACTGCCATCTCCCATTAAGATCATATTTAAAATGGCTAACATATATACGCTAGATAAGATCTCAACACCTAATAATTGATGGGCTTTAATATGAGCTTCTTTTTGACGTAATTCATCTGGAGATGTAATGCTGTTTTTAGCATCAATTAGCATCTCATTCATTGCAGCAACAAGTAAACCTGCCGACCCCGTTGCAAAATCCCACACATAAGAATCTTTATTTACACGAGCTAATTTAGCTAAAAGTGTTGCAACATAAGACGGTGTCAAAACAACATCATTTAATTTATCTTGACTAAATCCAAGCCAAGAATACATTTCATTAAATAATTTTCCTGTAAAATCGGTAGTTAAGCCAATTTTGTAATAAATACCCAAATCATCAACAATTTTTATAAATACTCGTTTTAATTGACTTTCTCCATCAACAACTTTGTTGATATTCTCTGTCAAAATAGTATTTGATAATGTTCGAATAATTAAGTTTTTCTTTTCCTGAGGTAAATTTTTAGCTGATAAAAAAGCGTTTATTTTTCTGATTAGAATATCGCCATCTCTTTCCCCTTCTTCTGTTTTAGATTTTAAATCTTCTTTTTCAAGCGGAGAAACCTTACCTTGAACACCTAAAGTTGCCATAATAGATGCTGCAACTAAATAAACCCTATCATTTTCGCCTAATCCAGATTCATTCTGATAAATATCATTATTTAGTTTTGTCAAACTAGCATCTATTTCACTTTCACGTTTAGCTTTTATTCTTTCTAATTCATTTTGAGATAAAGAAAGATTATTTACTTGTATAATAAAATCTTCAAAATGCTCTGGAGCTAAAAATGATAAATCTGAAAACTCCCCTATTTTTTGCCCAATACCTAAATTTGCTTTAGATACATAATATACGCCAATTTCATAGCATAACTTATCTGTATGAGATTCTTTATAACCAGTCATACCAATCGCAATAATATCGGTATAACTTGTATGATGTAATAATGCATTGGCATAATGCACGGCACCATTTACTGCATATCCATTGATATTTTTAAAAATAGGTTCATTCTTAGATGAACGATTTTCAACATTGCCATCCGCATCTAGTTTGGCTAATTTATCTTTATAACCTTTATATTCAATAAGAATAGGGTAATCTTTTTGAGTAATGTTTGAACGCAATAATAATTTTGCATCGGGACGATTTCCGCCAACACCTCCATTTTTGCTGAAGTAAGCATCTAAAGCTTTATCAATTTCCGTATTTAATTGTTCTTGCTCTAATTTATAGTTGAGTTTATACGAGGCTAACCAGCCGTTTGCTAAATTAGCAATGTTCGGTTCAACCGATTGAATTTTTGATGGAGACTTAGCCATTTAAGCCTCCGCATTTATTTAATATAGGAGTGAAAGTGGTGAGATTTTTTGAAAAATTTACAATTTTTTGCTTGCAATTAACGTTAAGTTTGTGCAGTGCAGTGCAGTAGCATTTTTTCGTCCTTAATTTATGAATGTCAATAAAATTTTGAAATTATAAAGAAAAAACGGCTAAATTTCCTTAATCTTGTGATTCAAACCAGAAAATTTAACCGCTTGTTTTTCTTTACTTAATTTAGCCTTTGGTTGCTTGTTTCATTTCTCTCACAAACAAACTTAGCTCTTCTAATAATTTCGGCTGATTATCTAAATTTCGCTCAATAATTTTTACTGTTGCCGAACCTGAAATTGCACCCGCCGCCCCCAAAGCTAAGGCTTCTTTCACTTGTGCAGGCTGTGCAATGCCGAAGCCTTGTAAAATTGGTGGGGCATTATGGGCTTTAAGCTGTTCTACAAGGGTGTCCAAATTTGCTGCATGAGCTTGATTTTCTGCACTGGTTACGCCTGCGCGTGAGACTAAATAGGTATATCCTTCGCTATTTTGTGCTACACCTTGGATTGTTTTCTCATCTGCATTAGGAGGGCAAATAAAGACAGGTTGAATGCCGTGTTTTTTAGCTGCTTGCACATAATCTTCTTTTGCGAGTAACGGAATATCTGCTACAAGCACAGCATCAACACCGACTTCTGCACAACGTTGATAAAAAGCCTCTAAACCTTTGGCAAAAATTAAATTGGCACAAAGTAATAAGCTAATCGGAATCTCTGGATATTTTGACCGCACTTTTTCCAATAGTTTAAAGCTATCTTCACTGCTATGACCTGCAGTTAAAGCACGATTATTCGCCGCTTGGATAACCGGGCCATCAAGGAGTGGATCGGAAAAAGGGAAACCGAGTTCTAAAACATCCGCGCCGTTATCGACAAGTGTGCAAATGATCTCAAAAGAGCGGTCAAAAGTAGGATCGCAAAGAGTAACGAACGGCACGAAAGCCCCTTCATTTTTTACGTTAAGTGTCGCAAATTGCGTTTCAAAACGGCTCATTAGTTTGTGCCTCCATTTAAAATTTTATCAACGGTAAAAATATCTTTATCACCTCGTCCTGAAAGATTAACCACTAAAAGTTGTTCTTTTTCAGGATTTTGTTTAATCAATTTCAAGGCATAAGCCAAGGCGTGTGAGCTTTCTAATGCAGGAATAATGCCTTCGTGTTTTGCCAATTCTTGGAATGCGTTGAGAGCTTCTTCATCGGTAATCGATACATAATCAGCACGACCAATCGCATTTAAATAAGCGTGTTGCGGCCCGACAGAAGGGAAATCTAAGCCTGCAGAAATGGAGTAGGATTCCTCAATTTGTCCATCTTTATCTTGCATAATTGGCGATTTCATTCCGAAATAGATACCTGTTGTGCCGTGCTTGAGCGGTGCACCGTGTTCGCCCGTGTCAATACCTTTACCCGCAGGTTCTACGCCGATGAGTTTCACAGCGGTTTCTTCAATGAAATCCGCAAACATACCAATTGCATTCGAGCCGCCACCGACAGCAGCAATCACTGCATCAGGTAAACGACCTTCTCGTTCGAGAATTTGACGTTTCGTCTCAATCCCAATCATTTTTTGAAATTCTCTCACAATCGTCGGGAAGGGATGAGGGCCTGCAGCGGTGCCAAGTAAATAATGGGTGGTTTCGTAGTTTGCTGACCAATCACGCATCGCTTCACAACAAGCGTCTTTTAAAGAGCAAGAGCCTTTTTGTACAGGAACCACTTCCGCACCCATTAAACGCATACGGAACACATTTGGCGATTGTCGTTCAACATCTTTTGCACCCATATAAACACGGCACGGCATATCTAACATAGCACAAGCAAGGGCAGTCGCAACACCGTGCTGACCCGCACCGGTTTCCGCGATAATGCGGGTTTTGCCCATACGTTTGGCAAGCAAAATTTGCCCTAACACTTGGTTGGTTTTGTGTGCACCACCGTGTAATAAATCTTCACGTTTAAGATAAAGTTTTGTTTTTGTGCCTTTAGTTAAGTTACGACAAAGGGTAAGTGCGGTCGGTCTGCCTGCATAATTTTTGAGTAAATCAGCAAATTCTGCTTGAAATGTAGAATCATTTTGTGCTTCTACAAAGGCTTGTTCTAATTGTTTTAAAACAGGCACTAAAATTTCTGGCACATACATTCCGCCAAATTCGCCAAAATAAGGGTTGAGAAGTGTGTCTGACATATTTTTTCCTATTATTTTTTAGTTATCTTTTGCAACGCTCATTCCCGCAAAAGATTGAGCGGTTGGCATTACTTCAATGCGATTAATGTTCACGTGTTCAGGTTGTTGATGAAGCCATAATACAATGTTCGCAATATCTTCAGGCTGAACCGATTGCACGTTTTCATACACTTTTGCCGCTCTTTCATCATCGCCGTGAAAACGCACATTAGAGAACTCCGTACCGCCACATAGTCCAGGTTCAACATTGCTTACTCGAATTTTTGTGCCTGCCAGATCGGCTCGTAAATTTAAGCTAAATTGTGTGACAAAAGCTTTAGTTCCACCATATACATTACTGCCTGCATAAGGATAAGTACCTGCAATTGAACTCAAATTGATAATCTGTCCATGATTACGAGCCACCATATTTGGCAACACAAGACGAGTGATAGTAACCAATCCTTTAATGTTGGTATCGATCATCTGATACCAATCTTGTAAATCCGCTTTATGTGCTGGCTCTAATCCCAAAGCTAAACCTGCATTATTCACTAATAAATCGACCGCTTGCCAGCCTTCAGGAAGGGTGTTTAGAGCGTTAATTATGGCTTGTTCATCGCGAATATCAAAGGCAAGCGGTAGAAAATTGTTGCCTAATTGTGAATGAATTTCTGCTAATCGATCTGCACGTCTGCCCGTGCCAATTACTTTATAGCCTGCTGCGATCAATTTTTTACAGATTGCTAAGCCAAAGCCTGCAGTTGCACCTGTAACTAATGCGGTTGTGGTTTTCATTTTGTTTCTCCTATATTTATATGCACTACTAAGATAGTACAGTTTAAAAAGTTATGCAAGGTTGAAAAAACAAAAGAGGTTGAATCTCGCTTGTTAAAACGTATTCAACCCCCTTTGTATTAAGCGAATAAGGCTTTGTAACCCAACGTACACATCAATAGACCTACAGTAATTATCAACACTTTTTTGATAATTTCACCATTACTGTGAATTGCATGTTTACTACCAATATGGTTTCCTACAAGGTTGGCAATAATCATTGGAATACCTATTAAAAATGCCATTTTACCTGCAATAATAAAAGATACGAATGCACCAATATTAGAGGAAAAATTAAAAATTTTAGAGGTCGCAGAAGCACGCAATAGACTTAATTTATTAATTAAGAATAATGCTATAATAAAAATACTGCCTGTACCAGGTCCAAAGAAACCGTCATAAAAACCAACTATTAAACAGGTAATAAAAATAGATAATGCTGAGTTTTTAATTTCTTGCTCTTGATTTTCTTGCTTGAGTAATTTTCCTTTAAATAAAGTGGCAGCTAAACCCAAAGGTAAAAATGCAAAAATAATATAGTTAATAACATGTGTTGGTAGCATTAAAATAACTTCTGCCCCAATATAGGCACCTAATAATGCAGAAACAATCCCTATGGGAATAATTTTCCAAACTATAGATTTGCTTTGCATAAAGTTTTTAATAGCCGCGATTGTGCCAATAGTACTAACTAGTTTTTCTTGACCTAATGCTAATTGAGGAGGAAGACCAACCATTAAGAATGCAGGAATTAAAATTAAGCCTGCACCTCCAGCAATAGAATCAATATAACCTGCTACAAAAGAGGCTATTACTAATAAACAAATACCAAGAATAAAATAGTTAGCAATAATACTATTATCAATAAATAAATTTTCCACTTTTTGTCCTTATTTAGTTCTTAAATGATGATTACATTCAGATGATACAAAATATTCTTTGAGAGGTTTATCATAGGTACCAAATAGTCTAATTAACCATCGGTCATTCCCATCAAATTTTGCCTTAAATCCATTTCTTGTATGTAATATTTTCTAATTATCAAATGTTACTATCTCTCCAAATTAAGGACTGCAAGCTCCATTACTTTATTTTCAATATATCCGATAGAACGAAGTTTTTGTGCGTCTGATTGATTTTTTAATACTAAGCCATTCGATTTAATCTTGCTTAATGCAAGTTGATAAAGCTCATTGTTAGTTTGCATACTAGATCCTTTTATTTTTATATATATTAAATGTAACAAAATTGTTACATTCAAAATAATACTGTATTTGAAACATAAGTCAATCCTTTAAATTTTTATTCCGCAAACGTTTGCTTAATGATATAATCTGCCCGATTTTTATTTCAACTGATTGAGGTTAATCGTGAGCAACACACAACTGAGCTATAAAGATGCTGGCGTCGATATTCACGCTGGGAATGAATTAGTCGAACGTATCAAAGGTGATGTAAAACGCACTCGTCGCCCTGAAGTCATAGGCGGATTGGGTGGTTTCGGTGCATTATGTGCTTTACCAACCAAATATAAAGAGCCAATTTTAGTTTCTGGTACAGACGGCGTGGGTACAAAATTACGCCTTGCGATTGACTTGAAAAAACACGATACCATTGGTCAAGATTTAGTGGCAATGTGTGTAAATGACTTAATCGTACAAGGTGCAGAACCGCTTTTCTTCTTAGATTACTATGCTACAGGGAAATTAGACATTGATGTGGCAGCAAGCGTGATCAAAGGTATTGCAGACGGCTGCGAAATGTCTGGTTGTGCGTTAGTCGGTGGCGAAACCGCTGAAATGCCTGGAATGTACCACGAAGGCGACTACGACTTAGCGGGTTTCTGCGTGGGCGTGGTAGAAAAATCAGAGATTATTGACGGCACAGCAGTGAAAACAGGCGACACCTTAATCGCCCTCAGCTCAAGCGGTCCACACTCTAACGGTTACTCACTTATTCGCAAAGTGCTTGAAGTAAGTGGTGCAAATCCAGCGGATTTATTAGACGGCAAACCGCTTAGCGAACATTTATTAGCCCCAACCAAAATCTATGTAAAATCGATTTTACAACTGATCAAACAGACTGAAGTTCACGCAATCGCTCACTTAACAGGTGGCGGTTTCTGGGAAAATATCCCACGTGTATTACCAGACAACACCAAAGCAGTGATTGATGAATCAAGCTGGCAATGGCCTGCAGTATTTAGCTGGTTGCAAGAAAAAGGCAATATCAGCCGTTATGAAATGTATCGCACCTTCAACTGTGGCGTAGGTATGGTAATTGCGTTACCAGAAAAAGAGGTTGAAACTGCTCTCGCATTACTTGAACAAGCGGGAGAAAAAGCGTGGGTTATTGGAAAAATTGAACATCTTGGCGAAGGCGAAGCACAGGTTGAGATTCAATAATAAAATCTTAAATTTAAATTCAGCCCTTTTGGGCTGATTTCTATAAGGAAGAAAATGAAAAAAATTGCCGTCCTTATTTCTGGTCAAGGAACGAATTTACAAACTATTATTGATGCCTGCCATTCAGGTGATATTCCCGCCAAAATTGCTTGTGTGGTAAGTAACAAAGCTGATGCTTACGGCTTAGTTCGAGCCAAACAAGCACAGATTCCACAAGCGGTCTTTCTTCGCAAAAATTTTGCCAATAACCTCGAAATGGACGACGCCATTGGCGATTATTTGCAAAGCCTAGCAGTAGATTTGATCGTCCTTGCTGGTTATATGAAAATTCTTACCCCAAAATTTATCCAACGTTTTGCAGGGAAAATTTTAAATATCCATCCTTCTCTTCTTCCTAAATACGCAGGCTTAAACACCTATCAACGTGCGGTTGAAGCAGGCGACAATGAACACGGCACAACCGTTCATTTTGTCAATGAAGAAGTGGATGGTGGTGCGATTGTTTTACAAGCGAAAGTACCAATCTTCCCTGAAGATAGCATCGAAGAAGTAGAAGCCAGAACCCGTGAGCAAGAATATCAAATTTATCCGCTTGTGATTAAATGGTTTACCGAAGGGCGCCTTGAATTAAGAAACCAGATGGCTTATTTAGATGGAAAACTTCTACCTAAACAAGGCTATGCTGCTGAATAGCTTGTAAATATCCAGCTCATAACTAAAGGTAAGTAGTGAGCAAGCATTTTTATCTATAGATCTTCCTATTTCAAATATTATCAGGTAAGATTACAGCTTTCTTGAGAATTGTTTTCAATAAGATCTCCTTCTGTCATTTTCTATTTAATAGGAATATTTATGTTCAAAAAAACACTACTTACCTTATCCTTTGCTGTCTCTTGCTCTTCTCTCTCATTTGCAAAAGATGTGACCATTCCGACCGCTCATGGTGATGTTACTTTCACTCAAACACCAACCAAACTTGCTGTATTTGAAGCTGCAGCAATTGATACGCTTGCACATTTAGGCGTACCTATTGCAGGTAGTCCTGATGTGGCTCGTACCTTGCCATATTTAAAACCAGCAACAGAAAAAGCGGTGAATATCGGTACTGTTTTTGAACCAAATTACGAAGCATTAAACAGCTTAAAACCAGACTTAATTATTGTAGGTAGCCGTGCAGCAAAAAAAGTCGATGAACTAAAAGAGATTGCAACAACTATTGATGTAACCACACCAAAAGAAGTGAACACCTTACAAGGTGGTTTAAACAATATTGAAAACTACGGTAAATTATTCAATAAAGAAGCGGAAGCGGCAAAATTAAAAGCTGAGCTTGAAACCTTAATCGCCGAAACCAAAGCAGCGGTAAAAGGTAAAGGAAATGGCTTAATCGTGCTTGTTAATGGTGGCAAAATGTCCGCATTTGGTCCTGTTGGTCGCTTAGGTTGGGTTCACTCTGCTCTTAATATTCCTGAAGCAAAATTTGAAGTGAACACCAAAGGAGCAAACCACGGTACACCAATTTCATTCGAATACTTACAAAAAGTAAATCCAGATTGGTTATTCGTGTTAGACCGCACTGCAGCCATTGGTGAAGAAGGGAAAACGGCACAAGAAGTGTTAGATAACGAATTAGTCCATCAAACAAAGGCATGGAAAAACGGACACGTCATTTACCTCAGCAGTTCAGCATACCTTGCGGCTGGCAGCGTAGAACAAATGCGTTTAGATCTTAACCACATCAAACAAGCCTTCTCTAAATAATGCGAAAGCTCACGTTTTTTAATCTTTTTTTACTTTTAATCCTCTGCCCCCTCAGTATGTCCGTGGGGGTAGCGGATTTTCATTGGGGCGAATTGTTTAGCCAGTCTGAGCAGTCGCAACTTTTCTTTATTAGCCGCTTACCTCGCACCCTTGCTGTCATCCTTGTTGGTGCAACACTCAGCGTGGCAGGTATGGTGCTGCAAATTGTGCTGAAAAACCGTTTTATTGAACCCAGTATGATTGGGGCAAGCCAAAGTGCAGCGGTGGGGATTTTAATTGCAAGCCTTTGCTTCCCTGCAATGCCACTCATTTTCAAAATGTCGTTTGCAACCGTAACGGCACTAATTGGTATGGCAATTTTTATGCTGCTAATGCGTAATCTACCGCCCCATCAAAAACTGATGTTGCCATTAGTGGGGATTATTTTCGGCAATATTATTGAAGCAGTAACTACCTTTATTGCCTACGAAACCGACAGCTTACAGCTACTTTCCGTTTGGTTTGCAGGCGATTTCTCAGGCGTTTTAGCAGGAAGATATGAACTGCTCTGGCTGACCGCAGCCTTAGCCGTCATCATCTACATTCTTGCTGACCAACTCAGCATCGCAGGACTTGGACAGAATATCAGCACCAGTCTTGGCATTAACTACCATCAAATGACGTGGATTGCCTTGATTATTGTTGCCATGATTACCGCGGTAATTGTTGTCACCATTGGGCAAATTCCGTTTATCGGTTTAGTGGTACCAAACATCGTTTCACGCCTGGCAGGTGATCGACTTCGCCAGAATCTGCCTGTTGTGGTGTTACTTGGAGCGAACCTCATTCTTATGTGCGATATTCTCGGACGAGTGGTAAACGATCCGTTTGAAGTGCCGATTTCAACGATTTTCGGCATCGTCGGCACAGTGATTTTCCTCTATCTGCTCTTTAGGGGGAAAAAAGTATGAAAACATCCCGAGTTTTAATTATTTCAAGTCTGATTCTGCTTGCAAGCAGTCTGTTTTTTATGCTGTTTAACAGCAACGGGAATTGGGATTTTATTCTGCCGTTTCGTGGCAAAAAACTGTTGTTATTGCTGACGTTAGCATACACCATTGGCGTTTCAACCTTATTATTTCAAACGCTGACGAACAACCCGATTTTAACGCCAAGTATTTTGGGATTTGACTCGCTCTACTTGCTGCTTCAAACCATACTCGTGTTTTTGCTCGGTGGACTCGGTTTTACTCAACTTCCGATTGCAAACAAATTTGCGTTTGAAACCTTGCTGATGCTTGGTGCCGCTCTGTTGCTATTCCGCACGCTCACCAAAGACAATGCCGATATCGCCCGAATGTTGTTGATTGGTGTGGTGTTTGGCGTATTCTTCCGTAGTGTGAACAACCTTTTGCAACGTATGATCGACCCCGAAGAATTTGCCGTCGCACAAAGCTCCTCTTTTGCGAGCTTTAATAATGCCAATCCAACCCTTTTAACCATCGGAATCATCATCGCCTTACTAAGTAGTATCTGGATTTGGACACAACGCCACAAGCTAGATGTATTGATGCTCGGCAAACACAAAGCAATCGGTTTAGGTATTAACTACAACCGCTTTTCGCATCAACTACTCATCTGCTGTGCCTTGTTGGTATCGGTGTCCACCGCTTTAGTTGGGCCAATCCTCTTTTTAGGATTACTGGTTTGTGCCATTGTGAACGCCATCAGCCCAACAATGCAACACGCTATTCGTATTCCGCTCACATTCATCATTTCCGCCATCACGCTGGTATTAGGGCAAGCGGTGTTTGAACAACTGTTCAAATTACAAGGTGTGTTAAGTGTTGTAATTGAATTCTTAGGTGGCATCGTGTTTATCTATCTTATGATTAAAAAACAAAAATGATTGAAGTAAAAAATCTCTCTCACAAAATCGGGCAATCTCCGATCTTAAATAACATCAACCTCACGATCCCAAACGGTGGGATTACCGCTTTAGTGGGGGCAAACGGTGCGGGCAAATCTACACTGCTCTCGCTCATAGCCCGTTTAAACCCGATTCAAAGCGGTCAAATTTTGCTAGATAATTACAATATTGCGACCACCGATTCTCGCACTATTGCACAGCATTTGGCGATCTTAACCCAAGACAACGTGATCCACAGTCGCATTACTGTGCAAGATTTGCTGATGTTCGGGCGTTATCCGCATCATCAAGGCAAAATTCAATCGCTTGATCATGAAATTGTGGCTGAAGCCCTTGAGCGTTTTGAGTTACTCCATCTTGCCAACCGTTTTTTGAATGAACTCTCAGGTGGGCAACGACAACGTGCCTTAATTGCAATGACCTTCTGCCAAAAAACTAGCCACGTGTTGCTTGATGAACCGCTCAATAACCTTGATATGTTCCATGCCCGTGAGTTAATGCGATTGTTGAGAAAATTGACTGATGAACTTGCCTTAACCACCGTAATGGTCGTGCACGACATCAATATGGCAGCAGCTTATGCTGATACGATTGTGGCGATGAAAAATGGAGAAATTGTGATGATAGGTACACCTGAAGAAATCATCACAACCGAGCATCTAAAAAACATATTTGGTTTGGATGCGGAAGTATTAAAACACCAAGGAAAAAGATTGGTGGTACATCATATTTGATTTAAAAAATTTATTAATTTCTCCGTTTATAACTAATCTCAAATCGCCTAGCGGTTAAATTCTACAAAACTTTTGCAAAATTTAACCGCTTGTACAAGTCCCTACCGCAATTACCCCGTGATCTTTCCAATAACATTAAGTAAAATATAGGCGATTTTGTCTACTTTTCACAGCAAGATCATTTTAAATTCATTATAATGGAGAAATTTTATGGCAATGAATAACATTTTAGGTTTATTCGCCCAATCGCCACTCAAACCTCTCAAACAACTCTCTGTAAAAGTAACTGAATGCAGTGAGTTGTTAGACCCCTTTTTTGAAGCCTCTTTCAATCACGATTGGGATGCAGCAGAAGAAATTCGAAACCATATTGTGGAATTAGAACGTAATGCTGACCTCCTCAAACGTGAGATTCGATTAAAATTACCTCGCGGATTATTCCTTCCCGTTGAACGCTCAGATTTATTAGAAATTGTTACGCAACTGGATAAATTAGCAAACTATTCAAAAGATATCGCAACTCGTGTTATTGGCCGTCATTTAGAAGTGCCAGAAATTATGCAACCCGCATTTCGTCAATTTATCTTCCGTAGCCTCGATTCTTGTCGCCAAGTACGCAAAGTATTAGGTGAGCTTGATGAGTTGCTTGAAACAGGTTTCCGAGGTCGAGAACGTCACTTCGTGAATGACATGATTTTAGAGCTAGATAAAATCGAAGATGATACGGATCAACTTCAAATCGCCCTACGTCGTACGCTTTTCGGCTTAGAAGCGGAATTAAACCCTATTGATGTTATGTTTTTATATAAATGTATTGAGCGAATCAGCATCTTAGCAGATCAAGCTCAGCGTATTGGTTCGAGAATCGAGCTGATGCTTGCAAAAGCGTAGGAGACAACTGATGGAACTTTTACAAGAATACGGTTCAATTTTAGTGATTGTTACAGCTGTTTTAGGCTTTTTAATGGCATTTGGTATTGGTGCAAATGATGTATCAAATGCAATGGGAACCTCGGTAGGTTCAGGTACAATCACTGTTAAACAAGCGATTATGATCGCAATGGTTTTCGAGCTTGCTGGTGCTTATTTAGCAGGTGGTGAAGTAGCTGATACTATTAAAAGTGGTATTATTCAATCCGATGCTTTTACCGATACGCCTGGAACCCTCGTGCTTGGCATGATGTCTTCCCTTTGTGCATCAGGGGTATGGTTAATTATTGCAACCAAAATGGGTTGGCCTGTTTCAGGTACACACACGATCATTGGCGCGGTAATTGGTTTTGCTTTGGTTACCGTTGGTGGCGAATCAATCCAATGGGGTCAATTAACAGGTATAGTGGGTAGTTGGTTCATTACGCCTGTGCTTGCAGGGATTATTGCTTTTATCATCTTTGTTAATTCACAAAAACTGATTTTTAACCGCTCAGAGCCATTCAAACAAGCAAAAAAATATGGCCCATTCTATATGGGAGTAACTATTTTTATCCTTGCTATCGTAACAATCTCAAAAGGTTTAAAACACGTGGGTTTAAATCTTTCTGGTTGGGAAACATTCGGTATTTCAATTACTTTAGCAATTATTGCTGGCGTATTAGGTGCAATCTATTTTCGTAGCCAAGCCTTTGCAAATAAAGTAAAAGACCAATCTAGTTTCGGTGGCGTTGAAAAAATCTTTAGTATTTTAATGCTTTTAACCGCTTGTGCAATGGCCTTTGCACACGGTTCAAATGATGTAGCAAACGCAATTGGTCCATTGGCTGCGGTTGAATCTATCGTAGCAAACGGCGGTGATATCGCGAGTAAAACAGGTATGGCACCATGGGTATTACCATTAGGTGCATTAGGTATGGGAGTTGGTTTAGCGATAATGGGTAAATCAGTTATGGCAACAGTAGGGACAGGCATTACTGAGCTTACACCAAGCCGTGGTTTTGCAGCACAATTTGCGTGTGCGGTAACTGTTGTACTAGCATCAGGTACAGGCTTACCCATTTCCACCACACAAACCCTAGTAGGTGCAATTTTAGGTGTTGGTTTTGCACGCGGTATCGCAGCAATTAACTTAGGTATTATCCGTAATATCGTTGCATCGTGGTTTGTTACCTTGCCAGCAGGTGCAGTACTTTCAATTGTTATTTACTATATCTTGCACGCTATCTTTCACTAATTAAATAAAATTGTAGTAAGAAAAATGAGGCTGAATTTAGATAAAATTCGGCCTCATTTTTCTTATCTACGCATCTTAACATTATAAAGGAATAACAGACAAAAAACCTCGCAAATGCGAGGCTCTTTTTATAAAATAAATTATTTTGTGCTTGGGATGCTGAAACGTTTGTTGAAGCGTTCAACACGACCACCAGTATCAACAACACGTTGTTTACCAGTATAGAATGGGTGGCAGTTGCCACAAACGTCTAGGTTTAAGTTTTTACCCACTGTTGAGCGAGTTTTGATTTCGTTACCGCATGAACATGTTGCAGTAATTTCAGTATATTCTGGGTGAATACCTTGTTTCATTGGAGAACCTCATAAGAAGCCATATCGCCGCTTATCTTGTTTCAACTATTATTATAATTGAACCGCTGATAAGTACCATATGTGATTAATAATATGTTAAGCTTATGCTTAACGCCTAAAAGAGTGCGTATTCTAAGTGAAAGTTGAGCGAAGATCAACCGCTAATTTAATGCAGAATTTATGTGAGCTAGATCACAAAAAATAGATGATTTTTTTGAGTTTTGAAATAAACTTGATTACAATCACGAGCAATCAAAAATAATCTTAATTTAATCAAAATGAACGGGAGAATGACGATGGCTGAGCGTAAAGTTTTAGCAAATGCGATTCGTGTACTAAGCATGGACTCTGTCCAAAAAGCCAATTCTGGTCACCCTGGTGCACCAATGGGTATGGCTGATATTGCAGAAGTGTTATGGCGTGATTTTTTAAAGCATAATCCAAACAATCCAAAATGGGCTGATCGCGACCGCTTTGTATTGTCAAATGGTCACGGCTCAATGTTAATTTATAGCCTTTTACATTTAACAGGCTACGACCTTTCTATTGAAGATTTAAAACAATTCCGTCAATTACACTCAAAAACGCCAGGTCACCCTGAATATGGTTATGCTCCAGGTGTTGAAACGACCACAGGGCCACTTGGTCAAGGTATTACCAATGCGGTAGGTATGGCGATCGCAGAGAAAACCCTAGCAGCACAATTTAACCGTGAAGGCCACGACATTGTGAACCACTACACCTACGCATTCTTAGGTGATGGCTGCTTGATGGAAGGGATCTCACACGAAGCAGCATCACTTGCAGGCACATTAGGTTTAGGTAAGTTAATTGCTTTCTATGACGACAATAATATCTCTATTGATGGTCACGTAGATGGCTGGTTTAGCGATGACACAGCACAACGTTTCGAAGCGTATGGCTGGCAAGTAATCCGTAATGTTGATGGTCACGATCCTGAGCAAATTAAATTTGCGATTGAAAATGCACAAGCCGAGAAAGAACGTCCAACGTTAATTATCTGTAAAACCATTATCGGTTACGGTTCACCAAATAAATGTAACTCGCATGACTGCCACGGAGCACCATTAGGTGAAGCAGAAATTAAAGCAGCACGCGAATTTTTAAACTGGGAATATGAGCCATTTGAAATTCCTACAGATATTTATGCAGCGTGGGATGCAAAAGCAAAAGGTGCTGAAGAAGAACAATCTTGGGATGCAAAATTTGCAGCATATTCAACCGCTTATCCAGAATTAGCAACAGAATTTAAACGCCGTATGAGTGGTGAATTACCAGCAAATTGGGAAGCAGAAAGCCAAGCATTTATCGAAAAATTACAGGCAAATCCTGCAAACATTGCAAGCCGTAAAGCATCACAAAATGCGATTGAAGCTTACGCTCACGTGTTGCCAGAGTTTTTAGGTGGTTCAGCGGACTTAGCTAGCTCAAACTTAACTTTATGGTCTGGCTCTAAACCAATTCGTGCAGATCACAACGTAGATGGTAACTACATTAACTACGGCGTACGTGAGTTTGGTATGTCTGCGATTATGAATGGTATTGCTTTACACGGTGGCTTCATTCCTTACGGGGCGACCTTCTTAATGTTCTATGAGTACGCTCACAACGCTGTACGTATGGCCGCATTGATGAAACAACGCGTGTTATTCGTTTATACGCACGACTCAATCGGTTTAGGTGAAGATGGTCCAACTCACCAACCAGTTGAGCAGACTGCGGCATTACGCTACATTCCAAATCTTGAAACGTGGCGTCCAGCTGACCAAGTAGAATCTGCAATTGCCTGGAAAGCTGCCGTTGAGCGTCATGATGGCCCAAGTGCGTTAATCTTCACTCGTCAAAATCTTCAACAACAAAATCGCACTGCAGAGCAATTAGCGAATGTAGCACGTGGTGGTTATGTGTTAAAAGACGCAGCAGGTACGCCAGATTTAATCCTAATCGCAACAGGTTCTGAAGTTGAATTAGCGGTGAAAGCAGCAGAAGTGTTAGAAGCTGAAGGTAAAAAAGTACGCGTGGTTTCAATGCCAAGCACCAACGTGTTTGATAAGCAAGATGAGGCTTACCGTGAATCAGTATTACCTCGTTCAGTGACTAAACGTGTTGCTATTGAAGCACAATTGTCAGACTTCTGGTACAAATATGTGGGCTTTGAAGGTCGTATCGTAGGTATGAATAGCTTCGGTGAATCTGCACCAGCAGGCGAGTTATTCAAACTCTTCGGTTTCACCGTTGAAAACGTTGTAACAAAAGCGAAAGAGATTTTGTAATTCTATACAGAGTATATATTTCACGCTAAAATAGCAGATGTGGTGCGAACTTAGGAATAATTACTTAAGGTCCACAAATCTAATATTCAAGTAAATAGAAAGTCGTTGTATATGCCGTAGGTTATTAAACGTACGTGGTATATGGCGGCTTTTTCTTAGTAAAATATACCTGTGACCTTTTATTATGAGAATACCTAGAATTTATCATCCCTTTCCAATAGCAAATCAAACAAGCTGTATTCTAAGCGAAGATGCCACCAACCACGTTGGGCGTGTATTGAGAATGAATGAGGGCGACGCCATTATTTTATTTGATGGATCTAACCATATCTTTCACGCCACGTTACAAGCGGTCGAAAAAAAACAAATTATTGCAAAAATTCACTCTAGCGAATTAGATGATCGCGAATCGCCTTTGCATATTCATTTAGGGCAAGTAATTTCACGTGGTGATCGAATGGAGTTTACCATTCAGAAATCCGTAGAGTTAGGCGTAAAAACCATTACGCCTCTTTGGTCAGAGCGCTGTGGTGTAAAACTCAATGAAGAACGCCAAGATAAAAAATTACAACAATGGCAGAAAATTGCGATTGCGGCTTGTGAGCAATGCGGACGTAATGAGATTCCAGAAATTCGCCCGATGATGAAACTTACTGATTGGTGCAAAGAGCAAGATGGAATGCTTAAGTTGAATTTACATCCAAGAGCCCAATATACGATCCGTCAATTGCCGAATATGCCGAAAGAGGGAGTTCGATTGCTCATTGGTTCTGAAGGCGGGCTTTCTCCCGAAGAGATTAGGATGACAGAGGCAGAAGGCTTTACTGAGGTGTTATTGGGCAAACGAGTATTACGCACAGAAACTGCCTCCCTCGCAGCAATTACCGCTTTACAAGTCTGCTTTGGTGATATTTAACGAGAAAAGAGAATGTTAGAAAACTTACAAGGTAAATTTTTAATTGCAACCCCAGATATGGACGATCCTTATTTTGATCGTGCCGTTGTTTATATTTGTGAACACAATAACAACGGAGCCATGGGATTAATCATCAATATGCCAACCGATTTATCTGTATTGGAATTGCTCACTAGAATGGATTTCCAAATGGCAAATCAACGTGATTACAAAAAAGATCAGATGGTATTAAGCGGTGGTCCTGTGAGCCAAGATCGCGGCTTTATTGTCCACACCAAAACGGCACAATCCTTCTTGCACTCTTATAAAATCACAGATGACATTATGCTAACCACATCGGGCGATGTGCTGGATACCTTAGGCACAACAGATGCACCTGAACACTTTATTGTTTGTTTAGGTTGCTCTACTTGGAATAGCGAACAACTACAACAAGAAATCGCCCAGAATATGTGGATTTATTCTGAATCCAACAACAAAACTTTATTCAACACAGGTTATCTTGACCGCTGGTTAGAAGCCAACGAAATGATGGGCATTTCATCGGGAGTATTAGGAAGTGCTGGACGAGCGTAAACGTATTTATCGGCATAGTAGACAAATAGTTGCTAATCCGTCAAAACCTATGCCATGTGGACAAAACAGTTGGTAAGGATTATAGTTAATAATCAAAACCAACACTTTTGTCTATTATGCCCCCTTTTTAATTAATAATCCAACTGATCCTTATACAACGTATAATCGTCTTTTAAGGCTTGGATGAGCTCCATAAAATCATCAGGCAATGGGGCGTGCCATTCCAGGATTTCACCTGTGATAGGGTGCTCTAAACGTAACATCGCGGCGTGTAAGGCTTGGCGTTGAAATGAACGTAATACTGCTAAAAATTCTTCACTTGCACCTTTAGGTGGGCGAGGACGACCGCCGTAAAGTTGGTCTCCTAAAAGCGGGTGAGCAATGTGTGCCATATGTACACGGATTTGGTGTGTACGCCCTGTTTCCAAACGTAAACGCAAACGGGTATAGTTGCGGAAACGCTCCATAATGCGGTAATGCGTGACTGCAGGTTTACCCATTGGATGTACTGCCATTGCGGTGCGTTTGGTTGGGTGGCGAGCCATTGGCTCATCAACCTTACCACCTTGGGTCATAATGCCACTCGCAACAGCTTCATATTCACGGGTAATTTGGCGTTTTTGTAGTGCAGTTACTAAGTGAGTTTGAGCAGGGATATTTTTCGCGACCACCATTAAACCCGTTGTATCTTTGTCTAAACGGTGTACGATACCCGCACGTGGCACTTCTGCAATCGATGGATAGTGGTAAAGTAGTGCATTTAATACTGTGCCATCGGGATTACCCGCACCTGGGTGTACGACTAAATCTTTCGGTTTGTTGATCACAATAATATCGTCATCTTCATACACAATATTAAGTGGGATATTTTGTGGCTCAAAACGCACTTCCTCTTCAATTTCTGCCAATACTTCAATCAGTTCGCCACCAAAAACTTTTTCACGTGCTTTATTGACTACTTTGCCATTTACTTTTACTAAATCGTTTTCAATCCAAACTTTAAGGCGTGAACGTGAATAATCGGGGAAAAGTTGAGCAAGTGCTTGATCAAGCCTTGCTCCTAATAAATCGGCAGAAACCTCTGCAGTTAGCGTTATCTGTTGAGCCATTTGTCTATTCCTATTTAATCTATATCTATTGCTTATTTGTGAGCGTGTTATAAAATAAGGCAATTCGTACGAACTTAATGAAGTGCCTTTGGTCTATAGCAAGTATTGTACATTAACTTTTGATCTTAGACACTTTTTATCTCTTTAAGGTAATTATTATGCGTAAATTTACTTCTCTTGCTTCGCTTATGTTAGCTGGTTTACTCGTTGTAGGTTGTTCAAACTCAAATAAAGAGCTCGAAGAAGCATCTGCTCAAGACCTTTACAGTAAAGGTCAAACCTACTTACAAGATGGCGATTATAACTCAGCAATCCGCTATTTAGATGCGATTGGTGGAAAAGGAAATACTCAATTTGGCGAACAAACACAATTGAGTTTGATTTATGCACAATATAAAGTGGGTGAATATTACAAAGCATTAGATATTGCAGAACGTTTTGTGCGTGCTTACCCAAATAGTGCTCATACAGATTATGTCTTCTACCTAGCAGCACTTTCAAATGCTCGTTTAGGCGACAATTTTATTCAGGATTTCTTTGGTATAAACCGTGCTTCTCGCTCGATTGATGCAGTGCGTAACGCTTACGGTAGTTTCCAAACCATCGTACGTGATTTCCCAAACAGCAAATATGCACCTGAAGCACAACAATGGATGGGCTATTTGCTAAATCGTATGGCAGAACACGAACTTGAAGTGGTAAAATTCTATGACAAACGTGATGCTTATGTTGCAATAAGCAACCGCGTGGAAGAAATGATGCGTTTCTATCCTGATACAAAAGCCACTGCTGAAGCGTTACCTTATATGAAAAAAGCCTTTGAACAAATGGGTTTGAATGATTCTGCTCAAAAAGTAGATGCCTTGATTGAAGCGAATAAAGGTAAAGAATATCCAAACGTAACTAAACCAGCTTACGGCGAACAGTTCTAATTTCATTTTATTTTGCCACAGCAGTTCAATGCTTCTGTGGCTTTTTTAGTATTTAAAGCATAGTATGAAAATTCTCGGCATTGAAACTTCTTGTGATGAAACAGGCGTTGCCATTTATGATGAAGAAAAAGGATTAATCGCCAATCAACTTTACAGCCAAATTGAGATGCACGCAGACTACGGCGGCGTTGTGCCAGAATTGGCTTCACGCGATCATATCCGCAAAACCGTGCCATTGATTGAAGCTGCATTAAAAGAAGCAAATTTGACCGCTTGCGATATTGATGGCGTTGCTTATACCGCAGGCCCTGGCTTAGTTGGGGCGTTATTAGTGGGGGCAACTATTGCTCGTTCGCTTGCCTATGCGTGGAATGTCCCCGCATTGGGCGTGCATCATATGGAAGGGCATCTACTCGCCCCAATGTTAGAAGAAACTCCACCAGAGTTTCCTTTTGTCGCACTGCTTATTTCGGGTGGGCATACGCAATTAGTGAAAGTGGATGGCGTAGGTCAATATGAATTGCTTGGCGAATCTATTGACGATGCTGCAGGTGAAGCCTTTGACAAAACAGGCAAACTGCTTGGGTTAGATTACCCTGCTGGTGTTGCGGTTTCAAAATTAGCGGAACAAGGCACGCCAAATCGCTTTGTTTTCCCACGCCCAATGACGGATCGCCCAGGCTTAGATTTCAGCTTTTCGGGCTTAAAAACGTTTGCCGCGAACACCATCAATGCCAATTTAGATGAGAACGGTAAATTAGACGAGCAAACTCGCTGCGACATTGCCCATGCTTTCCAACAAGCTGTGGTAGATACCATCCTCATCAAATGCAAACGTGCATTACAACAAACAGGCTATAAACGCTTAGTGATGGCAGGCGGTGTAAGTGCAAATAAACAACTGCGTGCTGATTTAGCTGAAATGATGAAATCCCTTGGCGGAGAGGTTTACTACCCTCGACCACAATTCTGTACTGACAACGGTGCGATGATCTCTTATACGGGCTTCCTTCGCTTAAAACATGGTAAGCAAACCGATTTAAGTGTGAGTGTAAAACCCCGTTGGGCAATGACGGAATTACCAAGTTTGTAAGCGGTCAGATTTTCAGAAAATTTTGCAAAACATAAAGGAATAAAAAATGAACTTAGCACAATTTCATCAACTTGTTGAACAAACTTGGGACGAAATCGAAGAAAAAATTGATGATGAAGGTTTATCTGTTGATACCGAAATTCAAGGTGCGGTTTGCACTTTAACATTCGATGATGACTCACAAATTATCATTAATAAGCAAGAAGCGATGCTAGAACTTTGGCTTGCCAGCAAATTAGGCGGTTTCCACTTCAAATATCTTGATGGTGAATGGAAAACAACGGAAGGGCGTTCATTCTGGCAGCACCTAGAAGAAGCCTTTGCAAGACATGGGGAAGAAGTGAGCTTTTTCTAATACTTCTACTCGCTCGCTTATGGGAGAGGGGAAATTTGCCAACATATAATATAAAATTGACCGTTTGTCCTCTTTCTGATGCAAATTGCTTAACTTAATTTCCGTTTGTCTCTCTCAAGCGAGCGAGAGAAATGAATATAACACCATTCTTATTATCCAATGCAACCACATTCCACTCCACAAACCATACTACAAAACGTATTCGGTTATCAGCAATTTCGTCAAGGTCAGCAAGAAGTAATTGAGGCTACGCTTGCTGGCAAGGACACACTCGTCATTATGACCACAGGCGGTGGAAAATCGTTGTGTTACCAAGTGCCTTCCCTCTGCTTGGAAGGTATTACGCTGGTGATTTCGCCTCTTATTTCTTTAATGAAAGATCAGGTTGATCAGCTGCTCACCAATGGTATTGAAGCGGGCTACCTTAATTCTTCTCAAACCTTAGAGGAACAGCGTGTAATTGAGCAAAAAGCCTTATCTGGTCAGTTGAAACTGCTCTATCTTTCGCCTGAAAAAGTGATGACCCAAGGTTTCTATCACTTTATTTCACATTGCAAAATCAGCTTTATTGCCGTTGATGAAGCCCATTGTGTGTCGCAATGGGGGCATGATTTCCGTCCTGAATATACCCTTTTGGGCAATTTGCGAAATACTTTCCCAAATATACCGCTTATGGCACTCACAGCGACAGCTGATCCAACAACTCGTGCGGATATTTTGTTGCATTTGCGTTTGCATGAACCCCATACTTATTTGGGTAGTTTTGACCGCCCAAACATTCGCTACACCGTACAAGAAAAATTTAAACCGATGGAACAACTTGCCAAGTTTATTGCGGGGCAAAAAGGCAAGAGTGGCATTATATATTGCAATAGTCGCAAAAAAGTGGAAGAGATTACGGAAAAATTGAGTGCGAGAAACATTTCTGTCATGGGCTATCATGCAGGAATGAGCGTGCAACAACGTGAAACCGTACAAAATGCCTTTCAGCGTGATAACATTCAAGTGGTGGTTGCAACGGTTGCTTTTGGTATGGGGATCAACAAATCTAACGTGCGTTTTGTGGTACATTTTGACCTGCCAAGAAGTATTGAATCTTACTATCAAGAAACGGGACGTGCTGGACGTGATGACTTGCCTTCGCAAGCGGTGATGTTTTACGACCCAGCCGATTATGCGTGGTTGCAAAAAATGCTGTTAGAAGAACCAGAAAGCGAACAACGCGATATTAAACAACACAAATTACAAGCCATTGGTGCATTTGCTGAATCACAAACCTGCCGACGCTTAGTTTTGCTCAACTATTTTGGCGAATCCCGCCAAGAACCGTGTAAAAACTGCGATATTTGCCTCGATCCCCCGCGTAAATACGATGGACTGATTGATGCACAAAAAGTGATGTCGGTAATTTATCGTACAGGGCAAACCTTCGGAATGCACCACGTTATCGCTGTACTGAGAGGGTTAAATCATCAAAAAATTCGCCAATACGGACACGACCAACTCAGTGTTTATGGGATCGGAAAAGAGCAAAGCCAAGATTATTGGGTAAGCGTGATTCGCCAGTTGATTCATTTAGGCTTAATTAAACAAAACATTGTGAATAATTCAGCCTTGCAACTTACCGAAGAGGCACGTCCTGTATTACGTTCAGAAGTGAAGTTGGAGCTGGCTACGCCACGCTTAACTTTCTCGGCTTCTGCATACAGTCAAAAACAGGCAAGCATCCGCTACGACAAAGATTTATTTGCTCGCTTGCGTTTCTTACGCAAACAGATTGCCGACAAAGAAAACATCCCGCCTTACGTGGTGTTCAACGATGCTACTCTCGAAGAAATGGCACAGTTCACACCAACCACAAAAGCGGAAATGTTAGATATTAACGGTGTGGGCGAACGAAAATTAGAACGTTTTGGAGATGCTTTTATGAACTTAATTCAGTCACATTTAGTGGCTAGGCGGTAGAGTTTAAGCATATAGAACGTCTATATGCTTTTCTTTTAAATATCGCGATGAATAATAAAATTCGCCAACTCTTTTAATGCTGTAGTATCAAAATTTAGCTCACTTAAGGCATCAAGTGCGATTTGATAAAGTCCTTCGGCTTTTTGCTGTGCACCTTCTAACCCTAATAGTTTTGGATAGGTGCTTTTATTGTGCTGCTCATCAGCCCCTGCGGTTTTGCCGATTTTATCTGTTTCACCAATGACGTCTAAAATATCGTCTTGCACTTGGAAAGCTAATCCAATCGCTTGGGCATAGCGTTGAAGCTGCATTTCAATATATTTATCTTCTGCATAATCAGAAAGGTTAAAACCCATTAACACAGATGCTTCAATTAACGCCCCTGTTTTATTACGATGAATAAATTCTAATTCTTCTAATGAAACTGCTTTGTTTTCCGCAAGCAAATCTAAATTTTGCCCCAAGCACATTCCTTTTGCACCAGCGGCTTTTGCAAGCGATTGAATTTGGCGAATTTTTTGCAAAGGGGGGAGATGTTCATCGTCTGCAATCAGTTCAAAGGCAAAACTTTGCAATGCATCGCCCGCTAAAATTGCGGTGGCTTCATCAAAGGCAATATGACAAGTTGGTTTACCGCGTCTTAACATATCATCATCCATGGCGGGTAAATCATCGTGCACCAATGAATAAGCGTGGATAGACTCCATCGCCCCTGCTGAAGCATCAATTTTGGTGAGGTCTACGCCCAACATTCTTCCTGTTGCATACATTAAAAATGGGCGAACACGCTTTCCACCAAGTAAGACTGCGTGAACCATCGCATTGGCAAGCGGTGCTTGTGTAGTTTTAAGCATTTCAAGCTGAGTAGAAAGATAGTGGTTAATGCGTTGCTGGATTTCAGCAAGATCGGTTGAGAGGGAGTAAGTCATATTAGTAATCGGTGAGTTCAGCTTCAGGTGTTTTGTTAAGAAGAATTTGAATGCGTTGTTCTGCTTTTTGCAAGTATTCTTGTCCTTGTTGCACCAGTTTAACCGCATTTTCAAATTCATTTAAAGCATCTTCAAGCGATAAGTCGCCTGATTCTAAATGCGTTACAATACTTTCTAACTCTTGTAATGTTGTTTCAAAATTGGGTATCGGTTTTTTAGCCATTTTATCTTTCTCTCGTTAATAAAGTGTGAACAAAGTTTACCGTTCTATGTCTGTTTTTGCAAATGGCTTTTATTTTCGCATGCTACTGTTGTTTATAAAATGAATAGCGTAAAATGCGAGGAATTTTTATTTCATATTTAGGAATTACTATGGAGCAATCAACACTAAGAAAAGGGCATTCGCTTTTTTTCCCTCTTTTTATTTTTGTTATTATTAATTTAATTGTGTTCTCACTTTCTCGACTTTCTCTTGGTTTATGGCAAGCCGAAAGGGTAAATGCGGTAGATGGCTGGTCGCAACTAATGTTGCAAGGCTTTCGAATTGATGTATCAGCCCTTTGCTGGCTATTTGGTTTACCTGCTTTATTTAGCGTACTATTGCTCAGTAACAATGTAATTGGCAAAATTTGGCAAGCAATTTTACGCATTTGGCTTACTGTAGGTTCCGTATTCATTCTGTTTATGGAAGTAGCAACGCCTAACTTTATCGAAACCTTTGACTTGCGTCCAAACCGCTTGTTTATTGAATATCTGACTTATCCAAAAGAAGTGTTTACGATGCTTATTCACGGACATTTAACCACGGTGATTATTAGCCTTGTGGTGATGGCATTGGCAATTCTTGCTTATTGGAAATTGGCAGGTTGGGCGGTGAAAAAGGTTTCTGCCCGTAGTTTACAAATGAGTTGGAAAATTCGACCGCTTGTTGCCTTGCTTGTAGCAGCATTGGTGTTTGTCGGTGGGCGTTCAAGTTTTGCTCACCGTGGGATTAACCCAGCAATGGTCGCATTTTCAAGTGATCCGCTCGTAAACTCTCTTGTATTAAACTCTGGCTACTCTGTGCTTTATGCGGTGCAACAGCTGAAAGATGAAGAAAAATCAGCGGAGCAATATGGCAAAATGTCGAATGAAGAGATGTTAGAACGTGTGAAAAAATTGCGTGGTCGTCCAGATTCAGATTACATTTCAAGCGAAATTCCGACACTGACTTACAACCAAGCAAGCTACACGGGTAAACCGAAAAATATCGTAATTTTGCTTCAAGAGAGCCTTGGTGCACAATTTGTCGGCACGCTTGGCGGTAAACCATTAACTCCAAACTTAGATAAATTAGCCGAAGAGGGATGGTTGTTTGAAAACCTATATGCAACGGGTACGCGTTCTGTGCGTGGCATTGAAGCAACAACCACCGGTTTCTTGCCAACACCAGCTCGTGCGGTCGTGAAACTCACGAAAAGTCAAAATAACTTCTTTAGCATTGCAGAATTGTTGCGTCGTCAAGGTTACGATACCTCGTTCATTTATGGAGGCGAAAAACATTTCGACAACATGGCAAGCTTTTTCTACGGCAATGGTTTCACTCGTATCATTGATGAAAATGATTACGCTAATCCCAAATTTAAAGCGACTTGGGGCGTAAGCGATGAAGACTTATTCGACAAAGCAAACGAGACTTTTACCCAATTACACAATGAAGGCAAACCGTTCTTTAGCCTCGTGTTTAGCTCAAGTAACCACGATCCGTTTGAGTTCCCAGATGACAAAATTGAGCTGTATGAACAACCAAAACAGACACGTAATAATGCCGCAAAATATGCTGATTATGCAATTGGGCATTTCTTCGAGTTAGCGAAAAAATCGAATTATTGGAATGACACCATCTTCTTAATTATTGCCGACCACGACTCGCGTGCAACAGGCGATGATTTAGTACCTATTCGTCATTTCCATATTCCTGCGTTATTGCTAGGTAGTCATATTGAACCAAGACGCGATAATCGCTTGGTCAGCCAGTTAGATATGCCTGCGACCTTGCTTTCTGTGGCGGGAATTAGCAGCGAAAACCCAATGATGGGCTATGACTTAACCCAAAATGTTGAGCCAAATCGTGCAATTATGCAATATGATGCGACACAAGCTGTCATGAAAGCGAATAATGATGTGATTGTAATGCGTCCAAATACGCCTATTGAGAGCTTTACATACGATAAAGCCAACGAAAAACTGATTCCGAAAGCCGTTGATGAGGAAGAGAAAAAAGATGCATTAGCTCAAGCCTTGCTGCCAAGCTATTTGTATAAACATCAGCTATATCGTTTACCAAAAGAAGAGAAAAAAGAGGCAGATAAATAGAAAAAAGGTGGGGGTGTTACCAGCCCCCCTCGACACACAGAAATTTCAACCCAGGCTGCTTTCTTCCGAACCTGACCAAGTAAGCTGAACACCGTTGCGAGGAACCAATAACACCCCCATTGGATTATGCTCTTGCGAACATAAGAGCCTGTTATTATAGTGATTAAAAAAATAAAGGCAAGTAGATAAATCGAACTGACCCGAAAAAGTGAGACTTATTTAGTTCTATATGCCGAAAAGCTAGCGATATTTAGTTATAAAAAATCTGCATCTTAATCAGCTGGTTGTTTGGTCCAACTCTTAAGATGCAGCTTATCACAAAACGAGCCTTTTGCTTATCAGGGATTATTCAACTTTTAAAATACGGCAAGTATTGGTACCGCCTTCTTTTAACTCATCACCGTGAGTTAATAACACTAAATCGCCTGCTAATAAGTAACCTTGTTCTTTTAATAATGCTAATGCTTTTTTAGCACCATCAATAGTGCGGCTCTCTTCATCGTAGAACACTGGGGTTACACCACGATATAATGCCGTACGATTTAATGCACGAGGGTTGCGTGATAATGCGAAAATAGGTAAGCCTGAACTGATACGGCTCATTAATTTTGCGGTTTCGCCTGAGTGAGTTAATGCGATAATCGCAGAAACGCCTTCTAAGTGGTTTGCGGTGTACATTGCAGACATTGCAGTTGCTTCATCAACGTGTGTAAATGTACCTTCCATACGGTGACGAGAAATGTTGATGCTTGGCATTGTTTCTGCACCTAAACACACCTCAGCCATTGATTTTACCGTTTCAACTGGATAATCACCGTTTGCCGTTTCGCCTGAAAGCATTACTGCATCAGTACCATCTAATACTGCGTTCGCAACGTCCATTACCTCTGCACGGGTTGGCATTGGTTTTTTGATCATGGACTCCATCATTTGGGTTGCTGTAATTACTACACGGTTCAATTTACGTGAACGACGGATTAAACGTTTTTGTACGCCAACTAATGCTGCATCGCCAATTTCAACACCTAAGTCACCACGTGCCACCATAATCACGTCTGCACCTAAAATGATGTCGTCCATCGCTTCTTCTGTTGCAACAGTTTCAGCACGTTCTACTTTCGCCACGATTTTCGCATCTAAGCCTGCTTCTTGTGCTAATTGACGAGCGTAGTTTAAGTCTGCACTTGATTGAGGGAATGATACTGCTAAGTAATCCACACCGATTTTCGCTGCTAATTTGATGTCGTTTTTATCTTTTTCAGTTAATGCTGGTGCAGATAAGCCACCACCTAATTTGTTGATCCCTTTGTTGTTTGATAAAGGGCCACCAACTGTCACTTCAGTGTGAACTTTCACGCCTTCGACTTCTAATACTTTTAATTGAACGTTACCATCGTCTAATAAAAGAATATCGCCTGGTACGACATCGTTTGGTAAGTTTTTATAGTCTAAACCTACTGCATCTTGGTGACCTTCACCACGTGGTAAATCTGCATCTAAAGTGAATTTATCACCGATGTTTAAGAAGATTTTGCCATCTTTAAATGTAGAAACGCGGATTTTAGGGCCTTGTAAATCGCCTAAAATTGCCACGGTTTTCCCTAATTTAGCAGCAATTTCACGTACTTTATTTGCACGTTCAATGTGATCTTCTGGAACACCATGAGAAAAGTTCATACGAATCATATTCGCACCTGCGGCAATAATTTTTTCTAAAGTATTGCCACGATCAGTTGCAGGACCTAATGTGGTAACAATTTTGGTTCTTCTTAATTTTCGAGACATTGATTACTCCAATTATTTAAAGTTAGATTTTAAAAAATTTTATTGATACAGTAATAACCATACAAAACGGTGGGTATTATACGCCTAAAATATAATTCTTGAAATACAAAAATAGGAAACAGCTTATGAACATCTGGATTATGCGCCACGGCGAAGCAGGCTTTGATGCGCCAACCGATAGCGAAAGAACCTTAACGGAAAAGGGCAAAAATGCAGCGTTTTTACAAGGCAAATGGTTGGGTGAACAATGTATTCCGCGAAATATTCAGTTCGATAAAATCTTAGTAAGCCCTTATGTTCGAGCTCAGCAAACACTTACAGCACTCACACAAGGCATGCAAGCGGTTGGTTTTTCCCAACATTTTGCAAATATTACTGAGGAATGGGATGAAATCACGCCAAGTGGCTCGCCTGTTCTGATCCAAGATTATCTTGCATTTTTAAATGAAAAGGGGGCAAATCAGGTGCTTATTGTTTCACATTTACCTCTTGTATTTGATTTAGTCCAAACATTCACACAATATCAGCAAAGCGTCCATTTTTACCCCGCTGTCATCGCTGAAATCTATTGGAATGGAACAAAAGGCGTGCTTTTACAAGAAAAAATCGCTTAAACAAGAAAATCAAGCAGATTTTTTCACATTTTTTATTAAATTGTTTAAAAATTACTCTTCTCAAACGTGTAAAAAATGCGTATGATACGCCCCCTTGATTGTTGCATTGCATAACAATAAGGAAATTTACAAAAAGATGCAGTATAGAATTGCATCTTTTTTCGTTGATATTTTAAGAAGAATGCGGAGAAATGATGCGAATTGGACAATATGAATTTAAAAACCGTATTTTCCTCGCACCAATGGCAGGGGTCACTGACCAACCATTTCGCCGTTTATGTAGCCAGCTTGGTGCTGGGCTTACCTTCTCTGAAATGATGTCAACTAACCCTGATGTATGGCATACCGAAAAGTCTAAACTGCGTTTAGCTCATCACCAAGAAATTGGGATTAATGCTGTACAAATTGCAGGAGCTGATCCTATTGAAATAGCAGAAGCAGCAAAGGTAAACGTGAGCTATGGTGCTGAAATTATTGATATCAATATGGGATGCCCCGCTAAAAAGGTAAACAAAAAAATGGCAGGCTCTGCCCTTTTGCGTGAGCCAGGTTTAGTGGCTGATATTTTGAATGCTGTGGTTAATGCTGTGGATGTATCTGTTACTTTAAAAATTCGAACAGGTTGGGATCTTGAGAATCGAAATTGCGTAGAAATTGCCCAAATTGCAGAGCAAGCGGGAATTCAAGCTTTAACGCTTCATGGACGTACACGAAGTTGTTTATTCAACGGAGAAGCAGAATATGAAAGCATTAAAGCGGTCAAAAATGCAGTTTCCATTCCAATTATTGCCAATGGGGATATTACTTCTGCTGAGAAAGCGAAATTTGTGCTTGATTACACGGGTGCAGATGCCGTAATGATTGGCAGAGGAGCTTATGGTCGCCCTTGGATATTCAAGGAAGTGAATGATTTTTTAGAGAATGGTTATTATGCTATATTACCAACGGAAGAAAAATGTCGCTTTATGTTGCGACATATCCAAGATCTTCATCAGTTCTATGGTGAAGAAAAAGGATATCGAATTGCTCGGAAACATGTCGGTTGGTATATAGAAAATTTAGCACCAAACTCAACTTTTAAGCGTGCTTTTAATGCATTAGAGAGTACGAAAGCACAACTCAATGCATTAGAAGGTTTTGTAGAAGATCTCTTAGATTAAGTGGATAAAGGAAATGATTGAACAACCAGTAAACAACCCATTAACGGTTACGATGCTAAATGCACAAGCTCAACAAGTAGTAAAACCACTACGCGATAACGTAAAAGCAGCATTAAAGAATTATTTAGCACAATTAAACAATGAAGATCCAACAGAATTATACGAATTAGTATTATCTGAAGTTGAGCATCCAATGCTTGATATGGTGATGCAATATACACGCGGTAATCAAACTCGTGCCGCAACTATGCTTGGCATTAACCGTGGTACATTACGCAAAAAATTAAAAAAATACGGTATGGGTTAATTCCTAACTACATTTAAATAAAAACCTCATATTTTAAAAGATATGAGGTTTTTTTAGGTATGTAGGAAAAAATAGTTGTTTTTTTGCATTTTAGAGATGAAATTACTTATCCTTCGACAAGCTCAGGAATCGTAAATTCAGCTTTATGAAACTGCTACAACCGCAATTTTGCTTATTAGATTTTAGTCAAAAGCACTACTGCTTCACACGCAATTCCCTCGCCTCGTCCTGTAAACCCTAGCTTTTCAGTTGTTGTCGCCTTGACATTCACTTGCATTACATCGCATTGCAAATCATCAGCAATAGTTTGACGCATTTGGTCGATATAAGGTCGCATTTTGGGGGCTTGTGCAATAATGGTCACATCTACATTCCCTACTTTATAACCTTGCTTACGTACACGGCAATAGGCTTCAATCAACAATTTACGGCTGTCGGCATTTTTGTATTGCATATCAGTATCAGGGAAAAGTTTACCAATATCACCTAACGCGACTGCGCCTAATAATGCATCTGTTAAGGCGTGTAACGCCACATCGCCATCGCTGTGCGCAATAAAACCTGTGTGATAAGGCACTGCTACGCCACAAATCATCAATGGACGATCTTGTCCGAAAGCGTGTACATCAAAACCGTGTCCAATTCGAATCATTTTGTAATCCTCTTAAATCTGTCTTAATCGTTTCTCGTTAAATAAAATTCTGCCAAAGCTAAATCCTCAGGGCGGGTAATTTTAATATTGTCAGCTCTGCCAGGCACTAATTGTGGATGAAAACCGAGAAACTCCATGGAAGAAGCTTCATCAGTAATCACCGCATTTGCAGAAAACGCCACCGATAATGCTTTTTTCAACATTTGTACGGGGAAAAATTGCGGGGTTAATGCGTGCCATAAGGTTGAACGATCTTCAGTATGTGAAATCGTTTTGGCATCTTGGGTACGCTTTATCGTATCAATAGCAGGGGTAGCAAGGATGCCACCTTGTTCATCTTCAATTTGCAAAAGTTTATCTAAATCAGACCGCTTTAAGCAAGGGCGTGCGGCATCGTGTACCAATGCCCATGCGTTTTCTGGCACTTTTTGCAATGCATTGAATACTGAATCTGCACGGGTTTCCCCACCAAAAACTACCTCGACTTTTGGATCTTGTAATAAGAGTATCTCAGGATAGTACTGATCTTCTTTTGAAACAGCAACCACAACTTTTTCAACCTGTGGGTGAGCTAAGAAAATCGAAAGCGTATGCTCTAAAATCGTTTTACCAAGCAGTTTAAGATATTGCTTTGGTATATTGGATTGCATTCGGCTGCCCACACCCGATGCTGGAATAATCGCAAAAATTTGTCTGCTCATTTTATTTCCCATTTTTAGGAATAATGCGGTAGAACACTTCATCTGATTTCACCATTTCGTGTTCTGTACGGGCACGCTCTTCTAAGGCGTTCACACCGTGTTTTAAATCGTAAATTTCCGCTTCAATTAAACCATTACGCATTGCCAAGCGCTCATTCTCTTTTTTGACTTCTTCTAGACTTGCTGAAGCAGCTCGATAATCATTCCATCCATTCTCGCCAAACCAGAAATTATATTGAAAGAAAATCAGCAGAAATACTAAAAAACCAACTAATACACGCATCTTTTTCTTGTTCCTTATTTAAAAAGCGGTAGAATTTTACCGTCTTTTTACAAAAAATGGAAAAGTTTGTTATTGCCAGAAAAGTCATTCATCTAAACGGAGCAAAAACTTCAAATCTTCTTCAATTTTTTTCACTTTTTTCAAAAATGTGAAGTAGTTGGCATTTTTTTTAATCAGAACGGGGTAGAATTGCCCTAATTCTTAAATACACACATTGGAATGAGGTGATTTATGTTAAATCGTATCGAACAAGAACTTGCAGAACTCGGCATTACTAACGTCAAAGAAATTGTGCATAACCCAAGTTACGAGCAACTCTTTGAAGAAGAGATGAACCCAAATTTAGAAGGTTATGAGAAAGGTTGCTTGACGAATTTAGGTGCCGTTGCAGTAGATACAGGGATTTTTACAGGTCGTTCACCGAAAGATAAATATATCGTCTACGATGAAACTACCAAAGATCATATTTGGTGGACAACCGATGAAGTAAAAAATGACAACAAACCAATGAGCCAAACCACGTGGCAAAGTTTGAAAGAGTTAGTCACTCACGAGCTTTCAAACAAACGCTTATTCGTGATTGATGGTTTCTGTGGTGCAAGCCCTCGCCATCACATTGCCGTTCGTATTATTACGGAAGTAGCGTGGCAAGCTCACTTTGTAAAAAATATGTTCATTCGCCCAACAGAAGAACAGCTCAAAGACTTCAAGCCAGATTTCGTGGTAATGAATGGTTCAAAAGTAACCAACCCGAACTGGAAAGAACAAGGCTTAAATTCTGAAAACTTTGTGGCGTTTAACCTAACCGAAGCGGTACAACTTATTGGTGGTACTTGGTACGGTGGAGAAATGAAAAAAGGGATGTTCTCAATGATGAACTTTCTCTTACCATTAAAAGATATTGCTGCAATGCACTGCTCTGCCAACGTAGGTAATGATGGCGATGTAGCGGTATTCTTTGGTTTATCTGGTACAGGTAAAACCACGCTTTCAACTGATCCAAAACGTAAACTTATTGGTGACGATGAACACGGTTGGGACGATGAAGGTGTATTCAACTTCGAAGGCGGTTGCTATGCGAAAACCATCAACCTAAGCGAAGAAAATGAACCAGATATTTACCGTGCAATCCGTCGCGATGCGTTATTAGAAAACGTGGTTGTACGTGAAGATGGTTCTATCGACTTTGCCGATAAATCAAAAACAGAAAACACCCGTGTGTCTTACCCAATTTATCACATTGATAATATTGTGGAACCTGTATCAAAAGCAGGTCACGCGAAAAAAGTGATTTTCTTAACCGCAGATGCGTTCGGTGTATTACCGCCAGTGTCTAAACTCACCCCAGAACAAACCAAATACTACTTCTTATCTGGTTTCACTGCAAAATTAGCAGGTACAGAACGTGGTATTACTGAACCAACACCAACCTTCTCTGCGTGTTTCGGTGCGGCATTCTTAACACTTCACCCAACTAAATATGCGGAAGTATTAGTGAAACGTATGAAAGAATCTGGTGCGGAAGCTTACTTAGTAAACACTGGTTGGAACGGCACAGGTAAACGTATCTCTATTAAAGATACTCGCAATATTATTGATGCGATTTTAGATGGTTCAATCGAAAAAGCAGAAATGGGTGAATTACCAATATTCAACTTGGCCATTCCAAAAGCTTTACCAGGCGTAGATACCCATATCTTAGACCCCCGCAACACTTACGAAGATAAAGCACAATGGCAAGCTAAAGCAGAAGATCTAGCGGGTCGTTTCGTGAAAAACTTTGTAAAATACACAACCAATGATGAAGGAAAATCATTAGTTGCTGCAGGTCCTAAATTATAATCTCTGATAAAATAGCTAGGCGTAAAATCTAGCTTTTTCTTGTTGTAAAAAAGTAGTGGGTAAGAATAACGGTTCTTACCCACTTTGTTTTTATCTATATGATCTTCTATTAGACATTACTCAATCGAAAATTTCACTGGCACAGTCACATGACTCGGGAAACCTTCTGGCGGTGGTGATGTTTTCGTAGATTGAGCAGCTTTTACTGCAGCCGCATCTAAGTTACTATTACCTGATGAGCTAACCACGCTCACGTTTGTTAATTGCCCCGTTGGAGAAACGGTAAAGCTAACTGTTACCGTCCCCATTTTTCGCATCATTCGTTCACGTGTTGGGTAAGCATTATTTGCTTGGCGTTGTAAAGCACGCTGTAAAGCTGATTTATAGGCATTAATCTCAGTGCCAGATGCTGAGCCATTCCCTATACTACTACCATTTCCTTTGGCTACATTACTATTTTGGCTACCATTCCCTACGCCTTCTTTTAATGATTGGCTTTGAGGAATATTTGGCTGTGCTTTTGCTACAATACCTTGCTTAACTTCTTTGCCTTTTTCCAATGCTTTGATTGGTTTTTCTACTTTTTTCGGTTTCTCTTTTGGCGGTTCTTTTGGTTTAGGTGGCTCTTTAGGTTTCTCTTTTTTAACCACTTTTTTAATAGGCTCGGGTTCCACTATCGGTTCAGGTTTAGGTTCTTCTATTTTTTCCTCGGTCTTTTCTTCAGGTTTTGCCTCTTCTTCTTTCGCTGTTTCATCGATATCTGGTGCAACGGCAACTTGTGGTTGTTCAGCTACACCCGCTAACATTTCCATTGAAATGCTACTGACTTCTTGCATATCATTAATCTGATCGCTAAGCACGGTTTGCTTGGTTGCAATTAAAATCGTACTGACGATTACAGTATGAAAGACGATAGAACCTGCCAAACCGATACGAGAATTTCGTTTATTCATATCGCCCTACTTGCCATTATCCTTACGGGTCATAATTGCAACATTTTTGATTTCGCTCGCAGCTAATAAATCCGTAAGCTCGACGAATTTATCAAAACGCACCGCACCATCCACTTTCAGCGTGACTTTTTGGTCTTTCGCCCAAGTGCCGATTTCATTTTTTAGCTGTTCGGTATCGATAGGCTGGTCATTAAAGAAAAATTGGTTCTCAGCAGTAATGGTCACCAGTTTCGCTAAATCATCTGCTTTTACAGTTTGTGTAGTGCTTGCTTTCGGCACATTAACCTGAATTTTTCCTTGTGAAATAAATGAGGCAGTAACTAACACAATGGCCAGCAACACCAACATAATATCAATGAAAGGAATGATGTTAATTTCATCAAATTTTTTCATGGTAAACCTCGTAAATTTTTTGACCGCTTGTTAAGCCACTTTACGAGCGTGCAATGCTTGCCATTTTAATTTATTTTCGTCCACTTTACGGTTGAAACCGCTGTAGAACATCATCGCAGGAATCGCAACTAAAATACCAGCAGCAGTTGCTTTTAATGCGAGTGATAAATGCACCATTATTGAAGCTGCATCAATGTCGCCACCTGAGTGCCCCAATTCGTAGAAAGTCAGAAGAATACCGATTACCGTACCTAATAAGCCGATATAAGGTGCATTTGCACCGATAGTTGAAATGGTGGTGAGATTGGTTGTGAGGTCAATTTCGAGTTCCTCTTGAGTTTGGTAGCTTTTCACATCTAAGCTTTTGTAAAACATAATACGTTCGATGATTTTCCAAACCAGTATAACACTCATCAGTGATAGTAAGCCTAAAATGATGTAGTCAATATAGTGTTGTAGAAATTGAAATAGTTGATCCATAAATTCCTCAATCCTTAAAATATAAAGGGTTTTTTGTTGCAGTTGAAAATTGTTCTTAATTATACGCCGTATTTTCGGAAATTCAACTTAAAATAAATTGAAATAATAGGAATTCTTATCCTTATTCTATGGTATATTTTAATTATTTTTTATTCGAGGCTAAAATGGAAACCTTTACAGAAATTACGCCTGAACAGGCATTTGAATTAGTTGAAAATCAAGGTGGTATGCTCTGCGATATTCGTGATACTCGCCGTTATACCTATAGCCACGCTCAAGATGCGTTTCATTTAACCAATGAAAGCTACGGACGCCTGTTAGATGAAGTGGATTATGACGAACCGTTGATTATCATGTGTTATCATGGCGTGAGTAGTCGTAATACTGCACAGTTTTTGGTTGAGCAAGGTTTTGAGGAAGTATATAGCGTAAAAGGGGGCTTTGATGGCTGGGTACATGCGGGCTTGCCTATTGAAACGGCATATTAATACCCCAATATGTTGAGTATTCTTCAACAAACAGCAAAAGTAAATTTTATGGACTACATCATTAACGTAAACGAAAGTAATTTTAGTGAAGTTTGGGCGGCCGCCTCTCAAATGCCTGTGGTGTTTAACTTTATTTCACCGCGTGAAGTGGCATCTCTTGAGATGGATTCTCTTCTTCGCCGTCTTGCAGATGAGCATCCGAAGCAGTTTTTATTGGCAACGGTGAATTGCGATGAGCAGCGTGAATTGGCATTACAATTTCGTATTCAAACCATTCCAACGATGTATCTGTTTGCCGATGGGCAGCCTGTCGATATGATTCAAGGTGCGGTAAGTGAGCAAGAGTTACGCATTCGTTTAGCCAATATTTTGCCAAAAGAGCAAGATTTAAAATTCAACCAAGCGTTAGAGTTATTGCAAGATGAGCGTTATGCGGAAGCCTTGCCCCTCCTAAAATCAGCGTGGGAATTATCGGATAAGAAAAACAGCGATTTCGCCTTGCTTTATGCTGAAACTTACATCGTGATGAAAAAAGTAGAAGAGGCAAAAGAGATCTTAAAAGCAATTCCTATTCAAGATAGAGATAGCCGTTGGCAAGGATTGCAGTCGCAAATTGAGTTATTAGAACAAGCGGCAGAATCGCTAGAGTTACAACAACTTCAAGCCGATTATGCAAGCAATAAAACGCCTGAAGTTGCGATTAAACTGGCGAACCAATTACATCAAGCAGGCAAAAATGAAGAAGCATTAACATTATTGTTTGATTGGTTGAAAGCTGAACTTTCGGTTGCTAATGGCGAATTAAAAACGCAATTTTTAGCGATTTTATCTGCATTGGGTAATGATCCAATTGTACCGAAATTTAGACGACAGCTTTATTCGTTGCTTTATTAAGCATTTATTATATCAATTTATCTGTAGGGGTTAATTATATTAGCCTCAGAAATCAAACAGACTTTAAGGACAAAAAATGACAACCAAACATACTAAATTATTAATTTTAGGCTCAGGTCCTGCGGGCTATACCGCTGCAGTTTATGCTGCTCGTGCGAATTTAAACCCCGTATTAGTGACAGGGATGCAACAAGGTGGACAGCTTACCACCACCGATGAAATTGAAAACTGGCCTGGTGAATATGAACATACCACGGGCACAGGCTTAATGGATAAAATGCTCAAACACGCGGAAAAATTTAACACTGAAATTGTGTTTGACCATATTCACACCGTTGATCTTTCTAAACGCCCATTTACTCTGAAAGGTGACATTCATACTTTTACTTGTGATGCGTTAATTATTGCAACAGGTGCGTCAGCCAAATATCTTGGCTTACCTTCAGAAGAGGCTTTCAAAGGCAGAGGCGTTTCTGCTTGTGCAACTTGTGATGGTTTCTTCTATCGCAACAAACCTGTAGCGGTGATTGGTGGCGGTAATACCGCAGTGGAAGAGGCACTATATTTAGCCAATATCGCTAGTGAAGTGCATTTAGTTCATCGCCGTGATAGCTTCCGTGCTGAAAAAATCTTGCTTGGTCGTTTAGCAAAACGCGTAGAAGAGGGAAAAATTATTCTACATACCGATCGTACCGTGCAAGAAGTATTGGGCGATAATGCAGGCGTAACAGGTGTGCAATTAGTTTCAACTAAAGATGGCTCAACCGAAGAGATTAACGTTGATGGCTTTTTTGTGGCAATTGGTCACTCACCAAATACAGCGATTTTTGAAGGACAGTTAGAACTTGATAATGGCTACATCAAAGTGAAATCAGGCTTAGAAGGTAATGCAACGGCGACTTCTGTGGAAGGGGTTTTTGCAGCAGGTGATGTGATGGATCACAACTACCGCCAAGCTATTACTTCTGCAGGCACAGGCTGTATGGCTGCCCTTGATGCAGAACGTTTCTTAGATGCTCAAGAAGGATAAAAAATGAGCTTTACCGTGATTATTCCTGCCCGCTATGCCTCTAGTCGCTTACCTCGCAAGCCACTAGCAGACATTGCTGGCAAACCAATGATCCAACACGTGTGGGAAAAAGCCCAACAAGCGGGTGCAAATCGTGTCATTATTGCAACCGATCACGAAGAGATCGAACAAGTGGCAAAAACATTTAGTGCAGAAGTCTGTATGACATCAACTGAGCATAATTCAGGCACTGAACGCTTGGCAGAAGTGATTGAAAAAATGGCGATTGCCGATGATGAAATCATTGTAAATGTGCAAGGTGATGAGCCTCTTATTCCGCCTGTGATTATTCAACAAGTTGCTCAAAACCTATCAGAAAACCAAGTCAATATGGCAACTCTTGCGGTGAAATTAGAGACAAAAGAAGAGTTATTTAATCCAAACTGCGTAAAAGTAGTAACCGATCAAAAAGGAATAGCACTTTATTTCTCACGTGCCGCCATTCCATTTGCTCGTGATCATTTCGCAGATTGTAATGACGCTTTTGTCGCAAGCCAGCCATATCTGCGTCATATTGGCATCTATGCTTATCGAGCAAAATTTGTGAACCAATATATCCGCTGGCAACCTACGGTGCTAGAAAAATTGGAATCATTAGAGCAACTTCGAGCGTTGTGGTATGGTGAAAAAATTCACGTAGAACTTGTAAAAGAAGCACCGCAAGTGGGTGTGGACACGCTTGAGGATTTGGAAAGAGTAAGGCAAATTCTTTCTTAATTATCCCATGAAATATAATAGATAAAGTGAAGGCGAACTTTATATAGTGTTCGCCTTTATTTATTAACTAATTTTTACTGCATGATACTGACTTTTCGGATTCACAATCCACTCTTTTGCCGCAATAATTTGCAATTCATATTTTCCGCTTTGTTGCGTAACACTCATCACATCATTTACCGCATTTGCCGTATGCTCAAACGCCTCTAAATCTGATTTACCATTGAGCAAGTTTGCTAAAAATAGACCGCTTGTTAAATCGCCTACGCCTACAGGATCACGACCAACAAATTCGTGCAATGGTCGGCTGATATGCCAAATTCCTGCTTCAGTTGCGAGTAACATTTCAAACTGGTTAGGGTCTTGCCCTACTTTGCTTAAGTGTTTCACCAACACACGTTTTGGTCCTTTTGTTAAAATCGCTTTGGTTGCTTCAACTGCTTGGGCAAAGTTTTCTACAGGTAAGCCTGTAAGCTCTCGCAATTCCACCAAGTTTGGGGCAATTAAATCGGCTTTTGCCATCGCTTCATCACGTAAAAATTCAGCCACACCAGGGGCAACAATGCAGCCTTTGTCAGGATGCCCCATCACAGGATCGCAAAAATACACTGCTTTTGGATTTTTCGCTTTGATTTTTTCAACCGCTTTCAAGATTTCCGCACCTTGCTCTGCAGCCCCAATATAGCCTGATAAGATCGCATCGCATTCGTGTAGAGCATCAATATCATCAATCCCCTGCGTGATTTCGCCAATTTGCTCTTTTGGAATCACCATTCCTTTCCATTTGCCATATTGAGTGTGGTTGGAAAATTGCACCGTGTTCAACGCCCAAACATCCACCCCAAGCAACTGCATCGGAAACACCGCGGCTTTATTGCCTGCATAACCATACACAACGTGCGATTGAATAGATAATACGTTTTTCATTATTTTCTCCTTTAAGAATGATATTGCTTGCATAGTTCTAGGACAATAGCACGCTTGGTGCAAAATTTCATCTGTTTTAGAAATGAAAGGTGGTCGGATTTCTTAGGGCATAGTAGAATCAATGGGGTAGCGGTACTGGGTAAGAAGCGAAATGACTCACCTGAATTTAAACTTAACGTAATACAAGCGATTAAAAATAGGCAATTTTCTGCAAAAACTGCCTGTTTATACTTTGTCATTGCCCATTCAGGTGTTGCCAGCTAATGAGGGAGCAAAACCCATTTTACATTCTGACCAAGATTGGCATTATCAGATGAGAGGCTATCAAAACATACTCGGGGAGAATCGAAGATAAAAAGCGGCAGATTTACCTGCCGTTAACTTCACTCAAATATTATTATCAATTAAGCGAATGGTTGTAATTCAGGATTGATAGGTGTTTCCGCAAGATTATTCACATAATTACAGAGTGTCGCTAAACTTACCCCTAACACAACATCAATCGCCTGTTCTTTCGTATAGCCTGCCGCCAAGAAGGCATTTAATTGTGCTTCTGTTAATTTTGCTTTTTGTAACATCACTGCAAGCGTAAAACGTGCTAAGGCATCTAATTTGCTATCACTTTCAATACGAGCTGTTGCTCGAATTTGGTTTACTAATTCTTCTTCTAGCTTCAACACTTTTAATGCGATCTTGGTATGACCTGCTACACAGAATCCACAACCATTAACCACTGCGGCAGTAATTTGCACCACTTCACGCTCTGTCGCAGTTAAGCTATTACGACCATTGATCCCACCTACGGTACGATAAGTTTCTAATGCAGTAGGTGCGTTGGCTAATACGCCAATTAGATTTGGAATAAAACCGTTTGCGTTTTTGACCGCAGTTAATGCTTCTTTTGCAGCTTCTGGTGCAGTTTCAATAGTATGAATTTGAAATTTAGACATTGTGTTCTCCTAAATAAGTATAAATAGATGTATTTCGTGTGAGAAATAATACGAGGGTTTCGCAACAAATAAAAAGAAATAAAATGCACTTTATAGATTAAAAAGTTATAACTAGCGATCAAATTTTGCTAGAATACCGCAATTTTAACGACATTTGATAAGGTACTTTATGTCTGAACAAACTTTTATTACAGGTAAAGATGCAGCCCTTGAAGAGAGTATCTCTACCTTCCAATACAAACTAAAAACCCTTGGCTTTAACATTGAAGAAGCCTCTTGGTTAAACCCTGTGCCGAATGTTTGGTCGGTGCATATTCGTGATGCGGACTGTCCGCAATGTTTCTCAAACGGTAAGGGTGCGAGCAAAAAAGCTGCATTAGCGTCAGCTTTAGGTGAGTATTTTGAGCGTTTATCGACCAACTATTTCTGGGCCGATTTTTATTTAGGGCAAGAGATAGCAAACGGCGATTTCGTGCATTATCCATCTGAAAAATGGTTTCCGATTGAAGATGAAGCTGTGCCACCAATGGAGATGATGGACGATTTCTTATGGGAATACTTTGACCCGAATGGTGAACTCACGCCAGAACTGTTAGTCGATTTACAATCAGGCAACTACGATCGTGGTATTGTAGCTTTGCCTTACGTTCGCCAATCGGACAACCAAACGGTTTACATTCCACAAAGCATTATCGGAAACTTGTTTGTCTCAAACGGGATGTCGGCAGGTAACACTAAAAACGAAGCCCGTGTGCAAGGCTTATCTGAAGTGTTCGAGCGTTTTGTGAAAAACCGCATTATCGCAGAAGCGATCAGCTTGCCTGAAATTCCTCAATTGGTGATCGACGGCTATCCAACCATCAAAGCCTCCATTGAAAAATTAGAGCAAGAAGGCTTCCCAATCTTTTGCTACGATGCCTCACTCGGCGGCGAATTCCCTGTAATTTGCGTGATTTTGCTTAATCCGCAAAACGGCACTTGCTTCGCTTCATTCGGTGCACATCCGAACTTCCAAGTGGCGTTCGAGCGTACTGTCACCGAGCTTTTACAAGGTCGTAGCTTAAAAGATTTAGACGTATTCTCACCACCTTCTTTCAATAATGAAGATGTTGCCGATCACGCTAACCTTGAAACCCATTTTATCGACTCAAGCGGTCTGATTTCGTGGGATCTTTTCAAAAAAGAGGCGGACTACCCGTTCGTTCATTGGGATTTCTCAGGCACAACCGAACAAGAATTCCATAATTTAATGGCAATCTTCAACAAATACGAACAGCCTGTTTACATTATGGATTACGAGCATTTAGGCGTTTACGCTTGCCGTATCCTTGCCCCTGGTATGTCGAACATCTATCCAAGCGATGATTTAATTTATGCCAACAACAATATGGGGATGGATTGGCGAGAAATTCTGTTAGATCTACCGCATTTCCACCACGATGCGGAAACGTACCAAGAATTATTGGACGAATTAGATGAACAAGGCATCGACGATTTAACCCGTGTCCGTGAGTTTATCGGTATCGTTGCCGAGAAAGGTTCAGCAATGCAAACCTTACGTATTGGCGAGCTAAAATCCATGCTTCACTTAGCTCTAGGCAATTTAGAACAAGCGTTAGACTGGGCGAACTGGACGGCAAATATGAACGCTTCCGTCTTCACTGCAGAACGCAACAACTACTACCGTTGCTTAATTCAAACTATCGAATTATTCCTCGATGAAAACCGCAAGCCTGAACAATATCGTGCAGTTTTCGAGAAAATGTACGGTAAACAAGCGGTCGAATTTGCGTGGAATGCTGTAAATGGTGGTAATCCCTTCTATGGCTTAACTGCTTCTGATGAAGCTTTAGAAAATATGCTAGCTCACCAAAAGCTCTTGGACGCTTATCGCAAATTACAACGTGCAAAAATCACTCCAATTACACGTTAATTATTAAAAGATAAAAGGGGCGAAGATCATTAGAATCTTTGCCCTTAATGTTATCTGCATTTTTGCAAAAATAATATTTTCGATTTTTGAAAAAAAAGTGTAAGAAAAAAGGCTTATCTCCGACTAATAGAATAACTGGGAAACATTTCCTAGCATAATAAACTAAATAATTTCATAAAATAGGTAATCAATAAGAGGAAAAAGATGAAAGATTGTAAGATGCAAGGTATCAGCAGTGGCGTGAGTTTATTGATTTTACGCTTTTTTCTTGCGTGGGAGTTTTTAGAGGCAGGGTTAGAAAAATGGAATGGTCAAAATTGGTTTACTGAAATAC